>BNJV01002284.1_pt1 | contig 17539 bp, 21 predicted proteins | sample 8540591 | NCBI WGS metagenome assembly BNJV01 (sample SAMD00202457, study PRJDB9452) | human saliva metagenome | host: Homo sapiens
TTTTCACGTATTGCTGTCTGGTAAAATGCCCTACTCTGTTGCCTTTTCCATATTAAAATCAACACACTGCAAAGCCTTAAATCACAATCTTTAAAACAGACTTCACCCTCATGTTCTACTTCTTCATTGTTTACATATTGAAATAATGAATCAACCTTTAGAGTAAGCATTTTTATTATGGAATTTAAATTCCTTTACTCTGCTGCTGTTAAGGCTGAAAAATAATATTGCTGTGTCTGTCATATATAAATTTATTAAAATTTTTGTCCATAGTACTCCTGAATGAATCTATAGCAGCAGATTATTTTATTCTACTGTCTACTTGATCTTGAATCTGTAATGCCTTATAATTATTATACATTATTCTAATATAGCGTAACCAAACAGTCCTCCATCGGCTCACAAAAACTATATTACATGACACTCCTATACACTAACAAACACTTTCTCTATAAAAGATTTGAAAGCTGACCTCATTACAAGGTCAATATCCTGATTTTCCAGCTCCTGTATCACATGTAAATATGTTTTTCTGAGTAGTAGTCATACTTGCATGTCAGAGCCTTCTTGCTACACTGGCGATAGATACTCCTGCATATAACAAAATAGAAGCATGTGTATGGCGAAGCCCATGTACAGAGATAACCCGGAATATTCAGCTTCTTACAATACCTCACCAAAATATCGTTAACTGTAGAATTATAGACATTATTGTCCACTTACAAATATAGGCTTATCTGCGGCAGATCGCTACAAGTGTTGCAAATTGCATCACCACCTGCCAGTCAATCTGTATCTTTCGCACTGATGATTTGTTTTTTGTAGGTGAAAAACCTCCACCCTCCTTATAATTCCAAGTCTTATTCACCGATACGGTCTGATGTGCAAAATCAAAGTCATTCGGTGTAATCGCAAGGCCTTCTGAAAAATCTCATTCCTGTCTTTTGCCAAAAGTAAAATGAAACCAATCCCAACTCACTTCATCTGAAAGAGTCAAACTCTTTAAAAGACTGTGAAGTTCAAATTGGTTCAAATACTTAACCTTCTTTTTTGACGGAATCTTCCCCTTGATAATAACCTTCCTTGTAGGATCTCTAGGAACAAGCCCTTCATCCACCGCATCCAGTATAGCTCCCTTTAACTGGTGATGAAAATCCATAGTCGTCTGACGCTCATGCTCCTTGGCATAATCATTGATAATCTGCTGATATTCAACCCTTGATATATCACATAGTCGAAGAGTTGGTGCCAGTTTCTCCACCCATATAAGACTCATCTTATACTTTGACAAAGTTACATCCCTGATAGCACCTTCCTTATATATTGCTATCCATTCCTTATAAAAATCCTTCAATAAATCTGTTGATTGAAAATCCTTAGGCATATTTCTCCTTCCTTACGATGAAGGACCTGTCTAAGGATACTATAAATATTTGATATTAAGTCGGGTCTTCACCTTCAGGATCTTTTAATATCAATATCGTATAAAATATAGTCTCTCAATAATTTTTCAGCATTATTTCTGACTACAAACGGAGGAAGCTTCTTTCCCTCAAGCTTAGTATAATATTCCGTTGCCGGCTCATTTGCTATCGACTTTTTTAATGCATCATATCTTCCGAACTCATCAAGATTTGACTCTGTCACCTTTGATTTTTGATATCAACAAGTAGACTTTCTTCAACTCCCAGATATTTTACAAACTTTTTTTATTTGTGACATTTCCTTATTCTTTGCATACATCACGATATAGTCCCTAAAAGTCATATCTTTTGCCAAGCTTTGCATCTCCCTGATTGTATATCATGAAGAAAAAAATATTTGCATACTTTTTGTTCCTCCTGAAAGCATTGCAAAAGATTTATGAAGCTCCTCAAGTGTAGCCTCCCTCTCTTCCCTTACTTACGTTAGGATCATAAAGTTGTTTTTGCCACTTCTCAAATCTGGAATTCATATAATCATTATCTATAATACCTGTATTTTTGTTCACTTAAATACGGATCGACAGTAAATGTAATATCATTGTCATCTCCACCTGTAGAATCTGTATGTTTACTTAGTTCCTTGTATCTTTGTAAAAGTATATTATAATCTTCTTCACTCGGAATTACTGTGATAATACCTGTACGATTATCCTCATCATCAATCTTGACAGAATACTCTTTTTATATCCCAGCTAAATCCCTGTATTTTTGCAGCCTGTAAATATGTGGAAAACTCTCTGAAAAGCTTTGCAAACTTTGCCTTAGACTCCGTATCATCAGGAAGCTTTTGCATATCGGTAATATTTGCCTGCTTAAACACAGCCTCCATATCCTTAAATGATATATTCATATGCTCTATATTATCAGGCAGATGATCCGCAAAAAGCCCTTGAGGCCTGTCTCCGGAATATAGCTTCATGGCGTTTTCTATATTATTTTTCATTGTATGCGGCATTCTATAGTATTTTATAGAGCCGAAAGGTTTTTCATTTATATTAAAAAGTCTGTTTGTTCTTGAAAATGCCTGTATAAGATTTTGATACTCCAAGATCTTGTCAAGATACAATGTATTTACCCACTTGGAATCAAAACCTGTAAGCATTTGATTTACAACTATCAATAAATCAAGCTGAGCTTCCTCTTTCAAGCGGACAAACTGTCCCTTGTGAGCGAGTCTGTCTGATACCTCCAACTTGAATTTTGCATATCTTGCAATATCCCAGTTTGTAGAATACCAATTATTGTAATCATTAAGCATTTCCACAATACCGTCCTCTTTTTCCAAAGCCTTGTCACCGCTTGCATTATCAATAGTCGGATCAAACAGCCCCGTTACCTTCAAATCCGGATATTTTTCACGAAACTTTCTATAATAACTTATCGCTTCAGGTATACTTGAAGTTGCAAATATGGCATGAAACTTATTATTTCGGCTCAAAGTACGCCAATTTTTCTTTATATTATCAACTATACTGTACTGATACTTGTCATTTTCCCAAGCATCTTTCTTTATATAATCCTCAATACCCTTTTGATATGTACCGTCTTCAAGTAATGTTCCTGCCATAGGAACTTCCGATACTGTCATAAATCTATAATATATCTTTTGCATCTTCGGATCTGATATAGCTTCCTCCTCAGAACTTGCACCGGCTTGCTCTATAGCCACCTTTTTTCTAAGTTCGATATCAGGATATACACACACCATAGTCGGATCGAATCCAAGTACATTCTTGTCACGAATACCGTCTGCAATACTGTATCTGTGAAGTTCATCACCGAAGATATCCGTTGTGGTACTCAAGCTCTTTTTCATTCTCACAAAATACCGGTGTTCCTGTAAAACCGAAAGAACAGAGCATTTGGGGAAAGTATTCTTTATCGTTATCAGCATGTCTCCAAATGTGGAACGGTGACATTCATCAATAATAAATACCACTCTTTTATTGCGCATATCTTCAATATCCTTGGCACGCATCCTGCCAATCTCATCTTCCTTGATTCTACTCATCTTCTGAATAGATGAAACTATTAAAATATTCTTAGGATCGGTACTCTTCAGCTTTGAGATAAGCATATTTGTGTCATCAGTACCCTGAACATCATCTACATTATCGGCAAATCCTTGATATTCTGTTAAAGACTGTGTTCCAAGCTCCTTACGATCCATTAAAAATACAACCTTATCGGCATCTTTTGAATTAGCTATAAGCTGTGCCGACTTAAAAGATGTCATGGTCTTTCCTGAACCAGTAGTATGCCAAATATATCCGCCTCTTTGATTATTATCCTTCCAATCATTTCTTGATACTCTGTCGGAAATCTTATTTGATGCATAGTACTGATAACTGCGCATTACCTTAAGTACACCGTCACCTCCGTCAGCTACAGTGTAAAATCCTATAAGCTGATGTGCCATAGGAATTGACAAAAGCCTTTCCACAACATCTTTCCAATAGTTAATAGGTTCATTATTTGCATCAGCCCAATGGAAATAAAAATCAGGCTTGAAATCACCATCCGGTCCCGGATTTGCAAAATAAAGTGTTTCATCAGGATTCATAGCCACAAATACCTGAACAAGTGCAAATAATCCCGTGAATACACCCTCATAGGCATACTTTTTGATTTGATTTGCCGCCTCCGCTACAGGAACACCCGATCTTTTCAGCTCAATATGAAAAACAGGCATACCGTTGATAAGAAGCATCAAATCTCCACGCCTATCCTGACGAACGCTGTCCTTTCTAAAAAACTTAGGCTGCTGCACTATCTGATATCTGCTCTGTCCGGCCGCTATCTCATTTCTGTCATAAATTTTTAAACTGACCTCTTTATTGAAATGAAGCTTATCTTCAGGATTCTTTCTTGTGATTGACACAGTTTTTCCATTGATAAAACTGTTAAGTGCCAACGGAGTCTTAAGTTCTCTGATTTTTTCTATAAGTTCATCCATCTCCTCATCTATTAGAGGAATATTGTTTAACCTGTCAATATCTCTATTATTTTCAAACAGTATATCAGCCCAGTTTCTTATAAGGTCTTTTTCAGTATAATTTTGAAGTACATTCTGTTCCCATCCGTAGTTTTGCAACAAGGCAATGACTGCACTTTCAAAGTCTGCTTCTTTTGTAAAATAATCCATATTTACTCCAATAAGATTTATAGTAAAACTAAATATCCAAGCTGTTTTTATTCAGCAAAAAATCATATATGCTCATGTTAAGTATTCCCGACTCATTATAATGCAGTGCACGGTGTATCCCTTGTTATTATAATTCGTTTAAAGAAATCTCCCGTAAGCATCAAAGGCCTTTGTTCCTGCATAAGTTTAGCCTCATCAGGTATAGCATATGCCGATTGTATATAATATCTCTTCGAAGCCTTATTACATACAAAATCAATTTCAAGTTGCTTGCGAATGCTGCTTCCGTTTTCATCTTTACCGTTTTGCACAATTACCCCTACATCCACATTGTAACCTCGAATTTTTAATTCATTGAATATAATATTCTCCATACTGTGAGTTTCTTCAATCTGCCTGAAATTAAGTCTTGCATTCCTTAATCCCATATCATTAAAATAATACTTTACAGGACTGCCTATATACTTTCTTCCCTTTATATCATAACGAAATGCAGTATCAATCAGGAAAGAATCACTGAGATATTCAATATAGCGTTTAATAGTATTGCTGCTGATATTTTTATTTTTTACCGACTTGAAAGTTTTCGACAATTTCTCCGGATTGGTAAGTGAACCTATTGAAGACGAAATTATATTTAATAAATCTTCAAGTTCGGCTTTTATTTCTTACATTATGTCTGCCGATAATATCCGATATATAAGTCTCCTCAAATAAAGATTTTAAGGAATGCAACCTTTTGCTCTGGGCTTGAAATATTCAATACTAAAGGAATACCTCCATATAGCATATATTCATTCCAACCGTCAAGCTTTTTCACCCTGATATACAGACATAAACTCTGCAAAGCTTAACGGATACATATGTATTTCATCGCCTCTACCTCTAAATTCGGTAATAACATCCTTTGATGAAAAGCGTGCATTACTTCCTGTAACGTAAATATCTACATTCTTCATTCTGATAAGACTGTTCAATACAGCCTCAAAATCACTCAGCAATTGCACCTCATCCAACAATATGTAATACATCTTTTTCATCTTTTATAGACTCTTTCAGATGTGGATATAAAACATTAGGATCACAGAATTTCTTACTTTCAAAAAGTATCAAATGATATTTCTATTATATGGTTTTTCTCTATTCCTTTGGAAATAAGGTGTTCTTTTAAATATATTAAATAACAGATATGACTTCCCACATCTTCTCATACCTGTCACTACCTTGACTAAGCCGTTATGCATCTTACTAATCAGCTGCTCCAAGTAATAATCCCTTTTAATCTCCATACCGCCTCCTATTTTTATATTATAATTTTTACATATATACGCACTTTTTCATCAATAGTATTATATCCTTGGTATACTATGTTTTCAAGGAAATATATAAATATATTACGTATATACGCAGTTTTTCATATATGGTATTTTATAAATGATATTAAACATTAGTGTATTTTCTACTGCCTTTGGAGGCTTACTCTTAGCATAATCTATAATTCTATAAGCTATTGCCTTGAAAAATTAGCTGAAAAAGGCTCCAGTTGATGAAGGGTGATAAGGTGATTTAAGCTGATTAAAAAGCTTTCCAATTCTAAATTGTTCATATATTGATGGAATAACAATCAACTGATTGTTAAGTATGCACTCAATCTATATTTTTCTACATTGACTTGCCCTTCAGTCGTTGCATTTAGAAAAAGAAAATCTTTAGTACTATCTACCCACGATTGTACAAAAATATTGGTCAAATTTCATTCAACTCTATATACTTTATAAGCTGGAGATATTATACCATGCTCAAACAATAAATTGACATTTGCATTACCTAAATGTAAGTTCTGGGCAGATAATATCAAATCATTTTTCTTTATTTTTAAATAACCAATATTTGAAGTTCCTCTAAAATGACTAAATAGTTCAGAATTAAGATATATTCCTGTGAAATAGCACAAGAATGTAGAACATCTTCATCCTCACTCTGTGTCTTATCCCTTTTTGTCTAAGAATAGTTCGACTAACTTACGCTGTTCCCAAGATAAAGTGCAACTAACTATCGCCTCCAAAATATGCCCAAAAGACTTACTTTGATGAAGGGTGATAAGGTGGTCAAGAGTTATAAAGTAAGATGAAATTCCTAGTTTGTTCATCAATTGACGGATAATCTATTTCAATTTTAGATAGATCAACATTATGAAGATGAACAACACTGATTTCTGTGCACGTTTAGCCATTTCTTTATGTGGTTTTCCATTGAAATACTAACGGCTATAAAAATTGGATTCAAAAACTTTGTGGATAAATAATATTAAAATCACTACCAAGTAAAATTCCTGATAACAACAGATGCAATAGACATATCTTCTGAAGTCTCTCCAGAACTAGAGTTATTATCTCCCCACCTTTTGCTGTATACTGTTCTCCAAAAATGCCATCAACAAAAAGTATCAACATCTTTCTATAACAATCTCATAATTTGTATATAATCTGCCATACAATATAATCGGTATTCCAGAGTCTTTCAAATCTGATTTCGAGTATCGCCACCCTTAGAAAATATCTTCATTTCCACCAGCTTACGCTGTTCCCAATATATCGCTGTCTTTTTTATATAAAAATATTTCCTGTTATTTTAATGAAATAACAGGAAATAATACTTATATGACTTAATGTTAGAGTAAAGTTATAGTTTTTCCGTCTTCAAAATACTTTTATATGCTTAATAATTCTATTTCTCAAGCTATACAAACATACTTTCTAACATAGATTTCTTTATTTTTGTAATTTATCCAACTTACTTTGATGAAGGGTGATAAGGTGGTCGAGGGTTATAAAGAAAGTCACCAACTTTCTGTTCAGATATATTAATGGTATTGATAGTACTGTCTCAAAGAAAATCATGGTGCAATATTTAACAAACTATGATTTCTTGCACCTTCTGCCGCTATTGATTGTACTCCTCTATGCCATAAATCTGTGCATAACATGTAACTAAGTAATCTGAACTGGTACTAGTATCATCTATAATCTTAAAAAGTATGTATAATGTAGATAATACATCATTCTTATATTTATCTAAACGTTTAATTGCCCCTAATGGAGCATCGACAGATGTACTCTTATTGTAAGCAAATTCACCTTTTTATAAGATAATAACCTCTAACATCTTTTGTCTTTGCTATTCGTTTATCGAAAAACTCATTTTTGATCGAATCAATCCATATTGTGCTGAAATTGTCAGTGGCAGTGTTGATTCTAGTTTTTCATTTTTCTTTACAATCCTTTCTGTTATATCACACCAGCTTACGCTGTTCCCAATCTTCAGTAAATCCTGAAAATCTTATTTTTGAGTTTTTCTCCATTTTGGAAAAGATTTTCAAGCAATGATTTTTAATAATTTTTAGTTTTTCAAGCTTTCGTTGATGAAGAGGTGATAAGGTGGTCAAAATTTTGAAATATATCTGCAATAAATTTTTGTTCCTTAGATATGAGGCAATAATATCCATCATCAGAAATCACTTCATATCTAACAGAATCAACTGATGTTTTTGTGCATTTGCCATAGCTCTATCATAAAAATTATTTGAGAAATAATAGAAAAATACTTTGCTGATATATCCTTTTCAAAAATCAAACATCCTGTAAACACGTTGATGTAAGTCATATTTTCCATCAATCATAATGGAATACTTTACCTGTTCCAACTCCATCTCCAACAGTCAATACTGCTTCCTCATCAAACAGATACCTGTTGCTACGCTCAACTATTGATGACCGCACATAAAATGGATATTTCCATCTTCAACTCTGTCTTGAGTATTACTTTTTTCCTGTTGAAATCGACATATAAGCACCTACCTTACGCTGTTCCCAATCTTCTTTCAAAGCCTTTAAATCTTATTCTTGGTACTCTACTCATCTATATCTCCCAAGAGCTTTATCAGCTCATTGATGCCTTCCATATCTCTCTCCGATCCGGTAAGCTCTGAGAGCATACTTGCAAGTGACTTTTCTGTTTCCTTGATTTCTTTTTCAAGGTCATCCATGGTTACAGCATACTTTTGTAGAAAGTGCTTCTACATCCTTTGTAAAGGCTTTCAGCATATCATCTGATAAATCAAGTATTCCGTTATAAATAGGACTTGACCATTTTTCGTGTAATATATTATTTACCTCTTCCTCTGACAAGCTCTCTATCTTAGCTTTTGTCTCTAAATGAAGTTCATCTTCTCCCTGCTTTTATTTCAGCTCTTCAGCTTTTTCTCTTCGTTATTAAGTTTTTCACTTTTTCCAAGGATTCTATAAGCTCTTTGACTCACCGTCAGACTTTAAAGATTTTTACAAACCGCCTTTTATATTCTTGAATACAAAAGCGTCATTGGTATCATTTAATGCTTCCGATATAATTTCCTTATCATCTTCACTCATTGCTTCCAGAATCTCCTCATATGAAGATCGGTATTTCAGCAAGCTTTTCCTGCTTCTCTTTTAAATCTCTTTTTCTTCAGAAAGACAAAATCTCCTGTACCAAATCAAATGGCAGTATATGTCCCTTCCATCCTCTTGTACTTCTACATCCTTGCCGTTCTTTTTCTTTACGACCATATTCGGGTCTACCTGTGTTACAGCTTTTATCCCCTCTGTCTGTATAAGCTCCAAATCTCCTGAGATTTCAGTGAATTTATCCTCAAATATCTCATATGCTCCATACGGATCAATCAATGTGTTATCTACAATCGCATAAAGATATTATTGGCACTAATCTCCTGAGTCTTTGGTATATTTTATAGTTGTTGCGTTGGCTATTAGCATACTATCCAAGTATGCTCCCCAAATCACCAAATCTCAACATATGATTTTTATAAATTGCAATACATCCTTATTGTTTTTTTATCGTCTCTCTATATTCTCAGACTTTAACGATAAATAATCTTCTCCGGCAAAAAGTTCTCCTTTAGTGAAGGAAATACCTCCCAATATTTATCAAACTTTCCAAGCTCGACTTCAGGATTCCCCCAAACATTGAAGCATATATATCATAGCTTTCTGCTGCTTCAGATGAATCTACATAACGAGGAATATTCAGTTGTAGTCATTGTCACGAATATCTTTCAAGACTTACTACTTTTGAATATTTTTCTACATCCTTTCTTGACTTTATCGTATCAACTATTTTTCTTATATCACATGCACGCAGCTGGTTGTTCTTGCCTTCTTTTTAAACCTTTTTGAAGCGTCTATTATCAAAGTACATCTGTATTTTCTCTTTTGTCTAAGTACCATCACTATAGTAGGTATACCCTGTTCCGAAAAATATTTGCCGGTAATCCGATTATGGCATCTATATTGTTCTGTTCTATCAAGTTTTTTCTGATATTTCCTTCTTCGCCACCTCTAAAAAGTACACCATGTGGCAGCACTATTGTCATTATTCCGTCCGGCTTCATATGATACAGGATCATGCAAAAAGGAAGGCATAGTCAGCCTTTGATTTTGGAGCTATTCCATATCTCACATATCTTGGATCACTGTCCTTACCTGTAGAATCCCATCTTTGAGAATAAGGAGGATTTGATACTACAGCATCCACATACAGAGGTTCATATGTACTATGCGGATCCGACTCATCAAAGTATGGCCAGTCTTCTTCTAAAGTATCGCCATTTCTTGTCAATATATTTGCAGGAAGTATGCCACGCATTACCAGATTCATTCTTGTTAAGTTATATGTATTAGATTTCAACTCCTGCGCATAATACTGTATACGATTGGCATCGTCCATATATTTTTGCAGTGGGTTTTTCCTATATTTATAAGCAAGCTGCCGCTTCCCGATGTCGGATCATATATTTTTAATTGTATCACGTCCTTTTAAATGTTCTGCTATAATTTCCGATATCAAAAGAGACACCATGAGGTGTATAGAATTCTCCCTGCCTTTTTCCCTGCATTTGCTGCAAAGTTGGAAATTAAATATTCATAAATAAATCCCCAAAAACATCATAGTCCTGTTTTCCGTTCATCGGGATTTCATTGATAAGCTGAATCAGATCGCTTACCGCCTTTGTCTGTGACTTTGTATCTGCACCAAGCTTTGAAAAGTCCTGCTTTCAAGAGTTGTAAATATCCCTCAAAGAGCTTTTTTATGTGATGGTGATATATTTCTGCTAAATGATGACAATCCGGTTCGAACATTGTCAAACCGAAAAATCAGATCCCATATTTATCCACGTGGAAAACAAGTCCTTATATGCTATAAAGTATCCCAATCCTGCTTTAGACTTGACATACTTGAGTAACTGTCATCAGCCTTCATTAACATATTCCTTAATATTATCCGCATCATAACCTCTATTATACAGGTCCTGCTCTTCTTTTGTCTGAAAGATACTTATAAAAGATAAAGCCCAATATATAATCCTTATATTCATTGGCTTCAATCTTTTGACCTCATTTGATTTGCAGACTCCCAAATCTTTGCCGCAAGCTGTTGTTTATTCATTTTACCTCCCTATTATCCCTTCATATGCACTATAACTTCACTAAGTAAAAGTCCTAAAAATATATTATATATTATTTCTTTTTAAATAGATAGTCATTTTAAGGTAAATGCTGTAATATTTTGACCGTTTGAAATGGTTTATAGTGGCTCAGCTGTCAAGACAAAAATCAGATTTTTATAATGATATAAAATCAAAATAACTATTTTCTACTGATATCAAACTTTCTTCTTCAAAACAGTCTATAACTGTTTGTCGATGTCTTTATGGTTACCTACTCTAAGCTCTTTAATGTATGGATTTTCTTATAGCTTTACTAAAATCAAATTCCTTTTCAAGAAATTTCATCTCTCATAGACTCACTCATGATAGAATACTCCATATCCCCACTGTTCCAAATATACATAATAGCGGATACCGGGTTTTTCCTTCTTCCCAAAGCCATCCTGAGTAAGTAGTTGAATTTCCAAAATAACCTTCTGTAATAATTTCAAACTCACAATTTTCTATGAACTATCCATAAATTCCTCTACAGAAATAGCATCTCCGATAAAATGACCTTTACCTAAGGTTTTATTAAAAATCAACACCTGCAAAGTCTTAAATCACAATCTTTAAAACAGACTTCACCCTCGTGTTCTACTTCTTCATTGTTTTCATATTGAAATAATGAATCAGCCTTATAGTAAGCATTTTTATTATGAATTTAAATTCCTTTACTCTGCTGCCGTTTAGGCTGAAAAATGATATTAGCGTGTCTGTCATATATAAATTTATCTATATTTTTTGTCCATGATTTACTCCTCAAGTGAATCTATAGCGGCAGATTTTTAATACTATCGTCTACTTATCTTAAATCTGCAATGTCTTATAATTATTATACATTATTCTATTATATATTGTTCTTCTATTTGTTATAATATGAGCAAGAAAGTGAAATTATCTTATAAAAAGAAGGGAAACACTAATGGATTTGAATTTAAACCCTGAAGAAATACAGAAAGTAAATAATCTATGGAGAACCTCACGATTTCAGCGTAGTTGGAGAGCTGTCCAAAATATCATCAATTATAAAGATAATGTTACGAATTATTTTGTTAGGAATATTATTCTTATATTTATAAGCATTATTGTCGGTATAGGCTTTTTCTTCTTGGAAGAACAAGGCATCCTTCCGGACAGTGTTTTTGATAGATGTTTCATGAAGTTTATAGCAAGACTGATTCTATTTTCTTATAGCACTACAAATTTTAAGTGTTCTGGCTTACAGCTTTATAGGCCGGGTTGGGGAAGAAAAGCAAAGAAGCAAACTGCGCGTACTTTATGAGAGTGAAATTTTGAACCGATACTGCAAGCACTTTATCCTTTAGCCAAAAATTGATACAGAACATGATATTTCTCCAAGTGATGTAGAAGAGGTAGTCCCTGCCGCAAAAATACTATGTCCAATCAGGAATACTTAAGCTTTAACAATGAAAAGGATATTGAAATAGTGGATTTATATGCATACACTGTTTCAAAAGGATTAGCTACTGAAAGGATGAAATAAAGCACCTCCATGAGATTACGGGCTTTATAGGACAAGTTTACTCTATAAAGAATACGCACTCTTTAAAAAGGAAATTTTGCGAATTGTTCCGACAAAAGCATTTCCTTAATATCAAGACTCAAGGAGGCTATCTTGGTAATATGTCAGGCGGCAAAAATCAATGTAGACGATATATGGCAAAAAATAATCACTACAACATATACTGTACTGACGAACAATCGGCTAAGGATGTTCTTAAACCCTACTGTTATTGATTGGTTTAACAATAATACTTCGAACTGTGGACTTTCTCTATACAGTAACGAATCTCGCATTTATATTGCAGCTTATAATAATAAACGTCTTTTTGCAGCACCAAAACAAAGACAGCCTCAGGTCATGGAGTATAGAAAAAGCGGCAAGAAATATAAATATGCCTTATCCTTTGCAGACAAAATAGCTGAGATTATATAAGCATCAAAATAAATATGAAAAATAGTCACAAAATAGGAGTCCGCATTCCTGTTCTGTGACTTTCTCATTATTTAAAATGACTACTCATTCCGACATTTAGGAATGTAGTTTTCCAATATTTACAACTCCCATATTTATATGCCTATTTCCTGTAAGTTTATATGTCTTCCATTTAAATCTGTAATCTCAGCCTTTTCATCATCAGTAAGGTTATCAATAAAAATACACCATTCATTAGGGATATCCACTGACAAATTCCATTTTGGGAATATGAATTTGGCTTGTGCAAAATAAACATAATCTGTTATCACTCCAAAATCTTGTGAGCGTTAAGATCTGTTTATTGTATATAACATCTATACCTTCCAATTTTATCTCCGTAAATTTTTATTTTTCATAGAAGCTTCAATTTAGGCTTATATTATCTGAAACCTTTTCATAATATACTTCAGCTTTGGTGTTTGAATCACTTCACAAATCTCAAATCCAAGCTTATCATAAACTCTCTTTGCACTTTTTATTAAAGTCAAACACCGTCAAAGATATACTTTGAATATTCTCATCTTTAAAGATAAAAATCTATAAATTTTTCAAAGCCTTTGTTCCAAGACTCGGCTCCTGTTTTTGTAGGATTTAATACAAATCTACCTATGTGAATGTTATATTCTTGTATTCTCACCTCTTGTATCATTCCGATAAACTCTTTCATCATTAAAAATAGAAAACTTATTTTCCAACTTTTCTATCATAAGTTAGTGGAAACGATACTCTGTTCCCATCCATTGCTCTTTTTGAAATGTCACTCCTCTTTCATTTGACCACTTGCATAAAAGTAAAATATTGTCTTTCTCAATACCTTTTGTAAATTTAATGCTCATAGTAATCTCCAAAAACATATTATAGCTCATATTACAGCAGTTCTTTCCTCAGCTCTTTTACAATTTCCGCCATCTATATGATATCATCTCCTATCATTTCATATAGATCATATGACTTCGGATTTTTACAAAGTCTTCTAAAGCATCTTTTATAGCTGTATATTCTTCTTCCGTTGCTACAACTCGAATACATTGATTTTGTCCATCTTCATTACCATATACTCTCTCCGATGTTTACGTGTCCGTTATTTTTACATTCCAACAAAAATAGCAGCAAGGTCTGCTAAATAATATCTATCGCATAATTAAAGTATATTTCCAGTCCCATCGAATTGGTAAACCCGAGATTCTTGACTGTTTGCCTAAAATCTATATTCTGCCTCCATCAAATCCTATAACTGTAAATATTTCTTTGAGAGTAATTTCTTCTTTATTCAGGTCTTCTAAAAACTCTATGAGACTCAGGCTGTCATCGGAACCTCCGATAAAATCTCCCCAATATTTTGCAATATACATATTTTACCTCTCTTTCAGTTTTTATTATATTTGTTGAGAATTTAAGTTTTATGAAAAATAATACAGTCAATACAATATTTATAATTGTAACAATAATATTTCTTTACAGTAGCATCTATATATACCCCTGTTATTTTATATTTTGAAGATATAAAAATCCATTTTTCCAAGCTTTCCATATCAAATTGCTTCAATGCCTTACTGTAGTAATTATAGGCAATATTGTGGTTTTCTTCCATCCATTTTAATGTCTTTTTGGGACCCAAATATGGCTGTCTCTATAACATCACAAAAATTTCTAAACTGTCTACCAACACCCAATGCCAACGAAATACTCCTTCGCAATCGCATCTTTTTGCTCTGTTTAACATTTTTAACACACCATGCAATATTGGATTGAATCTCTGTATCCGTCTTTAAACGAATGATTTTTCAAATAATACTTAACATCTGAAATTATCTTTTCCCCGATTTGATTATGGTCAATTATTAACTTACCATCAAATATCTGAACAAAACGCTCACAGTCAAATACTTTTTCAAAATATGATAAAGGGTACACAAATACATCCAACTGTATGCCATTCACAAATGATGTATCATGTATTTGATTTCCATCATCGTAAATAACTAATGCATCAAAATCGCTATTTAAATCATTTGTACCGTTCGCATAAGATCCATACACAATAATAGAAATCGACATATATTTTTCTTGAAGATATGCTATAATTTTATCCACTTAAATTACCTCCACTTTTTAACCCCGTAGTTCCTCTCTCACCATCATCAATGCAAATCCCAAAGATTCTCTCCCTCCACTTTTCCATATCCCATCTGTTTACATCTTTCTATAGAAAAGACCTATTCCACAGATTTTTATCCTGTACGGCACATTCTACAAGTATGTCATTACCTGTATTCAGAAGTCTTTTTCTTTAAAAACATTATTCTAAGAAAAACTTCGCAAGCAAACCCTTGTATACAGCAACCTGCCTTACTCACGTTCCACATACGTATCATTATAATTTGAAACCTGTCTTCCAAAAAGCTTTTATTTTTGAAACATCTGTAGTTTCTAAAAATTTCCTTGCAATTTTGGTATCATTAAAAACAATAGCCTTTTTATACATCATATACTGTTCCATTGATGAAAAACTGTATCGAATCTACTTTAAAAATCTGAAAGATACCAATTACTTTTAAATATCCGTTTTTCTATCCGAGGTTATGAAAACATTTAATGTCTATCTTATCTCCTGTTTTTCAAAAATAATTAAATGTATATAAGTTGACTAAATTTCCTTGCTTATAATAGCATTCAACCATTTTTTCATTATCTCTTCCTCTTCTAACATCCATAGATACATATGTTTCTTCTAATTTTAAACTACCAACCACATCTTTATAATTTTTGTTTAGCTCACCTTCAGTTAACCAAGAAGTATCTACCATTTCTTAAAACCGCAAAAATTCACCGTACTTTAAAACGAAACATATAATACTCCATTTGAAGTCATTGCTACTTTAAGTTTATTTATTACCTCAATTAAACTCCTCTTTAGATAAATGTAATAAAGATGCACAAGCCCATATGCCATCAAATCTGTTATCGAAATTTATATCTTTAAAAAGCATATGTTTAATATCAATCCCCCGTTAATTTACTTGCTTTCTTACAAAGTTCCTTGGAACCATCAATTGCAGTTACATTATATCCTCTTTTTAAAAAGTATTTGGTATCTCTTCCTGAACCACAACCACACATCCAGCAAAATTGCACCATCTTTATATAAATATTTTTCATTATATTGCTCACTCATATATCAGCATTTACAGTTGTTTCAAAATTCACTACATTTTTATCATAATAATCGATTGTCCCACTCATTGTTTCATCACCATAGCAATCATACTTCTGTAGGATCTTTCTCAGGAATAAAGCTCTGTGAACCACCCCAAAACATTACTTTTCTGTAACGGCATTTAATATTTCATTATAAATTCTAAAGGTTTCCTTTTTGTCTCGAGCAACAGGTAGTTGCACCTGAAGCCTCTTTAATAGAATAAACTTAATGGATGATTACTCTTAATTAACCTCTCAGTTTCTGTCTATAAGCTTTCCTTTATAAAGTACTCATCTTGGTAACAATCACTTTTGTTCGTTGCAATTTTCATGTGATAATACTAAATTCCATGGTTCATCATGGCATAAAAATGCTCTTGGAATAACATGATCTACATGAGTTTCACCCAACATAAAGGTTCTCCTACAGTAAAAACAACAACCTTCCTGATATCCATTTAACATATCTTTCTATATGTAATGTCTGTTCTTTCATAACCTTTTACCAAGTAAAATTTCTTAATATCATTTATTAGTTTAGCATCTCTCTCTTCATCTCAAATGCCGATTCCAAAAGAGACCATCTGGCATCAAGTTCCTGCTTTAATCTCAATTTTATCAGCACCTTCAAACATTTTTAAATACAGAATCTGTCAAAATTATTCCAGAATCTGTTACCTCATAAAAATTATGATTAAGTTCCATTTTGTCTAAATTATGGAATCTTGGAACAACATCTCCAAACGCATTGTTTTTAACATAGTCAACTGCCTCATCGTATCTGATTACACCACCTTTATATCTTGCTACAACTTTTTTCCATAACTGTTAATCTTGTTTCATGAGAAAGCTGTGGCATACCATTTTCCAGTCTACTATTATATAAGTCAAAAATTCTTTTGCAAGCATATCCATAGGAACATTCGTTTTGGTTTTGCGTAAAGTTATAAAGGCACTGACCTAGTGCAATCTTATAAGTAGCAGTATTTAAACCATAAAGTATGAGCATTCTATAGCTCTTTATCACTGAATTTTTGCATACCCTCCCCAAATATAAAAACTTTAAGAAATATTAAGCTATATTATAGCATACGCTTTCAATTTCATATCACATGTATTTTATCTCTTTTATCAAAAAGTGTCAAAAACCCTTTTTACTTTAAAGAGTC
>BNJV01003104.1_pt1 | contig 17529 bp, 19 predicted proteins | sample 8540591 | NCBI WGS metagenome assembly BNJV01 (sample SAMD00202457, study PRJDB9452) | human saliva metagenome | host: Homo sapiens
CTAAAAGTAGCACTATATTTAATCTATAGTGATAAAATAGATCGTAAAGAAAAATAATACCACATTATATAGGAGTTTTTTGCCCCGTATGATGTGGTATTTTATTTATATATGATTTATGGGAGGTCTTATGTTATGCCCTATAACCCCTATTTTAAAATAAAAGTAAGAATGGATACTGCTAGAGACAATATAGCAATGATGAGCATTACTTTTTCATAATTGTTCATGGCATCACCACCTTTCGGTGATGAGCCTAACTCACGTTGATGACTCTAGGTTCAGTATAAATAAGTGTCGACAATTTGTCGACACTTATTTAACCTTGTTTATGTTAATATGCTATAGAGTTATGTATACTTATAGATGATAAAAGCCTATAGCACGAAAATTGTACTATAGGCTTCTGTCATGTCTAATATCTTATCTTCTATATCCGCCGCATCCTCTAGTATTAGAGTTTGAACCGCAATAGTTTTGGTTGTTATTGTTGCATGGTGCATAGTTAGCATTGTTATTGCAGTTGTATTGTGTGTTAGTATTGCAATTGTACTGAGAATTATTGCATACATAATCATAAGCAAATCCTGTGGACACTACAGCAGTCACGGCTAGGGTAGTCACGATGAGTATACGTTTAGTAAATTTCATAGTAATCATCTCCTATTTTTTATACTTATATTATACTACTATAAGTCAAATGAAATATGATATTCTATACATATATACTATTTGAGAGAATTTATGTGAGAGGAAGATTTTTCCTAAAACTGTACGAGGTATGATTTTAACTGATTAGTATTTTGTGCAACAACTAATCTATAACACATTCTCAAGCGGGCTTGAGGCTAAGATGCCGAAAGATATGGGGCATTTGATATTAAGAATACGAGGTAGGTAGCTTTTTGTTTAGTAGGAAGGAGAAACTATGCGGTATTATAAATTTTTATTATTATCAATATTTTTAGCTTTTAGTAGTTCCCCCGTATTAGCAACGGATGCGTTTACTATGCAAGGATCATGGGTGTCTAAGAGTGGTAATTATTTACATGTAGATTCACATTATTTAGGTAAATCACATTATACTATTAAAGATATAAATCATATAAATGGAAAAACTTATATTAGAGTTTCTTTGATTGGTGGGCGATATATTAATCAAATTACTATAGCCGATGATAATCCTAATTATATGATTATTGAAAACGAATCTACTCATACTTTTGTAGAGTATTCCAGAATATAATGACGTAAAATTTATTTAAAAGAGTTAAGGGGGAAAAGATTTAAATGAGGAAATTTTTATTAGCGTTACTGGTTATCAGTATAACAGCTTTTGGTTCCCAGGCAAGAACATCTGAGTTAGTAGGTAAAGGTGAAGGCTATGGCTCTTATAATGGTTGGGTTGTTGCAGATATGTCAATGAATGATGGTGATGTATCCGAAGTAGCATCCTATTCTATGCGTATATTTAAGGACTATGGTTTAGTTCCTGTCGCTTACTGTGCATCTGGAGGTAGTCATTTAGGCACTTATTATACTTTTTATGTAAACCCATATCATGATTCATTAATTATTGGGAGGGAAGCTGGCGTAGCCTCTCATGTTAATCCGTTTGCTGCAGAGTCTAAATCCTTTAGTAAATCTGGAGTGTTTGTTCGTTATACAGATATGCAAGCTAATCAGGATCTATATAGAAAAATAATTAATGTAGCTAAAGCTGAATTTATTAAATATCAACAAATGATGAAATAAGATATGCATTTTTAAAAATTACATTTGCTTTTATATGAATTACACTGTATACTTTAATTAAAAGATATGCAGTGTAATTTTTTTAAATGCAAAAATAAAGGTAAAATGAAAAAACAAAGAAAGAGGTGACATAATGTATATTCAAAATGTATTTCATAGTAATACGGGTATATCACAGTATCGCATTGAAGAAAGCAATAGTCCTGATGCGAAAGTATATACCTTGTATGGGCAGAATGAATTATATGAGGATTTATATGGTGTACCTGGGGCTATGAGTGATCGGAAACAGATAAAAGTAGATGGAATGGGGCCTGGTGCTATTGCTAAAGAAGGTGATTTATTATTTAGCACAATTTCTGGTGAAGCTACAATAGTAAGTGCAGAACACGATGGCTATGTATTTACACAAAATTATGCTCGTATGGAGCCTATGAGTAGGTTAGTAGATAGAAAGTATATGGCTTATTTGATTAATGAAAATCAATCAATCAAACGTCAGTTTAAACAAAATTTACAAGGTAGTCAGGTGATACGATATAGTTTAAAACTATTGAAAGAAATTGCGCTACCAGAATTACCATCAATAGAGATTCAACGGGTGATAGGGGATATATACTTTAAGCAATTATTATTGCGGTCATTAAGACAACGGGTAGCCGAGAATACATATCGTTTATCAATTGCTATGTTACAGGGAGTGGAGTAAATGACAGAACTAGAATTTGAACGTCAGCTAATTGAACAATTATCGTCAGGAATTATTAGTAGTACAGCTAACCAAATGGGAGACACTACAGCTCCATACGGTAATATGAAGGTGTTTAAAAGCAAATTATGGAAGTATGAGCCAACAATTAAAACGACTGAAGACTTGTGGGAAAACTTTCGGTCTATTTTGTATCAACTGAATCAAAATCAATTGATGCAACCATTAAGTGATACAGAGTTTAAACAGGTTCAAAAGGTTATTAATGAACTTTATACACCATATCAAGCAGGTCAATTTTTATATGGTATCAATGGCGTATCTCAAGTAGAAGTAGATCTTGATGATGGACGTCATGTATTCTTGACGGTATTTGATCAAAAACAAATTGGAGCAGGTAATACAGTATACCAAGTGGTAAGTCAGATTAAACGAGAACCACAAATTGCGGGTCGTCCAGAACGTCGTTTTGATACTACACTACTTATTAATGGTTTACCAATCATTCAAATTGAGGAGAAATCTGTTAAACATTCTGTTGATGAAGCATTGAATCAAATGCATCAATATATTCAAGAGAAACAGTACAGTGATATTTTCTCAACAGTTCAAATTCTAGTAGCTATGACGCCTAATCGAATTAAATATATGGCGAATACAACGGCTGAGTTATTCAATAAGGACTTTGCATTTGAATGGCAAAATCCTAATGATAATAAGGTAGTTCGTAATTGGACTACTTTTGCTGATATGTTCCTCAGTATTCCCATGGCGCACCAAATGTCTACATTGTTTACTATTCTTGACGGAACTAAGAATAAACAGATGCTAAAGGTTATGCGTCCTTATCAGGTATATGCTACAAAGGCCGTTTTAAATGAGCTGAAACGTGCAGACTTTGATTTGCCTATTAATAAATTGGGCTATGTATGGCATACCACTGGATCTGGTAAGACTATCACCAGCTTTAAAACAGCATGGTTAGCTAGCCGTATGCCTAATGTAGATAAGGTTATCTTCGTAGTAGACCGTATTGCTTTGACCAAGCAAACTGAAGACAATTATAAAGCGTATGATCCGGAAGGCTCCATAGATGATGGCGGTAAAGAGTATAACAATGTTAGTGGCACACAAAATACAGATGCTTTAGAGACTAAATTGAATAAAAATGGTTATGGTATTATTGTTACATCTGTACAAAAGTTAAATACTCTTATTAAACGTAAAAATTTTGTAGTACCTAAGAAAAAATTTGTATTCATCGTCGATGAGGCTCATCGTTCCACTGGTGGTGAAAGCTTTGAAGAATTGCAAAAAATCTTTAAAGGCGCCGCATGGGTTGGGTATACTGGAACACCAATGTTTGACGAAGTAGTTGGTAAAAAAGGTACTAAGACGCATGAAGTATTTGGTAAATTACTTCATGCTTATACAATTCGTGAAGCGATTGCCGATAAAAATGTGTTAGGGTTTAAGGTAGATTTTGAAACGACTATCGCTGAAGATCAAATGAAACAAGAGTACCTACCTAAATTCTATAAGGCACAGCATCCTGATTGGAATGAACAAGATATTGAACGTAAAATTGCTAATCTTACTGATAATGATATGGATGATATGATTGAACCTAGTTTCTATGATAATAATCCTAATCATGTACGATTAGTTGTGGAAGATATCTTTAAAAATTGGCGTAACCGTTCTAATGATGGTGCCTATAATGCTATGCTTACAACACATGTAGGTGGTAACCGTCCAAGTACGCCGATGGCATTGATGTACTTTGATGAATTTGAACGTGTTAATCAAAAACGAGTAGCACAAGGTTTGCCTACGCTAAAAGTTGGCGTTACGTTCAGCATGAGTACGAATAATAGTGATAACCAATTAACGACAAATGATGGTTTATTACGAGCTATGAATCATTACAATAAGATGTTTGGCACAAACTTTGGGTTAGATGATGTATCGGGGTATACACAAGATTTGACAACACGATTGAATCGAACTGCAGAAGATGGACAATATTTAGATATTGTTATTGTTGTAGACCAACTATTAACTGGTTTTGATGCGCCTAAAATGAATACGCTATATGTAGACCGTACGTTAAAGGATGCATTATTGATTCAGGCTTACTCGAGAACAAATCGTATTGCCGATAATCAAGGTAAGCCTTGGGGGCGTATTGTTAATTATAGATGGCCAGCTAAGAACGAAGAACTCATGAATCGTGCGTTAAGTATCTATGCCAATAAAGCTTCCGCTGATGTACAAGAAACATTGATAGATACAAAAAATTAGTAGATGCTGGTGTTTTAGCAAAATCTTTCAAAGAGCAATTTGAAGAGGTCAAACATGTAGTAAATCAATTAGCGGATATTACAGATACTTTCACAGAAGTACCAGCCAGTGAAGCGAAACAAGAAGAAATGTTTAATCTCATGCGTATCTATAGTTCGGGAATGTCTAAATTAAAACAATATGACCCAGAAACGGTTAATGGTGAGGATATTGGTTTTGACTATGATAATCCAGATGAACTCGTCACATTACTTGGTATGACGCCTGAGCAAGAGGAAATACTAACGACATCTTTGTATAATGATTTAAAAGAACGAATTGCAGAAATACATGATGTACCTGTAGCACAAATTGAATTACGTATGATTCATGTTAAAGATGTTAGCGTTAATTATGATTATTTAACCGAATTGGTAGAAGCATTGATGAATGCAGTGCATGAGGATCGTATGGATGCAGCCGCTGACTATCGAGATAAGATTAGGGATTTTGCTATGGCCTTGGAGGACCGTCAATATGCAAAACAAATTAATAACGCTGCTGATGCCATTTATCGTGGTAACTATCCTCCTGAAGGTCATGAAGTAACATATCCAGTTCAATTAAAATCTAGTTTAGATATTATACATGATGCTAATACCCTGATTGTGAAGGATAATATCTTTGATTTCCGTTTAAAATGGGGCATTATTGATGTTATTAGTAATGATGAAATTTTAGAACTATTTGGACGCCATACTGCAGGTAAACAAGACCTTGATAGTACGGGTCGAATTAGTCAACTAAAGAAAGATGCGCGTAAAGAATACCAAGTTAAGGCACAAGATAAAGAAGTGGCTACACTTAATAAGATTACATATGGTAATGAATTAGTTGCTGCATTATATAAATTTGCGGATTCTTATGTTAATGAAAGGTAGTGTTGGTATGGTAAAAGGAAAGAGAGGTTGCGATGAGTAAGGAAAAACGGAGAGTACCTAAGTTACGTTTTCCTGGATTTACGGAAGATTGGGAACAGCGTAAGTTATCAGAGCTAGCCACTATGAATGCACGAATTGGATGGCAAAATTTACGAACTAGTGAATTTTTAGATAGCGGTGATTATTTATTAATTACAGGTACAGATTTTGATAATGGTCGTATTAAATATGGTACGTGTCATTATGTAGAAAAAAAGCGGTTTGATCAAGATACAAAAATACAATTAAGTACTGGTAGTATACTTATTACCAAAGATGGTACTTTAGGTAAGGTGGCATTAGTTGAGGAACTACCAAAGCCTGCAACGCTTAACGCTGGCGTATTTAATGTACGAGTTAAAGATGATGCTGTATTGTCATACAAATATTTATATCACTATCTTAAAGCTCCTTTTCTAATGAAATATGTTACTGCAAATGCAACTGGCGGTACTATCAAGCACTTAAATCAAAGTATATTAGTTGACTTTCCTATCCCAATTACAGAGAAACTGGAGCAAGATAGAATTGCTAAATTGCTTGATTCGTTAGAATTAAGTATTACCCTTCATCAGCGTAAGCTTGAACATTTAAATTTGAAGAAAAAAGCGTTACTTCAGAAACTTTTTCCGAAAGATGGAGAGCGTTATCCAGAACTTCGTTTTCCAGGATTTACTGATGCTTGGGAACAGTGTAAGTTAAATGAATTTCTTTCAGTCTCTAATCTTAAGAATACAGAAGATAAATATAATAAGAAGGATGTTCTTTCAGTATCTGGTGATTATGGAATTGTAAATCAAATAGAATTTCAAGGACGATCTTTTGCAGGAGTATCTGTTTCTAATTATGGTGTGGTAGAAACAGGTGATATTGTATATACAAAATCACCATTAAAATTAAATCCTTATGGAATAATTAAAACCAATAGGATTAATAATGGAATCGTTTCTACATTATATGCAATCTATAAAACTAAAGAAAATTGTGATTCTAAATTTATTGAACATTACTTCAATTTAGATAGTAGATTAAATAAATATTTAAAGCCTTTAGTTAATAAAGGTGCTAAAAATGATATGAAGGTTAGTTCTGAAAATGCATTAATAGGCGAAGTTTGTTTTCCACATATAACTGAACAAAAATTGATTGCAGACTTTCTAGATTGGTTAGATGTATATATTACCCTTCATCAGCGTAAGTTAGAGGACTTACAATTACAGAAAAAGCATTACTTCAACAAATGTTTGTATAAATAAAGGAGATTTCGTATGGCTGAATCAAAAGCACAGAATATTTCTAGCCAATTATGGGCTATTGCCAATGATTTACGTGGCACAATGGATGCTAGTTCTTTTAAAGACTATATTCTTTCATTTTTATTCTATAAATATCTTTCGGTACATCAAGAAGAATATCTTGTCAATAATGATTTAGTTGATATTTCTGATGGTAAAACAGTTAATGAAGCATATAAAGAAATTGTTGAAGAGGCAGGTTTAGAGGAGTGTTTAATAGATATTGCGGGGACATTAGGATATGCTATTAATCCTGAGGATACATGGGCTTCTTTGATTGAAAATGTTCATAATGGATCTGTTGTTCCTAGCGATTATCAACGATTATTTGAGAACTTTAATAAAAATGCTGAAATAAATGAAGAAGCCGCTGCTGATTTTAGAGATATCTTTAATTATGTTAATCTTGGTGATTCTGGATTAGGCTCAACAATAGCTGGTAGAACTAAAACTCTAAATGCAGTTGTAACTAAAATAGATGAAATCGAGTACAAAGATGAAAGTGGTAGAGATATTCTTGGTGAAATCTATGAATACTTAATCGGTAAATTTGCAGCTAATGCCGGTAAAAAAGGCGGCGAATTCTATACACCTCATGAAGTTAGTCAAATATTGGCTAAAATCGTGACTGGTAATATAAAAACTCAACATGATACTTTCACAGTCTATGACCCTACGATGGGATCCGGTTCATTATTATTAACAGTTCGTAATGAAATCCCTGATGGGTCTCGTCAAGGTGCAGTTAGCTTTTACGGTCAAGAATTAAATACAGTTACATATAACTTGGCACGGATGAACTTGATGATGCATGGTGTCACTTATAATAATATGACATTGAATAATGCGGATACTCTTGAAAGCGATTGGCCAGATGGTCTAGACCGTGACGGCATTGATAGACCACGATCTTTTGATGCGGTTGTTGCAAATCCACCGTACTCTGCTAAATGGGATAATAATGAAAGTAAACTTAAAGATCCACGCTTTAGTGAATATGGTAAATTAGCACCAGCATCTAAAGCAGACTATGCTTTTATATTACATAGTTTGTATCATCTAAATAATGAAGGTACTATGGCAATTGTTTTACCTCATGGTGTTCTATTCCGTGGTGCAGCAGAAGGTAAAATTCGTCAAACTATTATAGAAAAAAACTATCTTGATGCGGTGATTGGTTTACCTGCTAACTTATTCTATGGTACGAGTATCCCTACCACAATTCTTGTATTTAAGAAAAACCGTACGACTCGGGATATACTATTTATCGATGCTAGTAATGAATTCGAAAAAGGTAAAAACCAAAATAATTTAAGCGATGAAAATATCACTAAAATTATTGAAACATACCGTAATAGACAAGACGTTGATAAATATGCACACGTTGCATTTATCGAAGAAATCAAAGAAAACGACTATAACTTAAATATTCCTCGTTATGTCGATACATTTGAGGAAGAAGAAGAACTTGATCTTGATGAAATCAACCGTATGATTGAACAAGATAATCAAGAAATTGCGGAAATTGAAAAAGAAATAGCCGAACAATTAGTTCTATTAGGCGTCAAAATGTAAGGAAAAGAGGTAGAAAAGACCGAATAGGACTTTTCTACCTCTTTTGGTGTTCTTGGGAACAGCGTAAGTTGGGAGCAATGTGTTCATTATTTATCGATGGTGATTGGATTGAATCAAAAGATCAGTCTAATGAAGGAATTCGTTTAATTCAAACAGGCAATATTGGTGTCGGTAAATTTATTGATAAACCAGAGAATAAAAAATGGATTTCACATAGCACATTTAATAATTTAAGATGTAAAGAATTGTTGGATGGAGATATTTTAATATCTAGACTTCCGCAACCTGCTGGTCGAGCCTGTATTGTTAATACTAATAATGAAAAATGGATTACTGCAGTAGATTGTACAATTGTTAGATTATTAGATCAATACAGTAATAAGTTTATACTTCAATCACTATGTACTTATAACTATTTTCATCTAATTGATAGCTTTTTAGCAGGTGGTACAAGACAGCGTGTAAGTCGAAGCAATTTAAGTGATATCAATATAATGAGTCCTAAAAAAATCGAACAGGATAAAATTGGCTTATTTTTTGAGTATGTTGATAATCTTATTACCCTTCATCAGCAAGAGCCATTTCTATGTGGGAACAGCATAAATGGTGGGGTAGAATTATGTTAACAATAGAGGAAAATTCCGAACTATTTTATATTTATTATGAAAAATGGATACACATATATAAGGAAGGTGCTATTCGTGATGTAACAATGCGAAATATGAGATAACGTTATTATGGTTAAAGCGATTAGTACCTAATCTTAGGCTTTCACAATTAAATAGAATATCATATCAACAACTTTTAAATGATTATGCTGAGTTTCATGAACGGCAAACAACAATGGATTTTCATCATCAAATAAAGGCAGCCATATTAGATGCTGTGGATGAAGGTTTAATTGATAGAGATCCAACACGAAAGGCTATTATTAAAGGTAGGTCACCGAGAATTAAGAAGATTAAATATCTGAATCAGTTTGAATTACATACATTATTAGTGAACTTGAAGCTGACATCAGAAATTAATTGGGATTGGTTGATATTGATAATTGCAAAAACAGGCATGCGATTTTCTGAAGCTTTAGCTTTAACACCGAAGGATTTCGATTTTTCACATCAGTCATTAATCGTAGATAAGACTTGGGACTATAAAGGTACGGGTGGATTTTTACCAACTAAGAATCGCTCATCTGTGAGAAAGATACAGCTTGATTGGCAGACGATTATTAAGTTTTCGGAACTAATTAAAGGCTTACCAGATGATAAGCCCATATTTGTAAAAGGTCGTGTATTCAATTCGACAATTAATGGTGTATTAGAACGGTATTGTAAAAAGTTAGGAATACCAGTTATATCGATTCATGGTTTACGACATACACATGCTTCGTTATTACTTTTTGCGGGTGTGTCAATTGCAAGCGTAGCAAGAAGGTTAGGCCATGCAAGCATGACAACAACACAGAAAACATATATACATATAATTCAAGAGATGGAAAATAGAGATATTGATCTTGTGATGCGTTCGATGGCTGGATTAGCTTAAGAAATATTTTGTAGAAATGGCTTTTACTGATGAAGGGTAATATTTAAATTAAGGGATTTAAATAATTGCCCGATTGCTCTTTGTTCATCGGGATTAGGAAACAATAATTGTAGCTTTGAAAATGTAGGATATTGAACACGTTGTCGTTCAATCAATGATCCTGTAGCATAATTTTTATACATCTTCAAACTTGAAGGTAATAATAGTACTTCTTTAAGAAAATCTGTATCAATATTTTTATCATAAACTATTGATACATAGTAACCAGAAACAGCTATAGGATAAAGCCCTGTATAAATGTCTATAGAACCTATAGTTATATTCATTGGATTGTAAACAAGTGTATTATTTTCAATGCGCTTAAACTGATCTTTTTTCTTTACCAAAAAATCCCGTTCATATCTATCGGTCTTTTCTATTAAACCTGCTTCAGCGGTTAGAGACCATAAAGGTAACTTTGCATCCTCTGGATTTACAAAAGTATTAATTTGATTAGTAAACTCACCCAACTTACGCTGTTCCCAAGTTATCATTTCCATATATAAATAAATATCTGTATTATTACTAGAATCCTTGTTATATTAGAGGGCGATTAATAGTTATTATTGATTAGAGGTATAGACTATGAGTGCGATTTATAAATTTAGAAATATGAAATCTTTCTTAGAATATAAAGAGTTGGAAGATCATTACCTTTATTTTTCAAAAATAGATAAATTAAATGATCCGTGGGAGGGTAATTTATCGTTGGAGTGGAATACTGATATAAGTGATAATTGGAAGGGACTTTTGTTTAACTATTTTGCATCATTTATATGGTTCTACGCAAAGGAGATTCATAATCAAGAAAAATCAGCCTAAAAACTTTGAAAGTATTGATATTGTTGTTTTTAACAATAAGTGTGCTAAATACGATCAATATATAAATACTGATTTGATTAAATATTTATTTGATGACTTTTTTTGGGTGTAAACCGGTTATTAAACTTAGAGGAACATTTGGTAAATCACCTTTATTAAGAAATCAAATGGCACGTTATTTTTGGCTTTTTTTATATCCAACATTAATATATTTCTTAAAACAATATTATGATAAACTTGATGAATCAAATAATATACCTGATGAAGAGATAGAAGATTTACCTGAAGATTGGAGAATACCATATGAGTTTCGTTTAAGTGAAAATAATAAACCCTATTATAATGAAGCAAGATTAATTGGATTAAAAAGCTTACTTAGTAATGATATATCAGAATATGAGTATAAATTAAATTGGTTAAGGTATGAGTTTCCATATCATTATATTGATGCACTTCTTAATGTTGTAACACCTAATATGTATATTACTTGTTTTTCAAAAACATATGATAATAGTGCTATGTGGGCCTATTATGCCGGTAATCATAGAGGTGTATGTTTAGTTTTTGAAGATGATTTAGTATCAGAGTTATTTGACTATAAGGGTACTTCTTTACAAGATGTGAATTATAGTAATGATGGTAGTTATGGGGAGTTTTTTTCAATTACTATTAGATGAGATTCAAGATAAATTATTTTTATCCTAAAATTGATACTTCTATGTATAGAAGTCAAGATTCTTTTAATGATTTTTTTGGATTAAGAATTCTATTAGAAAATCTTCGTATTGGATGCATGAATCAGAATCTAGACTATTAATCCTAAGTGAAACTAGTGAAGGTGGAATAAAGATTTTTTATAATCCCCGCTGTTTGAAAGGAATAATTTTTGGAGCAAATTGTAGTACAGAAGATAAAATTAAAGTTATAAGAATATTACAAGACTGGAAACGTGAGTCTAAAAATTGATGAGTTGCCTAGACTATATGATATATATTTTTGCTGAAAGTAAAAGTAGCTCCTTATAAATATAAACTTGAATTATATAATTACGATATTTTTATAAATTTATTTTTATTATAAATATAGAGAGGAGTATTTAATTAATAATTATTTATGAAGTATATAAAGATTATATGCTAATTATTGCAATTGTATGATATTCAAATTATTCTTAGTGAAGGAGACTTAATATGGAGAGTAGTTTTATCACTATAATATCAATATTTATTTCCTTATGTACGTTTATTTTTTTACTGTATATAAGTTTAAAAAAACAAAAAAATGGAATTCTGAACTTGAAAAATTAAAATATACATTTGAACATAATTTGACTAGTTATAAAAATTTATATAGAGTTAAAAACACAAGCGGATTATAAAAAGTTAATCAATGCATGATAGAAGCATATAGTGCAGTTATGAATATATCTTCACCTTTTTCAAACATACCCAGATTTTTTTCTAGATATACTATGAGTCAAATTTCTAACTTTTTTTAGATAAGATATCTTTGGGAGAAAATGAGAAAGACGGTATAATGAGTCAATGGGATTTAAATAAAGAATATGCAATTAAAGAAGTATTATATTGGTATGATAGATATAGATGTATAAAGGCATCTAAATTGGTTAATAAATTAAAAAAACATATATTGTATGTTCGTTTATACATAAAGGAAGAAGATTTTGAATTATTATTTGATTTTTACACATAAACTAGATAGTATTTTTAATACATAAAGAAACACTTTTAGATGAAATTAGAGGTCTAAGTTTTTGATAATCATGAATTAAATCAAGAAATTCAAAGTTTGGTAAAAAGAGACCTCAATATTAAATGATTCTTTGGTTTCTTTGTTGAGAAATGCATTAGAAATAGATTTAATATAAGTTTCATATAATTTAACTATTGAATGATGAATTATAAAGATAAATATAATTTCAAAAATATTCAATAATTAAATTTATAGTGTACTATGGGGGAAGTCTTAGTATAAGATATTATCTTGTTGTAGTAAAATATCTAAATAAAACATATGTGATTTTTTTAAAAAGAAGGATCTGATATTAATCGATCTTTTTTTATAGAATTCACTATATATAGCCTATATTTCTATAACACTCTATCTGCATTGTTTACAAAAATTAATAATAATATACTATTAATATAATCACTGTCTATTTCTTCATGTATTATTCATTGTATGAGTTAGATATGATAAGATATTAGTAGTTATATGTACTTATTGTGCTGGGGATAATCGTTAATATTGTGAGGAATAGTATGGAAAGAAATTATTGGATTCTATGTGCGGATAAAGAAAAATGGCACCCACAAATGGGAAATGATTTTGATTCATGGGAAAAAAATGGAATAAAGATATAGGGTATGATTATTATTCAGAGTCAGGTAAAAAAAGAAACAATGCTGGATTGATTAAAGAAGATGATTATTTTCTTGTATATAGTAAAGGTGAGGGATTTATAGGTATTGGCATTGCAAATAGAATTATTCATGATGAGGCTAAAGTAGATACAAAACATGATAGGATTGATATTTCACCAAAGGCAATTTTTGATAGAGTAATTGATATTGCTGAAATAAAGTCTAATCAAATTTTAGATCAAGTCTATAAAGGTGGAAAGGGGGTTCAGACTTCATTTACTAAATGTCCTATAGAAGTTTTTATTGAGGCGCTTTCTTTAGCTGGAATGAGTTCACCCGAGATTATTAAGTTTGTTCCTAATTATGATCAGCAATCTTGGGATACTAAATCTAGTTTGATGAAACTAGATTATAAGATGCCTATTGATTTTAATATTGATAAAAGCATTTTTGACAAGGTATATCTTCCCAATTCGACAATTGATAGAATATTTTCTTTATTAAAACGTAAGAAAAATATTATTCTACAAGGGCCACCAGGTGTTGGTAAAACTTTTATTGCTAAAAAAATATCTGAGGCAATTAGTGATAGAAATCTTGTTGACTTTGTTCAATTTCACCAAAGTTATTCATATGAAGATTTTGTAATCGGATATAAACCTAATAATAAAGGTGGATTTGAATTAAGGCCAGGTGCATTTTTTGAGGCTTGTATTGAAGCTACAAAGGATTACTTAGTAAGAGATGATATAGAAAGTGTGAATCCACATTTTTTTGTTATTGATGAGATAAATCGAGGCAATATTAGTAAGATATTTGGTGAATTATTAATGCTCATAGAGAATAACTATAGAGGTCAAAGTATACATTTATCCAATGTTATAGATTCTACAGATTCAACTTTAATAAAAAATTTCTGCGTTCCTCCTAATTTATATATAATTGGAATGATGAATACTGCTGATAGAAGTTTAGCAGTAATTGACTATGCATTACGTCGTCGTTTTAGTTTTGTATCCTTAAAACCAATTTTTGATGGTATTGATGTTAATAAGTTAAGTTCAACTTTAAATTATAGTTTTGTTTCCAGTGATAGTGATCAAGAAGTTATGTTCGGTAAATTTTTGTCGATTGAAAAACTAGATACAGTATATGGGCGCAATCTAATTGGCGAAATTATTCAGTTAAATAATAAACTTAGGGATGATCTTGGAGAGGGCTTTGTTATCGGGCATAGTTATTTTTGTAATTTAAATGAAGAAGGATCTACAACTGATGTTTCTAAAGATGTATTGGAAGATGTAATATCTTATGAAATCGTACCTTTATTGGAAGAGTATTGGTTTGATCAACCTGATAGAGTAACGAAGTGGACTGAACGGTTAGTTAAAGCTTTAGGAAAATAGGTGATTTTGTGTATATATATAAATCAATACCTATTGAAAACTTATTTTATATGATATCTTATGTGCTTGAATTACCATTGCAGGCCACTTTAAATGGAAATAAATCTGATATTGACCGGTCCCTAGGAGAATTATATATTCTTTTTATTTAGTATCGAATTAAGTAAACTAATTAAGGCTGGTTTAATTAAAAGTTATCATGATGAGGAAAATGAATTATTAACCGTACGTGGAAAGATAAATTTATCTAGAACTATAGACTTAAGATGTAAAGGGAAGCATACGATAGATTGTATATATGATGAATATTCCGCGGATGAGTATTTTTAATAGAATTATTAAATCTGTAGCAAGTCAATTAATATTTTTCCAATATTAGTATAGAGCCAATAGAATTAAAGAGAAGTCTCAGACAAAAATATATCTATAATGAGTAATATTGCTCAAATACCACTTAAGAATATTTCTTGGGAGACTATTACTTTCAACCAATATAATAAACGATATAAAACTATTATATTGCTTTGCGAATTAATTGTAGAATCGCTACTTTTTGATTAGTGAGAATGAAAGTAATAATTTTAAAGCTATTGAAGAAAAAAACTTTTTCATAAATTATTTGAATGTTTTTATAAGGACTTTTTTTAGAAAAAAACATATTTTGAACCCAATGTATCAGACTTAAAAATGGAATGGAATCCTAGTGAAACATATAATTTTATACCTATGATGCATACTGATACTACAATCACGTATTTAGATAAGACTTTAATTATTGATACTAAGTTTTTATAAAGAGATATTAGGAATAACCGTGCATCACAAAAGTTTAGAACTGATAATATATATCAGATATTTTCATATGTAGTAAATTATAAAATTCAACATTCAAATCAAAAAGGTGGCTGGACTTTTTACTTTATGCTGCTACTCAATTGAGTTTAGCAAAAATATATATTTCCATATAATTGCAAACTAGGAGATGTACCTATTTCTATAGACATAATAGATTTGTCAGTTGAACCACCCAAAAATTGAAGAACAGCTAAAACAGATTTATATTCGATATTTTTAATAATGATTCCATATTTTTAGATTTTTTTAAGTGTGATGAATTAAAAAAAGGTATATAGCATAAATCCTCCTAATAGTTATAAAATAGCAATTAGGAGGATTTTTTTATGAGCGTTTAATACACATATAAAAAGGTATACTGATTATAGAGAAGGAGGAATATTCATATGAAAAATATTGATAGAATTCAAACGAATATTTTAAAAATGATTAATCGGTATGTAGGTAAGAAGTACATTTATATTTTACCCCTTGTATATCATGATCATGAGGACCATAGGAATGGTAATGATTGGGAAAATAGAGTTGCTCAAGTATTAACGTCTTGTAATATTCCTTGTTTTGTAACATATGCGAATTATCAAAGTACACCAGAGGTGCCTTTGGGCGCGCGAAAATATGAAAAGGCACCTACGTTTATATTTTTCTGTGAATCGTGGCAAAGTGAAGAGTTAAATTGTGTTATTCGCATTCTATCTGCAAGGATTGAACAACAACATTATATTACTATTGATTTAGAAAAAAACGTAAGAATTGTTGAGCTATTTAAAAATCGTGGTGTTGTGGAGCCTTGTGAAGTAAAAGAACTTGGTAAATGGTCTATAAAGGGGTATTATAGTTATCTTAAACAGACACATATTGTTAAATATCAATTGGTAGATTTTGATATTAATCCTAGACATCTTCCCGATAACTTTATAAAGTTAGATCATCATGAACTATTAAATTATATGGATGAATCTATTAAAGAGTTTCTTAGTTTAGATCTTCTTGATAAAAAAATTTATCTCTAGAAAATTATCTATCTAAAAGCCGGATTAGTCAATTATAAAGTTATCTATGAATCAAATATGCCAGAAGACAATCGGTTATTGGAGGCATATAGAGTTATAGATATAAAAGAAATACCTAAAGATTTAAGATGGCAATGTGTTATTAAATTAGTAGAAAAAAATTTCCTTTAGATGCATGTTTGTTTGAGGTGGAAGATAACTCATATATTTCTATTATATGTAAAAATGATGGATTCTATTATCTTCAGTTTAATTATGAGTTTTCTGGATATACAACTGATGAGGTATATGGATGTAAGCAAAAAGAGTTTAATTGAGTATTATCTATATTCAATCTTTAATTTACATCCTACAATGAAATATTCTGTAAAAGTACAGAAGTGATTATTTAAGTATAATTGAACGTAATAATGTTGTTTATTGATGGCAATATTTATAATACTTACTGCGTAAGTATCTATCTAAGAATGTAGAAAAATGATGATATAAAAATATACATTTCGATTACATATTTGAAAGGGGCAAATATGAAACAAGAAGAATTAGAAAATAGAATAGATAATGCATTGGAGTTAGATGATCTATTAAGTTTACCACGTGGTTTTCATATAGCAGAAAAATGTCTTTGGTCAAGAGATGTATATATGGAGAGAAACCGTTGGTGAAGGTTATAGTTTAATGTTTAGAACACACAATAAAAATGAACTTTATATAGAGGATTTTTAATGAAGATGGCCAATTGATTAATTGTAGATATGAAGAAGTTGAATTAGATTAACGCTATATGTTACTTTCATGCCACGAATAGTAAAGACTGGACTTATTTAACGGCCTCGAGTTCAATATAGTCATGTTAATAACAAAAGTA
>BNJV01002871.1_pt1 | contig 17520 bp, 26 predicted proteins | sample 8540591 | NCBI WGS metagenome assembly BNJV01 (sample SAMD00202457, study PRJDB9452) | human saliva metagenome | host: Homo sapiens
TCTACACAAAATAGGTTCCATAATATCTATAGGGATTTACCCACTACAATATTATAGAGCCACTATAAAAAGCTAGAGTTCCACAACTGGGAATATTCTAGCTTTTTTTGTGGCTGAGAATTATTTTGTCGCAGACTCTTTTTAATTTTATAGGTAGAACTATCGGCCTAAACAGAAAAGACTTGCTAAGTTTTTATGAAACTAAGTATACTAGTAGGTAACAAGCGCTTTCAGCTAGTTGCTTTGGAGTTTATTTAGAAATTGAGAGGGAGTTATGGGGACTAGAAAATTTCGACTATTGATGTCCAAGTATGGTTTTAGCATCGCGATTATCCTGATAGAATTATTTCTGTTTTTCGGAATTATTCTTTATATGAGTCAGATTGCTCCGATTATTTGGGTGATTCTTGTATTTTTTTGATCAGCGTAGCAACCGTTATAGCGATTGTTAATCGTTCTGATGACACCTGAAAGCAAAGTGACTTGGTTGATTGTGACTTTTATACCGGTGTTTTGGTCCACTGCTTTACCTCATGTTTCGGTGAGCGTCGGTTATCAAAAAGGAATTTAAACAATTACAGGAACTTCGTTCTATCACATCTCATGAAAAGCGCGAACATAGTCTTCGTCAAGATATACAGGAAACTGATAAATCTGCCTACGGGATTATCAATGCCTTATTGCATATGGACAGTAATGCAGAAGTTTATGATCAGACAGACTCACAATTCTTTTCAAATGGTGAGGAAATGTGGCAGCAGATGCTGGAGGATTTGAAGAGAGCTGAAAAATTTATTTTTCTAGAATACTACATTGTCGAAGAAGGCTTGATGTGGGACAGTATGCTTGAGATTCTCGAAGAAAAAGCTGCTCAGGGTGTTGAAATCAAGATGCTTTATGATGATATCGGCTGTATGGTGACCCTGCCAGGTGATTATACAGTGCATCTCCGATCTCGAGAAATTGATGCTCATAAGTTTAATAAGGTAATTCCTCGTATGACAGTGGCCTATAATAACCGGGATCACCGTAAAATTTTGGTCATTGATGGGCAGATTTCCTATACTGGCGGGATTAATCTTGCAGACGAATATATCAATCAGATTGAACGTTTTGGACATTGGAAAGATAGTGGGATTCGGATCGATGGTCCGGCGACTCAAGCCTTTACAAGACTATTTCTCATGAACTGGTACATCAACCGTGGAGAAATCAGTGATTTTGATCAGTATCATTTGGAAAAATCAGACACGACCAGGTGGCGGGTCTATGTATCCCATATGGAAGTGGTCCCAAGCCCATCTACCAGATGAAGGTGGGTAAAATCGTTTATCAAAACCTGATTAATCAAGCGGAAGATTTTGTCTATATCACCACGCCTTATCTCATTATTGATTATGATTTGACAGAGGATATCAAAAATGCGGCTATGCGAGGCGTAGATGTGAGAATTAGTCACCCCTTTGTACCCAGACAAGAAGCTCATTCAACTGATAACACGAGGAGCCTATCCGGATCTTTTTGTCTGCTGGTGTCCGTATTTTATGAGTATACTCCTGGTTTTATCCATAGTAAGCAAATGATTGTTGATGATCGATTTTGCAGTTGTTGGAACCATAAATCTAGATTATCGTAGCTTTGGTTCACCACTATGAAAAATGCAGTTTTGCTTTTGTACGAAAACACCATCGATTGCAGATATTCGTAAGGACTTTTGAAGAGATTTTTTTGAAGTATCGCAAGAAAGTATTTCCCAGGACGATCAATCCTACCTGGTATCAAACATTAATCAAAAGAAGTGACCCAGTTGTTTGCGCCAATGCTTTAAGTGGAAGAATTAATTGAGAATAGATGATTAGAGGAAGAGGTGGAGACCGTCTCTTTTTTCTGTAAGCAGTTTCCTTGACATCTTATTTATTTTTTCGTTATCATATGTCCATATAATATATGGGAGTCTGTGTACAGTCTGAGAGGAAGTGTTAAACTTCGACCGCACCTGATCTGGGTAATGCCAGCGTAGGGAACGAATACTTGGCCTAATTTATGCACCTTTTTCATATATGAAAGAGGTTTTTCTTTTTTTCAAAAGAAAAACTGTAACTTAGAAGGAGGTTTTAATGAAAGCAAGCATTGCTTTACAAGTCCTGCCCCTGTCACAAGGGATTGACCGCATAGCTATTATCGATCAAGTCATTGCTTATCTGCAAGCTCAAGAAGTTACCATGGTAGTGACACCCTTTGAAACGGTTTTAGAGGGAGACTTTGATGAACTGATGCGTATTCTCAAAGAAGCGCTAGAGGTGGCAGGTCAAGGGGCAGACAATGTCTTTGCCAATGTGAAAATAAATGTAGGAGAGATTTTAAGCATCGATGAGAAACTTGAAAAGTATAATGAGACGGCATATTAGTCTGCTAGGATTTTTGGGTGTCTTATCTCTTTGGCAGGTGGCGGGATTTCTTAAAACTCCTACCAAAGTTTATCCTGCCGACACCACTTGAAATCCTCCAGTCTTTTTGTTCGTGACAGAGAATTTCTCTGGTACCATAGCTGGGCAACCTTGAGAGTAGCCTTACTAGGTCTGGTGTTGGGTGTCTTGATAGCCTGTATCATGGCTGTCCTTATGGATAGTCTGAGCTGGCTCAATGATCTGATTTACCCCATGATGGTGGTTGTTCAGACTATCCCGACCATTGCCATAGCTCCTATTCTGGTTTTTATGGCTAGGGTTATGGGAATTCTGCCCAAAGATTGTCTTGATCATCTTGACGACTACTTTTCCTATCATCGTTAGTATATTGGATGGTTTTAGGCATTGTGACAAGGATATGCTGACCTTATTTAGTCTGATGCGAGCCAATCCCTTGGCAAATCCTCTGGCATTTTAAAATCCCTGTCAGTCTGCCCTACTTTTATGCAGGTCTGAGGGTCAGTGTCTCCTATGCCTTTATCACAACAGTGGTATCTGAGTGGTTAGGAGGCTTTGAAGGACTAGGTGTCTACATGATTCAGTCAAAGAAACTGTTTCAGTATGATACCATGTTTGCTATTATTATTTTGGTATCGCTTATCAGCCTCCTAGGTATGAAGTTGGTCGATATCAGTGAAAAATATGTGATTAAATGGAAACGTACTTAAAATAGAGCGTTTTTGAAAAAGAAAAGAGGAAATAAAAATGAAGAAAACATGGAAAGTGTTTTTAACGATTGTAACAGCTCTTGTAGCTGTCGTGCTTGTGGCTTGTAGCCAAGGAACTGCTTCTAAGGACAACAAAGAGGCAGAACTTAAGAAGATTGACTTTATCCTAGACTGGACACCAAATACCAACCATACAGGTCTTTATGTAGCTAAAGAAAAAGGATATTTCAAGGAAGCTGGAGTGGATGTTGATTTGAAATTGCCACCAGAAGAAAGCTCATCTGACTTAGTCATTAATGGCAAGGCACCATTTGCTATCTATTTCCAAGACTACATGGCTAAGAAATTGGAAAAAGGAGCAGGTATTACTGCCGTTGCAGCTATCGTTGAACACAATACATCAGGAATTATCTCTCGTAAGTCTGACAATATCAACAGTCCAAAAGACTTGGTTGGGAAGAAATACGGAACTTGGAATGACCCAACTGAGCTTGCTATGTTGAAAACCTTGGTGGAATCTCAAGGTGGAGACTTTGAAAAGGTTGAGAAAGTACCAAACAACGATTCAAACTCGATCACACCGATTGCTAATGGCGTTTTTGACGCTGCTTGGATCTACTACGGTTGGGATGGAATCCTTGCTAAATCGCAAGGTGTCGATGCTAACTTCATGTATTTGAAAGACTACGTTAAAGAATTTGACTACTACTCACCAGTAATTATCGCAAACAACGACTATCTGAAAGACAACAAAGAAGAAGCTCGTAAAGTCATCCAAGCTATCAAAAAAGGTTACCAATACGCTATGGAGCATCCAGAAGAAGCGGCTGACATTCTGATCAAGAACGCCCCTGAACTTAAAGATAAACGTGATTTCGTTATCGAATCTCAAAAATACTTGTCAAAAGAATATGCTAGCGACAAGGAAAAATGGGGACAGTTTGATGCTGACCGCTGGAATGCCTTCTACAAATGGGATAAAGAAAATGGAATCCTCAAGGAAGATTTGACTGATAAAGGTTTCACCAACGAATTTGTAAAATAATGACAGAAATTAGACTAGAACACGTAAGCTATGCCTACGATGATGAAAAGATTTTAGAGGATATTAACCTACAGGTAACTTCAGGTGAAGTGGTCTCTATCCTAGGGCCCCAGTGGTGTAGGAAAGACCACACTCTTTAACCTGATTGCAGGGATTTTAGAAGTCCAGTCAGGGCGAATCATTCTTGACGGTGAGGAAAATCCCAAGGGGCGCGTGAGCTATATGCTACAAAAAGGATCTGCTCCTGGAGCACAAGACTGTGCTAGGAAATATCATCCTGCCCCTCTTGATTCAAAAAGGTGGATAAGGCAGAAGCTATTGCTCGTGCAGATGAAATCCTTGCTACCTTTCAGTTGACGGCTGTACGGGACAAGTATCCTCATGAGCTTAGCGGCGGGATGCGCCAGCGTGTGGCCTTACTTCGCACTTACCTATTTGGGCATAAACTCTTTCTTCTCGACGAGGCCTTTAGTGCCTTTGGATGAGATGACTAAGATGGAGCTCCATGCCTGGTATCTTGATATTCACAAACAGCTAGAGCTGACGACACTCATCATTACGCATAGTATCGAGGAGGCCCTCAACCTCAGCGATCGTATCTATATCTTGAAAAATCGCCCTGGGCAGATTGTTTCTGAAATTAAACTAGATTGGTCTGAAGATGAGGACAAGGAAGTCCAAAAGATTGCCTACAAACGTCAAATCTTGGCAGAATTAGGCTTAGATAAGTAGAAAAGATAGGGAGTTGGTGATGATTATTCATTACCAGCCCCTTTTTCTTTTAAAAATGAAAAAAATTTTCGGTATAATAGTCAAATTATACCGAAATCATTCTATAATCGTTGATACATAAGGGTTTTATGTATCGCTTTTTATTTTGTGGACTTTTTAAGAACTTTTTATCGAGAGCAGTTTCAAAGAATGAGACTGCTCTTTTTTGGTTCTCTTTTGACAAATGGCTGTAAGTGTCCATAGTTACAGATATTTTTGCATGGCCAAGCCGTGTCTGTATTTCCTTGTATGGCAGGCCAGCATTAAGCAAGATACTAGCGTGAGTGTGTCGGAAAGCATGAAATCCTAAATCAGTACAGTTAGCGTTTTTAGTGCTTATGTAGGCGGTAATCAACCTTTCGAGTATTGACATAGTTGTCAAAGCTATCAGAGAATACTTTCTCATAGGTTAAGCCAATGTTTCTACCATTTTCTGCTTGTCTTGCTCGGTAGAGACGAAGCATGAGCACTGTTTTTATGATCGATATCTAAAAACTCTATAGCTTGATTTTGTCTTAGGACTGTTTACCTGGTTTAAAAATGTTGAGTGTTTTGTTAATATCAATCGTTCCGTTCTGCAGATCAATATCAGACCATTCCAGGGCCAGACATTCACGGATGCGCAGTCCAGTAGCTAGGAGCGTTTTATAAAGCACAGTATCATAAAAATTGATAAAGGTATTTTCTAGGTTATCGAGATAGAAGAGAAAGCTTTTAAGTTCCTGATCTTGAAAGTATTTAATTTTTGCTTATCTCTTGTTATCTTTCTAGGAATGACAACATCACGAGCAGGGTTATTGTCTAATGCCTGGATAGAAACCCCCATACTGTAGTATACGTTTATTTAAGGAATGAAGGTGATTGTATTCTTTTATACCCCTGTTCCGTCCTGATTGTACTCATCCGCCCACTTATTTACCTGAGTTTGGATAATAACAGGAGTAAGTTTATCTAGTTTGTAAGTACCAAAATGAGGGTAAGAGGTAATTATTTAAAGCAACCTTTTATCTTTATCTGAGTATTAGTCTTTATGGTATGCTGGTAGGTTTGCCAGAATAAGTCCACAAGTTCTCTATAGGTTGTTATATGTGAGCGTTGTTTCCGTGTAGAGCCGTTTTTTCTCAAATTCTACCTTAGCCTGGGTGACCTTGTTTTTGAGTTCTTTCTTTGTTCGTGCTGATATGGTAGTCTTGACCTTTTTACCAGTTACAGAATCAATGCCAAGATAGATACTGGATCGGTAGACTGCTGATCCGTCTTTTTTCGTGTGTTGTGTAATTTTCATGGTTTTAACTCCTTTTTCCATCAGCAGGCAAGCAATTAGAAAAGGTTTTGAGTTGATACCATGTGAGGGGCTACGAGAATGCCCCTATTTTCGATTTTAAGCAGTTAGATGGTAAATTGTACCAGAATAGAAAAACAAGGCGGATATGGGGCTTATATTGCGTTTTGGAACATTATTTTTATTTACAAAAAGAGCCCGTTCTTTGAACAGGCTCTCGTATCCGCAAGGGGATAACGTCTTCTTAATGCTCGCAAGGAGCTATGTACTATTATTATAAGCCTGTAAAATGTCAAATATTATTTTGTTTTTGAAAAATTATTTTGAAGATGCTCGTCAATCTTATCAAGAATATCATCCGAAACACGAATTCCTTTAAGAACTCCGAATTTATTTCTTGGATCAAAAAACGCGTAACTTGCTAATGGTAGTAATTTGACCAATCAGAGCAATGCTTCCAGTTTTCATTCTATCAATCTCCGCCTTAATTCGTTTTTGCGTAAGCGAGTTCTTCCTGAAATTCACCTAATTCGGCTTCTGTAGCTTCTGACAATTGAACACTGCTTTAATTTTTCAAGGAGTTTATTGAGCTTTTGAGTTAGTTTCTCATAAATCTCACCACCTATAAAAAGTTGGTTTTTACCAAGTTTTTATATCAGTATGCGGCTTAACTGACGTGAGAGGGATAACGGTAAAACAGGATTTTTTTAAGGTCATTGTTTGCGTCTATTACAATGGCGTAATGTAACCCTCCTCTTCACTGCCGACGTTAAATCCTAAGTGAACTTTTACAATACTTCCGCGCTTGTATTTTTAGCATTTTGTTAGGAGAAAAGTTTTCTTCTCTCTCAAATATGTCATCCAATCTAAAAATCCAATAAGAAATTTTTTCCGCTTTAGCTTTTTGTTCTCCTTCAATCAATCCGGTTAGATAGTCATCAAATTTGGCTAGCATTTCATTTTTAAAGTTCAACGCTTCTTTTTTTAGATAATTTCTTTGACATAATATCCTCTTAAGGCCTACCAACAAATTTCAGATACTTAGTTTATATCATGAGTTCGTTAGTAGGTGTTCTAATTTATTTTTGTAAAAAGTAGTCCAGTACTAAAACTGTCCCTTTCGTGTTGTTTCATAGTCCAGTGATTCTTTGAAGAAGTCAGACGATAAATTATACCAGAGTAGGAAACAAAGGCGAATATGGGGTTTATATGGACTTTATGTGGTGTGTGTTTTTAATTTTTTTCCAATTTTTGACCAATAGACCTTAGAAATAGGGGCACTATTGGCGAATATGGGGGATTTTTATAGAATCTTCTCAAAAACCATTGTAGCTTGGATACGGTCGCCACCGCCTAAACCTTTGCTTCCACCATTGGCGGTTGTGATTGTATGCAGGCGATAACCTTTTGAAGCTTGTTTATTGATAACATCTTCTAATTCTGTAAGGTTTCCTGATCCAGTGCCGAAAAACTTTTCTTTCAAAGTTACCTGAAGGACAACGTAGTGTAGTCCATTTACTCCAGATGCGGTAGAAAAACTACCCTCTTGTTTTTACAGTGTCAAAAATCCCATGGGGGTTACTCCTTTTCGTCGTCTCTCTCAGATAGTTTTTTTAACCAAATCAAAAGCTATTTTTTTATCATAGTCATTTAAAGAAATATAGTTGATTAAAATATCGGCAAAAATTTGTACCAATTTCAGCATCATTTATTATTAACTTTTCTATAGTCAGCATGTAGTTTTGATTAAAATTTACTAGACCTTTGCCAAAACTCTCGTATTTTTTTAGGATTATTTATGTGCTCTTCAACGTTCTCATACGCTGATTGAATCTTTTTAGCAAATCATAATCAGGTTTAATGTTATTTAGTTCATTCATATCAAGATTTTCAAAAATCTTGTAATTTAGTAGTCATTTCTTCAGGAGACATTTCATCATGGCCTAAAAGAAATGCGACACTAACCCCAAAGTAATCCGCTAGGCTCTCCCATACTTTATTGTTTCTTGGTTTTCGAGTTCCGTTTTCATAATACATTAATTGACTATCAGAAACGGTAATATCGTATTTATCTTTTAAAAATTTTTCTAAGTTTGTTCAAAGATAAATTTTCTTTTCTCTTAATTCTTTGAGTTTTATTTTTCACGATATATAACCTACTTTAATTATTTTTAAGTTGATTATATCATAGCAAAGAATTTTTCTATAAAAAAATTCTCAAAAAGAACAAAAAGCGCTTGACATTCTTAAAAATAGAGTATATACTTAAATTGTTCTTAAAATGAGAATGAAAAATTAAAAAGGAGAAAGAAAAAAATGATTATTACACAATCACAAGCGAAAGCGTTACGAAGAAAAAGCTGATCTACAATTAAAAATTATGAGTTGGCTTTTTGAAATTGGTGTTGCACCTAAAACGGTTCCTAAAATTCTGAAAGGTGATTATAAGGCTCCTAAAAGAATTTATGCTAGCGTAATGGAATGGCTTGCTGAAGATTACTAGAAAGGGGTATAAGACAGAATCTAGAAATATTTTTGCTTGCTACCTATGGCAGTATCAAGGGTTTGTAGGGGTTTATTCTTCCCTAAATTTTTCCCTACCTCAATGATTTACTTTGGTACTGTTTTTAGGGTGGTAAGCTACGAGCAACAAGAAGAAAGGAGCGAATCAATGGAACTGGTTTTATATGGACGGCAAGAAAGAGCCGTATACACTGAGCAGTATCGTAGCAGAATGTGCTGAAATTAAGCACAGACATTTGAAGATTTTTGCTGAATAAGCACCGAGAGGACTTTGAAAAGCTTCGGAAAGGTGCAATTTAAAATTTCACCTTCAGAGAGTGGGCAAAATGTACGGGATTATATTTTGAACGAGCAACAAGCAACATTGCTGATCACTTACTTACGAAATACAGAACCCGTAAAAGAGTTTAAGAAGAACCTTGTCAAAGCTTTTTGAAATGCGTGATGAACTTTCCAAGCGACAACTACAGAGAGAACTGGAAAAACCAAAGCGTAAAAAGTTTAACTGAAGCTATTCAAACATGGGAGAAAGCACCCAAGCATGCCTATAGCACTCTGACAAACTTACTGCTAAAGGGAGTGACAGGGAAGAATAAAGCGCAACTCATGAAGGAGCGAGAAAGTAAGAACGGTATTGATGGCTTGACAAGTGTAGAGCTGACAAACTACCAACGTTTGGAAGATATGGCAATAGCTATGATTAACTTGAATAGGGGGTATTCAGAAATTAAGGAATTAATTTTTAAAGTGTAGGAGTATAGAAAATGGAAAAATGAATTTAAGACAGTTACAAATGCCAAAGGGTTAGAAATTCCTAAGTATCCCAAGGATTTTTAAAAAGCTAGTTGAGAAAGACAGACAACTAGCCGAATATCTTTGCATGAACTACGAGAACTTGGACAGTGAAGACCTGGGGGCATTTCTTGAAACAGTAGAACAGGGAATCAGCTGGATTCTAGATCTAATCGAAAGTAAAGACTTGCTTTATAAACCCAAGTCAGGTAGTAGTCATGAAAAAAAGAAAATAAAAATCACTTGCTCAAATTTTTAGACGAGGAGAGCAAGCTGACAAGATTAAGGATATAGAAATTTTTTTCTATGCTTTGATTATATCAAAAATATCTATTTTATCAAAATACATAAAGAAAAACCAAAGAGCAGGCAAGCAATTAGAAAAGGTTTTTGAAATCAAGCGCTGACAGGGTAATTCTAAGACCTTGTTTAGCTGAAAGATGGGTAATCACTCACGAAACACCGCTACAAGCGTTCGCCAACTTGGGGCAATCGCCCAGCGTTTGGAGTGGTGGGAAAAACTGTATAGGGAAAAAGGCAAGAAAAAGGAATAGCAGACTATGACAGAAACAACATACGATATTATCGCTAAAAGCTTGGATAGAATTAGTATGGAATTACACCAAGCAGACGAAAACAATGATTTTTTTGAGAATAGGACTCTTATCAGGACAATTAAAAGCTATCAAAGAAAATTTACACCGCTTACTTTGGATTGAACTTCCTGAATTGAATGAAAGTCATAAAATCGAGGCAGTCTCTAAAAAGCACTACGGGAATGTTTTTCCACCCCTGGTATTTTTGAAATGGATGCTATGCGACAAGCATTCTTTAAAACGCCAAGCCAAGCACTTTTTGACAACGAAGCAGAGCAACAGGCGCATATAGAACATGCTGAAAAAGGAGTATTTGAGACTACTATAACCTTGAAAGATATTCTTTTTAATTCTAAAAATGCTAATCGGAAAGTAAGTAAAGATCATCTTATAGAGAAGTTTGAGGAGAGCAATGCAATGACACTAGACCCTAGACAACATGACACAAGCAGAATTTGATAAACAAATGGCTGAAATTAAGGAGAAACGCCCAAACCTCTTCCAGTTTATCTCTGATTTTGTAGATAGAAAAGTAAGCACCGAAGAGGTGGACGACTTCCCTGAAGATGGGACGAAGCAACCAAGTGGACTATATCAAAAACTATCAAGCGAGGGCATAGCATGAATGAACTAGACTTAACCAATACACAGGCGGTTATCTTTTTCCGTGGTATTGATTGGCCTACTGCTTTATCTAAACCACCGAGACCGCAAAAAGCACCCAATTTGAGCGAGAAAGCAAACAGACGATAGAAACACCTAGCGAGAGTTTAAACCCCTGATTATGGGCGTTATATTCAGCTTGCAGGGGTTAAGCCATGGGGTACTAAGATGTTTGAAAAATGATTGAAGATTTAAAAGTCTAAGATTTTGGAAGCAGTGGAACGGTATTTAAAAAGTCATGAGAAAGTACCTCAAAAAGATTAGATTTAATCAGTAAGGTGGAACTAAAGGAAGAACTGGGCATAGGAGATAAAACCTTGACAAAATGGGAATGTGCAGGACTACCACAGTATATACCGCCTATTGAAGATACTAGAAAAAGTGTATTATAAAAATCTCAGATGTTTTTAAAGTTTTTTGGGGGTAGATGATGGCAAAGACTAAAAATATATTTTTGGTTAAAAAGTTGATAAGAAGTTTTTGATAATCTTTTTATTAAGCGGCTTAAAAATATGCCTGGTGGCTACACTATGACAGTGATTTATATCCAGTCTTATGTTGGAAAGTTTAGAAGATGATTGTATTTTGTACTATGAAGGATATTTTGATAGTTTGGTACAGGAATTAGCTTTAAAACTGGATGTTTCTGAAGATGATATAAATATGACGGTTGCATATTTTTACAAAATGTGGACTGATTCAGATAGACGATGATGGACATGCTACATTATCGCAAGCAAAAGCCATGGTTGAGAGTGAAACAAACTGGGCAAAATACAAGCGAGAACAAAGAAAAATAGTCAAGATTTACCAAAATTGAGAATGTCCAAAAATAAAAAGACTATTTCCAATTCATGTCCAACAGAGATAGAGAAAGAGAATAGAGTTAATAGTAAGAGTAATAATTTATATTTAGATAATATATTGTCGGGAAATCCTGACTTCACTTTTCCTACTTGGCTTGAAGAAACAGCTATAAAAGATTTAGAGAAAACAAAAACATAAAGAACTTTGATTCCTATTGCTTATCTGAATCAAGTAGCTAATAAACGGTATAAGTTTGTTGATAAGACAAAAAGGCTTTTACTAGCACGATTCAAGGAAGGCTATACACTTGAAGATTTTTAAACAGGTGATAGATATTAAAACGGCAGAATGGAAGGATAGCCCTGAATTTTCTAAATATCTGAGACCTGAAACACTTTTTCGGAACTAAGTTTGACGGTTATTTGAATCAAAAGCCTAAAATCATAAAAAGGGAAGTCTGAAGATAACTTCCCAGACCTACCATTTTAGGAGTTGCAAAGATGAAGGAACAATTTAAAGAATTTAATAACAGAGAAAAATATCGGATAAAGTTTGCGATATTCACCAGGTCAATTATTGGGAAATTTCTGTACCAGTGTTAGGGGGTTCAGAAAGAAAACTACAAGCATTTTGCCCGGAGTGCGTGAAGGGAGAGATTAAACAGAAAGAGAAAGACCTATTGCAGCAGTTCGAGGACAGGCAAGCTTACTTTAAAACTTATGATGTCTTAATGCGTGACAGTACGATTCCTAACGAGTTGAAGGGGCAACGTTTGATAATTTCTTTGTTAAGACGGCAGAGGAGCGCCAGATGTTGGAGTTTGTAAAAGGTCAAGCCTGTGAAGTACCTTGCAGGTATGACGGGAAATACTTTAATCAGCGGTAGCACAGGAATAGGGAAAAAGTCATTTATCTCTTGCACTTGCTAAAGAAATCAATGAGAGCTTCAGAGAGAAGAACGAGCCTAAGAGTGTCTTATTTGTCAGCTTAACCGAGATTATCAAGCAGATAAAAGAAGGATGGGCTTATGGAAGAAATGCAAACTTAACAGAGTATGATGCAGTTAAAAAGCTTGTTGATGTTGATTTTCTAATCATCGATGACCTGGGGGCAAAAAATGGGACGGTAACCCCTAAGAGCGATTGGGAACAGGATTTCTTGTTTGATATTATCAATAATCGAGAAACTACGATTTTCAACACGAACCTAGATAGTAGCGAACTGCGGACTGTTTACAATGCTAGAAATTCAAGTAGAATTTTGAAAGGTTTAGAAGGGAACACTTTTAAGGCTTTTACGATCAAAGATAAGAGATACACTATCAACACAGTGAGGGGAGAATATCAATGAATGATGATAAAATGCGATTTGCAACAGAAAAAGGCTTTGTTGTCTACGAAAAATGTGGTATAATAGAGATAGAAAAAGTTCCAAGTTTTGGAGAAATTACTTTTTATTCTATTCAGATGGGAAATTTACCCATCTAGTCAAAAAAGAAACTAAAAAATAAGTCTATTGAGAACAACTCAGGGACATACCGTAAGCATATAATGCTAGTGGTATGTCCCTTTTTGTTTGCATAGAAAGGGGGTGAGGAAGATGTCAGGAGATACTTCTTTAGGGTATGTAGTAGCCAATAAGTTTTTCTATGGATCCAGATAAAAAGACAGAAAAATCTTTTTCTCAGTGTAAAAAGAAGATGAAAGCTTAGAACAACGGAAACAAGAAATACTAGAAAAAAATATGCTAACAAACAAGACAAATCAAAAATCTAGAAAAATGATTCTAAAGGCTCGGAGAGTCATAAAAGAAAAAGCTAAGAGCAAAGAATTTTAGAAAAAAATTATAAACAACGAGGAGCAATAAAGAGATAAAGGAGTATAAAATGGCTAAAAAAATTTAGTTTGGTAGAAAAATATGTAAGAAGTAGAGGAATGAGTATTGATGATGAAAAAAATCAAAAACAGGTTTAATATTATCACAAGATATAACAAGTATCTATGATGTTCCTGAAGAAGGAAAAAGAATTAGTGGATCTTGTTAATGTGATTGAGTATACGGGTACTGGTGGAACATACGAAACTGTAGGTTTTTGACGATGAACATCTATTAGAACTCGAATCAGAAGAGTTTAGAGATAGTAAAAGTGTAGAACTTAGAAAAACGGATTACTACTAAGTTCGAACATAAAACATTTTCTGGACGTATTGCTTTATCTGCTGAACAAGTAGATGATGGAGAATATAATATATCAGACTTCTTAAGTAACAAAATTACCCGTCTTTGTCGTAAAACACGTAATATTGAAATTGGAAAAAAATTCTAAAAGAAGCACCTGAAAAATGTTTCTAATTTTTGACGAATTGAAAAGATATAATAAAACGATTTAAATCCTGAACGTCATAATACTCTTGTATTAAGTCAGTCATTATTTAAGTTTTTAGATAAAGAGAAATCTAGCGATGGAAAATTATATTTTTAAAAAATTAACAAGAAGGAACGATTCTCAGAAAACTTATACGTTGATGATGTTATTGTTGTATCTGGATGAAGTACTAGGAGTAAAAGGCGATAAAGTTGCTTTCGTTGGGGATTTGTACAATTTCGCTACTTTATTTGAAAGAAATAAAAAAATAGCTTACGTTGGGTAAGTGAATCCGTTATTTATGGAATGAGTTTAATGCTTTATACTCGTTTTGTTGTGAAGAAAAATTGAAACGGATTGCGCTTTCTTTATAAAAATGGAATTAGGAGATAGGGGATGGATATTAGAGAAGTATTATCAACATTAGAAAATCTTGATGATAAAAAGATAAGATTGCAAAAGCAAGAACAAAGTTGGAAGAAAAAGAAAACAATTACTGGAGAGAAGAAGATTTCATTTGATAATATTGATTCTTTTCTTGAGGATAATGCTACTTCTTTAGAACAAATTACTAAAATGAGTGAATCAATCAATCTTTTAGAGAAAGAGTATGATACTTATTTCTGGGAGGCAAAGGCAGCGATATTTGAATATATCTTTAAAGAGACTAAGCGAAGAGCTGAAGAAAAGAAAATCTATAAACGTTACCAGAAGAAACTTAGGATAATTTTAGATGCCTACGATGAAAATTCAAGAACTGAAGAAGGATGTAGAAGAAATACATAAAGGCATAGTTGGAGAAATAACTCAGGAGCATTCTCTTGCAGTATATCGGACAGAAGTAAATCCAACAAGTATCCTCCCGTTCTTAAATCCTGATGTCAGTGGGCATATGAATTTTTCTAAGGAATATCATGAGATTAAAGAGTATTTAGGTAAAGAGTAATTCATTAGAAACAAGGCTGATTTGAATATCAAGAAATTGATAGCTATATCAAAAAAATGGCCTTGTTTTTAATTTCAGTAAATTAGTTTCACATAACAAAAGTAAGCATAAACTGAAAAAGAAGTAATAGCTTGAAAGCAAGATATATCAGGGGTTTACAGAATGGAGTGAGTTTCACAGAATGTAAGATATGAGAAACTGAGGGGATAAATTAAAGAAATTTCCCTTGAACTTGTCATACTGAAGAGTTGTCAAACTTAAAAACAATGATACCTGGTAAGTGGAGTGTTGGAAGGTTTTTAGCGCTTTTTGTCAGTTTGACAGAATTTACAATTTGACAAATTGAAAGATAAAGAAATTTTTAAATTTAAGTGGAGGTACTTGCCTATGTACGAGTTGAGTAACAGAGACCTGGACGGGATAGATATTGAGTTAGGACGATAGAGAACGCTTATAATAAAAATTTATTTGAGAAGACAGGAACTGATACATAATAAGAAACATAGCACTGAAGATTATACTGGTGGGAAAGGCAAGACAGTATCTAGTCCTACTGAAGCGACAATCATTAGAATTGAAGAAGACCAAACACTAAGATATTTAGAAGGCTTCAAACTAGTTGTAGATACCTTGATGGAAAACTTAATTGAAAGTGATCTAGTAATTTTTAAAAATGAGATATTTAGAAAACTGGTGCGACTTGGGAAGACGTGGCAGAGAAACTAAATAAAACTACTCGTTATATAAGTAGCCGTAGAAAGGTAATCGCTAAAAGATTTGTTGAGTTGAAAGGATTTTGACTCTCCCCACCTTTTTAAAAATCTTTCTGGTCAGTAGGGTACCGGTGAAGGGAACTTTTTCCAAGTCGGAGACCTCCGGACGAAAAAGGGGGTAAAAAGTTGTTGATTTTTCAAAGGGACAGCTAACTTTTTCGATATTGGTTGTATATAAAATATATTTTTGAAGTTCGACTTTAATTTGAAAATAATTCAAAAAGAATTGTATATCTTTAATAAATTTTAAGAAAAAGATCTCAAATAAATAGCGAAAAATGCGAACATATAATTGACATGTGTTGCTAAATGTAATATGATATGTATGATACGTTATAGACTAAAATAGCATGTAATGTATCAAAATGGTACATAACGTATCAGATTGTTAAAAAAATAGGAGCAAGATTCTTTTGAAGGATACCATGGAACGAAGCCTGATTCAGTTGATAGTATTCTAGCAACCAATTCTTTTACAATTTCTCAATTTGTAATTGGTGGAGATTTTACAATTCCATCAAATCAAAGTTTACCAAATGATTTAGGGCAGGGTTTATATCTATTTGTTGATGATGACATTAAAGGATACAACGGCCTCGATAGCGCAAAAATTATGCACGCATATATAGATCTAATTCACAAGGAATAGGTGTAATATGTTTCAAAATTGATTGTGAAAAATTAAAAAGTTTTAGATTTAAGCGAACCTGATTCGATACGATTTCTTAATATGTACAAAGAGAAATGTTATGGCCGAATTGAAAAATTCGTTAAAAAGATTTAAGAGCAATCGTGCGTTAAAAAAGATTTAACCTTGATGGAATATTTTTAGAACATATATTGCGTTATCATCCCTACATTTAAAAGTATGAACGCTGTTGTGTATGATAGTTATATTTCTACAACTTCTGAGAACCTGAGACCACTATCATTTATTCCAAATGCAAGAGAGTTTTTGTTTGAGGGATACTAATTTAATTGACTGGATGACAACAAAGGAGGTATATCGTGGGATATGAAACATTTGTTTTAGATAAGTCCATTCTTGATTTAGATGCTTGGCTTCCAAAGAAGCTATGGAAGAAATAGTTCAAGCTATATACTGCCAAGAAAAGCTGGAACTAAATAGTTTGGCAGAAAGCAATCCACAATATATTACAGAAATTTCATTTGAAGATGTAAAAGCAAAGTATTGTAATTTTTCGGGATACGTAAGTAGTAGAATTAGTAATAGCGCCTACCAGGTGCGAGTGAAGGATATGGCAGCGTAATGGCAATTATTTTCATTTTGAAGATTAGTGGTTGATAAATCAGTTTATCATTCTAACCCTGAGTTTGAGAGTCGTAGAGAAGACGGAGGTTTTAGTAGTTCCAATTAGTTTTTCTGCAGAAGTCGGGGTTGATAAAACTGAAGAAAAATCATATGTTATAATTAATGTAAATTTGGGAACGGCAACAAATCCAGACGAGATACCCAATATTCCGTTTATATGTGAAGTGTCAATTAGAGGAATCTATGGGTACTCTTCTTCTGATTTTGAAGATGAAGAGGAATTAAAACAAGTTTTAGGAGGTAATGCTGTAGCTATACTTTTATCCGTATGTACGTGCATATATTTCTACTTTAACTAATCTTTCAAATCAATTTCCAGCATATACTTTACCTGTAATGAATTTTGCGGAAACAATTAAAGACAATAATTTAATTACTTATGTGGGTTTTTGATTAATTATTTGTAAATAAAAGAAGATAGGTGTTAATGTACTGATATCTATCTTTTTTATGTAGTATTAAAAAGCACGTTTGACCGTGCTAGTTTCT
>BNJV01002748.1_pt1 | contig 17514 bp, 30 predicted proteins | sample 8540591 | NCBI WGS metagenome assembly BNJV01 (sample SAMD00202457, study PRJDB9452) | human saliva metagenome | host: Homo sapiens
AAAAACCGGCGATGATTGGGTCTTAACCATCAAAGATACAGGCGACACCCTGACCATCCATAGGACATTGCCAACAATAATGTCGACAGCTTTGTATTCGAAAACGGTAAGAGCTACACCGCCGACGAAATCAGCAAAGCACTGATTACTGAAAAATACACAAAAACAACGGTATCCTGTACCAAACTCAAAGGCCGTCTGAAACCTTAATTCAGACGGCCTTGAGTCCTTTGCTGATTTATTTATCGTTCTGCTATATAATTATTCTCATTCGAATTCACAAGAAAGAATAAAAATGGATGCCTTAAATCTCCTCACCACGCGTCGCTCTTCCAAAAAACTGACTGCTCCTGCACCCAATGCCGAGCAACTGGAACAAATGCTGCAAGCGGCAACACAAGTTCCTGATCACGGCAATATGCGCCCTACGCTGCACTGTGATTCAAAGCGAGGCCGGTGACAACGTTTCCGCGAGCTGTTGAGCTAATACCGTTACCGAACTCAACTCTCGGCGATGATGCCGCGAGAAAAAGCCGAACGCGTCGGCAACATGCGCGCCTATGATTATCGGCGTTACATTTACGCCAAACCGTGAAGTGGCAAAAACCCAAACCTGAATGGGAGCAAATGCTGACTGCCGGCTGCGCCGCCTATGCTTTACAACTGGCTGCTTCTGCTCAAGGCTTCGACAATGTTTGGATTACGGGCATGTGGGTCAACAGCCCATTGTTGCGCAGAAGCATTTGAGTGTGCCGACAAAGACAAAATCATCGGCCTGATGATGATTGGTTCGCCAACCGAAGAAGGCGGCGGCCCGAAAAATACCAACTTGGAATGTTTTTACAACTTATTGGTAAAGCCTGAAAACACTAAGGCCGTCTGAAAACCTGATTTAATGGTTGTTCAGACGGCCTTTTTCATATCTATTATCGAAGCATCAAGCCGGATACATAAACGCTTCAATTTCTTCAAAGAAATATCCGCCGTCGCGCCATGGCGTGAAGCCGCCAACGCACGCAACGCACAAGCAAAAAGCAATGGCTTCTTGAGGAGGCGCATTGTTCAGCAGTTTGTAAGTCAAGCCGCCAAGAAGCTGTCGCCGGAGCCGACGGTATCCACCACTTTGACACGGAAACCGCAATGACGGTACACAACTCGCCGTCCTTATACAAAACCGCGCCATGACTGCCCAAAGTCACGCAAAAGTTTTGACGCTGGTCAGCTCAACGAGGTAGCCGATATTTTTGCTCGATACTGTGATAAGGAGAGCCGTAAGCCGCAACCAATTCATACAACTCATCATCGTTGAGTTTGACCATATCGGACTGTTTCATGGTCTCCAACAAGCGGTCAATATCGTAATGGGGCTTGCGCAGATTAACGTCAAAAATTTTTGAATTTGGCTTCTTTCAGCAAAACTGCCAGCTTTTACGCGAAACTTCATCACGGGTTGCCAAAGAGCTGCCAAAAACGAACGCATCGGATTCTGCCACACGTTTGATTGCCGCATTATCAACCGCAATCCTGTCCCACGCGCAAGGATGAGACAATCTCATAAGACGCACTGCCACACTTGTCCAAGTGTACTTTCACCAGCTGGTCGCACATTCGCATGACAAACCTGCAAATAATCAGTGTTGACGTTTTTGCTTTGAATCTGGCGTAGCAATTCTTCGCCATCGGCATCATCGCCACGACGGCTGATGATGGCAGTATCGATACCTAAAGACTGCAAACGAACGGTAACATTCAGGGGTGCACCACCCAATACCTTTCCGTTTGGAAAATCGTCCCACAGCACTTCGCCGAAACTGGTTACTTTCATTCTTGGCCTTCCTTTTTGAGGTTGATTGGCAGGGTCTGCACGCCCAACAGATTTTTGCAAATCATGTACTTGTAGTAAAACTCCAGCATCGGGGCAAAAGTATTATGTTTTAAAATATTGGGACCGACAAGCAATTAAGGGCATATCAGACAATAAACTTGATTCATCACAAAATTATATTGTTCCTATCTTTTTCTTTACATTTATCCCTTTCTATTTCATTAAAACAAAATATTCTGAAATTTAAATACAAAAAGGCCGTCTGAAATACTTTTGAACTGGCCCCCAAATCTTGGACACTCATAAAAGCCTATTCAGGCGCTCTGTGCAAGCTGGGTTCTGTATGCGACAGGACTCAGCTTTTTTTCAATTTCAAACTGCAACGCTCGCGGTTGTAGTAATCCATATAGTCATCTATCTGCTTCATCAATTCGTCCGCCGTCAATTCACCTGCGTTATAGAAACACTCCGTCTTCAACACCGCAAAGAAGCTTTCCATCGGCGCATTGTCCCAACAATTCGCCTTTCGCGACATGCTTTGAATCATGGAATGTTTTGCAATCAATTCCCTATACCCTGCCGTACGGTACAGCACACCTTGGTCGGAATGCAGCATCGTTCCCTTATCAGTCAGCCGGGGTGCGGCTTTTTCGAGCATTTCCTTCACCATTTCGCTGTTAGCATTGCGGCTCATGGCGTAGGCGACGATTTCTCGGTTCAACAAGTCCAAGATTGGCGAGAGGTACAGTTTGCCGTCCTTTTCCTTTGAGTTCGGTCACGTCTGTCAGCCATTTCTCGTTGGGCTTTTCGGCTGTGAATAGGCGTTTGAGGAGGTGTTCCGATATTTCGCCCATGGCGGGATGGCGGTAGGCTTTTTCGCCCGTATAAGAGCTTTCAGTCCTAGCTGCTTTCATCAGTCTTGCCACTTTTTTGTGGTTCCAACCCAATGCTGCGGCAATGCGCCTTTGTCCGTAGCGTCCTTTATGCCGCCGGTAGGTTTCGACGAGGAGGGCTTTGTCGGCTTCGTCGGGGTCGGGTCGGTCTTGGTGGTGGTAGTAAAAGCTGCTTTTGGGCAGGTTTGTGATGTGCAGCAGGTATTTGAGCGGGTGTTGCGCCCTCAGTGTTTGGACGGTTTGGCTTTGTCCTTTTCGGTCTGCTTTTGGCTGAGGGCTTTTAACTCCTTTAGGTAGGCAACCTCTGCGCGCATATAGCACAACTCTTCGATAAGCTCTGCCTGTGTTTTTTCGTGGTCGGGTTTGTCGGCGATGAAGGGGTTTTTGCGGTGTTCGGTCATGGTTTTGGATTGGGGATGTTCGAGTGCGCCGATGCCGCCTTCTTGATAGGCGCGTATCCATCGCCGCAGGTGGGTTCGGGAGATGCCGTAATGATCTGCGGTACGCTGTTGGCTACGTATGTGCAGGTAGTGGAGTACGGCTTGGTATTTGAAGTGTAATGTATATTTGCTCATAAAAAAACTGCACCTTGTGAGTTGGAGGGGGGGATGTCCAACTTTTTGGGGTGCAGTTCACTGATTCAAACAATTTTCAGACGGCCTTTATCGAATTATTGCAGTGTTTAGACTACAACTTCTTCTTTTTCTTCACTTCTTTGGCAATGTTCTCACGGCTCAAGCCAAACATCAGCAAGAGCGGGCTGGCAACCAATCACGGAAGAGTAAATACCGAACACGATACCGATGGTCAGCGCCATAGAGAAACCGTGCAAGGCTGCACCGCCGAACACCACGCATAGAAACAACCATTGCCTCGGTCGAACCGTGGGTAATGATGGTACGGCTCATGGTTGCAGTAATCGCGTTGTCGATGACTTCCGGCACAGTGTGGCCGCGCATATGCGGCTTACGGAAGTTTTCACGAATACGGTCAAACACAACCACTGATTCGTTCACGGAATAACCCAAAACTGCCAAAACACCTGCCAAAACAGTCAGAGAAAATTCCCATTGGAAGAAGGCGAAACAGCTGAGAATAATCACGATATCGTGCATATTCGCAACAATTGCGGACACTGCAAAACGCCACTCAAAACGCATGGACAAGTAAATAATAATACCTGCCACCACGAAGCTCAATGCCATCAAACCATTGGTAACCAATTCTTCACCAACCTGAGGGCCGATAAATTCGACTTGGCGCAAAGTAACGTCAGGATTGTCTTTTTCAGCAAATCCATCACTTGGTTGGACAACTGGGCAGACGTTACGCCTTCTTTGTTCGGCAGGCGAATCATGATGTGTTTGTTCGTACCCAATGCCCTGAACCTGTACATCACCCATTTTTCAGCGTATCGAGGCGTTCGCGCGTTTTATTCACATCCACGCCCTGCTGATATTGGACTTCCATCACCGTACCGCCGGTAAATTCGACGGAGAAATTCAGGCCTTTGGTTACCAAAAAGAACACGGCAGCGATAAACGTAACCAACGAAATAAAGGTCGTCAGTTTGCCGTAGCTCATAAACGGAATATCGCGTTTGATTTTAAATAATTCCATGTTTTACTCCTTGCCTTCTGCCATTTCAGCTTTCGGCTTCCATACCGCACCAATGGAAATATTCCGCAACTTGCGACGGCGGCCGTACCACAGGTTGACCAAAGCACGGAACACGACCACAGACGAATACATCGAGGTCAGAATATCGATACAGTGTACAACGGCAAAACCGCGTACGGGACCGAGAACCGAATACCAACAAAGCAATACCGGCAATCAGAGAGGTCAGTTAGAGTCGACAATGGTTGCCCAAAGCATGTTGAAACCCAGATTGATTGCCTGCTGAGGTGGCATACCTCCGCGCAATTCTTCACGGATACGCTCGTTAATCAATACGTTGGAGTCAATCGCCATACCCAATGTCAATGCCAACGCGGCAATACCCGGCAAGGTCAGCGTTGCCTGCATGGCAGACAAAATGCCCACCAAAAATAAGATATTGGTACTCAAAGCAATGGTAGAGAAGAAACCCATCAGGCGGTAGTAAACCACCATAAATGCGGCAACGGCGGCAAAGCCCCACAAGGTAGAATTGAAACCTTTTTCAATGTTTTCTTTACCCAAAGATGGGCCGATGGTACGTTCTTCGACAATCTGCATAGGAGCAGCCAGCGAGCCGGCACGCAGCAACAATGAAGTATCGTTGGCTTCGGCAGTTGTCATGCTACCGGAAATCTCCACACGGCCACCGGTAATGGCGGAGCGGATGACAGGCGCAGTCACAACTTCGGATTTACCTTGGTCGATCAACACCATAGCCATACGTTTACCCACATTGGCCGAAGTCAATTCGCCAAAAATGCTGCCACCTGCGCTGTCCAAGCTCAGGCTCACAGCAGGAGCGCCCATTTGGTCAAAGCTAGGTTGCGCGTCGTTGATGTTGTCGCCGGTCAGTTCAACTTGTTTGTTGACCAAAATAGTTTCCGGATGATCACCACCGCTTGACAGCAACTCGTAACCAGTTGGCACATTACCGTTCAAGGCTTCTTGCAGTTTAATCGGATCGTCTTCCACCATGCGCACTTCCAAAGTCGCGGTACGACCGATAATGTCTTTTGCTTTGGCAGTATTCTTGTACACCCGGCAGCTGTACAACAATGCGGTCAAGACCGGATTGCTGGATAACCGGTTCTGCCACACCCAATTCGTTCACACGGTTGTGCAAAGTGTTGATGTTTTGTTTTACCGCATCAGAGCGTACTTTATTGATCGCCTCTTCAGACAGAGTCAGCAGGATATTGTTGCCGTCTGCAAGTAAAGTGGCTTCAGGGAACATTTTTGCAACTGAGGCAAAGCCTTTTTGTACATCGGCGGCATCTTGCAGAGGCACGGTCAGACCGTTTTTCAGTCTGATGTACCGTACCGGTACGGATTTTTCGCGGCGCAATTCGCGGCGGATGTCGCCGGCGTAACGTTCAAACGTTTTCTGCATCGCGGCTTTCATGTCCACCTGCATGGTGAAATACACCACCGCGCAAGTCCAGACCCAAGAACATCGGATTGGCTTTAATTTCGCCATCCACTCAGGGCTGTCCGCCAAAAGGTTGAGCGCGGTAATATAGCCTTCGCCCAAAGTGTTTTCGATGACATCGTGCTTTCAGTTGCGTTTCAGTATCTTTAAAAACGCACTTTCAGCGAGTTATCGACAATGAACATACCATCCGTCTCGAATACCTGCGCTTTGCAACGCAGAAGACACTTTTAGACTGAGTTTTCGATCATTGATAACGATGGCTTGTCGGTTGGTCGATACCTGTACGGCAGGCGTTTCACCGAAAAGGTTGGGCAGCGAGTAAAACAGCCGCAACCACAATCGTGAACGCAATCAGCAGGTATTTCCATAAAGGATAACGGTTCAGTGGTAAACCTTTGCTTTGTTTATAAAGGCAAACAGCCGCACTCGGAAAATGAGGCGGCTTTTTCGCAAAAACGGATTATTCGGCTTTTCGCGGCAATCGCGTTGCGTTCAACTTCTACTTCGATTCTCGCACCTTGCCGCCGATGTCGACAGTGTAGAATTGCTCGCCGACTTTAGTCACGCGGCCTTTTGAAACCTGCAGCCAAAACGACTTTATCGCCTACTTTCCAAAGCAGCCAGCATCGCTTGGTGTGCTTTTGAATTTCTTTGTTGAGGACGCATAATCAGGAAGTAAAACACCACCATAATCAGCAGTAAGGGGCAAATTGAGCCACAGCTTGATTCATAATATATCCGTTCTTTTTGAGTTTTAAGATAAAGTAAAAACTGCATACAGCCCAAAACGCAGTTGGTCGGACTGTAAAATTGAGCTATTCTAAAGGCCGTCTGAAAAATTTCCAAGCATTTCCGTATTTATTAACCATATTTAGCAGTCCGTGCGACTCGTTCGAGACACACTTTCCATGCTTAAAAATCATTTGGCGCGTGCGTACCCTACTGCGTCGATTACTTGGCAAAAATGCCCGCACCGTATGGATTTCCCATCCCATATTTCTGCAGCACCAGCCGGGCACCAACCACCCCGACAAGCCCTGAACGCATCAGCGCCATTCAAGCCGCCTTAAAAAAGGAAGGCATTTGGCGTCATCTGCAAACCGCTGAAGCACCCGAAATAAAAAGATGCGAAACTGGCATTGGTCCACTCGCGCAATTATCTGCACGAATTGGAAGCCGCCCAGCCGCTTCCCGGCAAAAATCCACCGCATCGATGACGATACGGTCATCAGCCTGACTCCCTCCAAGCCGCCCGCTTTGCAGCCGGAGCCGTTGTCAAAGCAGTCGATATGGTGATGAACAAAAAGGCTTGGCATGCTTTTTGCGCCATCCGCCCACCCGGCCACCATGCCCACAGTAACAGCGCCAGCGGATTCTGCCTCGTCAACAACACCGCCGCCGGTGTAATGCACGCCATTGCCCAATACCGTCTGCAACGCATCGCCGTCATTGATTTTTGACGCCCACTTCGGCGACGGTACGGCGGAGATTCTCCGAGACGATCCGCGCGTGATGTTTTTCAACCTGTTTGAAACCGACATCTTCCCCTTCCCGGAGGCGGAACAATACGCCGGCAGTAAAAATATGCTGCATACGCCCCTCAAACCCGGCACAGGCAGCCGTATCTTTCGTACGACCATCCGCGAACAATGGCTGCCCAAGCTCACGGCTTTCCGTCCCGAGTTGGTGTTGCTTTCAGCCGGTTTTGACGGGCACAAACAAGACGAAACAGGCCGTCTGAACTCTGCATGAAGCCGATTTTTGCTCGGCTGACGCACAAAATCGTCCAAGCAACGGCAAGCTGTCAGGGACGTGTCGTTTCCGTACTGGAAGGCGGCTACACCTTGGAATCCTTGTCCAAATCCGCCGCCGCCCACATCCGCGTATTGGCAGGCTTGAGCAAGGCCGATTACGTCATCGCCTACCAAAAGCATTTGAAGCGCGGTAAAAGTAACAATCCTACGCAATAACGCATTTAAACTATCGACCCCGAGCCGTCTGAAAAACATATTATCTGTTTCAGACGTCCTTTTCTTCATTTACACACCTTAATTTGAGCAAAGACAAACCATTTCCATATTATCAGTAGTAAAAATAATAAAAATAAAACGTACAAATAAAAATAGTTCACACACCTCACTGCTACCCTTTTCCCTCAATTGACCGTCTTTTTCAGACGGCCTCCATTTTAAAAAGGAGCGTTACAATGAAAGCAGCACGTTTTTACAACAAAGGCGACATCCGCATCGAAGACATTCCAGAGCCAACCGTAGCTCCGGGTACTGTCGGCATTAATGTTGCTTGGTGCGGTATCTGCGGTACCGACCTGCACGAATTCATGGAAGGCCCGATTTTCATTCCGCCTTGCGGCCACCCACACCCAATCTCAGGCGAGTCTGCGCCAGTCACCATGGGTCACGAGTTCTCCGGCGTGGTTTATGCCGTAGGCGAAGGCGTGGACGACATCAAAGTCGGCCAACACGTCGTGGTCGAACCCTACATCATCCGCGACGACGTACCGACCGGCGAAGGCAGCAACTACCACCTCTCCAAAGACATGAACTTCATCGGCTTGGGCGGCTGCGGTGGCGGTCTTGCCGAAAAAATCGCCGTCAAACGCCGTTGGGTACACCCTATTTCCGACAAAATCCCATTGGACCAGCTGCTTTGATTGAACCTCTGTCTGTCGGCCACCATGCTTATGTACGCAGTGGCGCGAAAGAAGGCGATGTCGCCTTTGGTTGGCGGCGCAGGCTCAATCGGTTTGCTGTTGGCCGCCGTACTGAAAGCTAAAGGCATCAAAAGTCATCATCACCGAATTGAGCAAAGCGCGCAAAGACAAAGCCCGCGAATCCGGCGTTGCCGACTACATCCTCGACCCGTCCGAAGTCGATGTCGTCGAAGAAGTGAAAAAACTGACCAACGGCGAAGGCGTGGACGTCGCATTCGAATGCACCAGCGTGAACAAAGTTCTGGATGACTTTGGTTGAAGCGTGCAAGCCCACAGCTAATTTGGTTATCGTCTCCATCTGGAGCCACCCGCTACCATCAACGTCACAGCGTCGTGATGAAAGAGCTGGACGTGCGCGGCACCATCGCCTACTGCAACGACCACGCCGAAACCATCAAACTGGTGGAAGAAGGCAAAATCAACCTCGAACCTTTTCATCACCCAGCGCATCAAGCTGGACGAATTGATTTCTGAAGGCTTCGAGCGCTTGATCCACAACAACGAATCCGCAGTAAAAATCATTGTTAATCCTAATCTTTTAATCCTGGGGCTTAAAGAATAAACAGGCCGTCTGAAACTTTTCAGACGGCCTGCGTACTGATAAATTCCCGAATGGCCCAGATTCTATGCCGACCATTCACTTATCAAGAATAAAAACTCCATGAATCCAAAAATACGCCCCACTCTTTTCAAACATACACCCTCAATAACGGCGTAACCATCAAAAACCGCCTTGTCGTCGCCCCCATGACCCATTTCGGCTCGACAAGCCGACGGTTTAATCAGCGACCAAGAGCGTACCTTCCTCAGCAACCGCGCAGGCGATATGGGCATGTTTATCACTGCCGCCACTTTGGTTCAAAAAGACGGCAAAGCCTTTCACGGCCAACCTGAAGCCACAGGCGAACACTGCCCTCGACAGCCTGAAAGAAACCGCACAAATCCTGCAACAGCAAGGCGCAAAAAGCAATTTTACAAATTCATCACGGCGGTTCCAAAGCCATGGATGACCTTTTTGGACGGTCTCGACAAAATTAGCGCTTCCGCCAGCGAAGCCGAACACGCGCGCGAAGCGACCGCAGAAGAAGTCGAAGCACTCATCGCCTCTTATGCGCAAGCCGCCGATTTGGCGCTTCGTGCCGGTTTTGACGGCGTGGAAATCCACGGTGCCAATACCTATCTGATCCAACAGTTTTACTCTGCCCAGCAACCGCCGCAACGACCAATGGGGCGGCAGCTTGGAAAAACAGAATGCGCTTCCCGCTGGCCGTTATCGATGCCGTGGTTGCCGTGCGTGAAAAACACCAGCGCGACGACTTCATTATCGGCTACCGCTTCTCCCCCGAAGAGCCGGGCGATGACGGCTTAACCATGACCGAGACCGGCGCACTGATTGACGCATTGGTACAAAAAAACCGCTGCAATATCTGCACGTTTCTCTGTGGGAATTTGATAAAAATCCGTCGCGGCGGCGATACTGCCCAAACCCGTATGCAGTTCATCCACGAACGCATCAACGGCAAACTGCCGCTTATCGGCGTGGGCAACCTGTTTACCGCCGACCAAATTTTGGCCGCTCTATGAAACCGGCTGGGCAGAATTTATCGCATTGAGCAAAACCGTGATGATTAATCCGCACATCGCCACGCAAATCCGTGAAGGCCGCGAAGATGAAATCGAAAACACAACTCGATCCGACGCGCGCCGACCAGTACGGCCTCCCTGACACCTTGTGGGGATTTGCCTCCAGCGGTACGCAATCATGGCTGCCGCCGGTAAAGGCGCGGAATGAAACCGATGGATATTTAATCATCGATTCATAAACAAAGGCCGTCTGAAACTTTTTCAGACGGCCTTTGTTAGTGCAAACATTGAATTATCAAGCATTTTTTGTACAATTCCGCATCTTTCAATCTATTGCAGGGCGTGTTGCACACGCCCTTATTTTAGCCTGTTTTTCCAACACCCATATCCTTCAGGCCGTCTGAAAAAGCGGCCTGAAACTTTTTGCAAAAGAAAACCATGTCCCAAGAAATCCTCGACCAAAGTGCGCCGCCGCCGCACGTTTGCCATCATCTCCCACCCTGACGCGGGTAAAACCACGCTGACCGAAAAGCTCTTGCTGTTTTCAGGTGCGATTCAAAGCGCGGGTACGGTAAAAGGCAAGAAAACCGGCAAATTCGCCACCTCCGACTGGATGGACATCGAGAAGCAGCGCGGCATTTCCGTGGCCTCGTCCGTAATGCAGTTCGACTACAAAGACCACACCGTCAACCTCTTGGACACGCCGGGACACCAAGACTTCTCCGAAGACACCTACCGCGTTTTTAACCGCCGTGGACAGCGCCTTGATGGTCATCGACGCGGCAAAAGGCGTGGAAGCGCAAACCATCAAACTCTTGAACGTCTGCCGCCTGCGCAACACGCCGATTGTCACGTTCATGAACAAATACGACCGCGAAGTGCGCGATTCTTTGGAATTGCTGGACGAAGTGGAAAACATCCTGCAAATCCGCTGCGCGCCCGTAACCTGGCCGATCGGCATGGGCAAAAACTTCAAAGGCGTGTACCACATCCTGAACGACGAAATCTATCTCTTTGAAGCCGGCGGCGAACGCCTGCCGCACGAATTCGACATCATCAAAGGCATCGACAATCCTGAATTGGAACAACGCTTTCCATTGGAAATCCAGCAGTTGCGCGACGAAATCGAATTGGTGCAGGCAGCATCCAATGAGTTCAATCTCGACGAATTTCTCGCCGGCGAGCTCACGCCCGTGTTCTTCGGCTCGGCGATTAACAACTTCGGTATTCAGGAAATCCTCAATTCATTGATTGAATGGGCGCCTGCGCCGAAACCGCGCGACGCGACCGTGCGCATGGTCGAGCCGGACGAACCGAAGTTCTCCGGATTTATCTTCAAAAATCCAAGCCAATATGGACCCGAAACACCGCGACCGCATCGCCTTTTTGCGCGTCTGCTCCGGCAAGTTCGAGCGCGGCATGAAGATGAAACACCTGCGTATCAACTCGCGAAATCGCCGCCTCCAGCGTAGTAACCTTCATGTCGCACGACCGTGAGCTGGTGGAAGAAGCCTACGCGGGCGACATCATCGGTATCCCGAACCACGGCAACATCCAAATCGGCGACAGCTTCTCCGAAGGCGAACAACTGGCGTTCACCGGCATCCCCTTCTTCGCGCCCGAACTGTTCCGCAGCGTCCGCATCAAAAACCCGCTTAAAATCAAGCAGCTGCAAAAGGTTTGCAACAGCTTGGCGAAGAAGGCGCGGTTCAAGTCTTTAAACCGATGAGCGGTGCAGATTTGATTTTGGGCGCGGTCGGCGTGTTGCAGTTTGAAGTCGTTACCTCGCGGCTGGCTAACGAATACGGCGTAGAAGCCGTGCTCGACAGCGCCTCCATCTGGTCGGCGCGCTGGGTATCGTGCGAAGACAAGAAAAAGCTGGTGGAGTTTGAAAGAGCCAATGCGGGCAACCTCTCCATCGACGCCGGCGGCAACCTCGCCTACCTCGCCCCCAACCGCGTGAATTTAGGGACTCACACAGAACGTTGGCCGGACATCGTGTTCCACGAAACACGCGAGCATTCGGTTAAACTGTAAAACACAAGGCCGTCTGAAACATTCAGACGGCCTTTTTCATTCGACATCAACCCAATAAATCCCAAAGCAAACTTCCCAATGGTCAGACACAGCAGCAACATAAACCCGTAGCGCAGTAATTTAGTTCCGCCGCGCATTGCCAAGCGCGCACCGACCACGCCGCCGCATAAATTCGCCACGGCCAACGGTATCGCCCATGCCCACACGACATGGCCTTGCGGGATAAAAAACGTCAGCGCGGCAAGATTGGTGGTCGAATTGATGACCTTTGCCGAAGCGTTCGCCGCTAAAAAATCATAGCCGTAAAAGCGGACAAACACAAAAGCCAGCAGGCTGCCCGTTCCGGCCCGAACACGCCGTCGTAAAACCCGATTAACGCGCCGAAAAATAAGCCCCATAAGGTTTCGCGGCGCGTCAGCTTTTCAGTGCGCACCGTCTGCCCCAAGTCTTTTTTTCAAAAAGTGTACAAACACATGGCAATCGTGATGACCAGCATCGCCGGTTTCATGTATTGCACGGGGAAATACTACCACCGTTTTTCGCGCCCAAATATGAAGCGGCAAATGCCAACGCCGCGGCAGGCAGCAGCATTTTCCACGGCACGGGGATTCGGCGCAGATATTGCCCCTGTCGCGGTTAGCGTGCCGCAACAGGAAGCAAATTTATTGATACCCATCACTGAAGCCACAGGCGTAGCGTTTGGCAATAGGTTGAACAATCCGGGAATCTGCAACAGCCCGCCGCCGCCAACGGCCGCATCCATCAGCCCGGCGGCAAAACCGACCAACGCAGATAATAAAAACGAATCTGCAAGCATAATGTCTATCTCTAAAAGCAAAGCGATTTTTGCGCGTGTTTGCCTGTCCTGGACAACCTACAAGGCCGTCTGAAAAACCATACGTTCAGACGGCCTTTTGTTATCTGGCAATGTTTACAGCTTATTGCTTGCGCTTGTCCCACCGAGCAAACAAGTTACCCAAAACCGTTCCCTGATACAGAGTGCCAAACGCAGGCAACGGCGGCGGCAACGGCAGAACTCGGCATTACCGGGAAAGAATTTAGCGCTCAAACCGGTGGCAAGTTCGGCGTTTTGTACGCCGACTTCGATGGCGAGGGTGCGTTTTGGCGGTATTCTGTGCCAGTCAGCGCGCCGCTGTAATAGCCAGAATATAGCCGCCGATGTTGTGGGCAGCGATGGCGAGTACCATCACGAAGGCGGATTCAGCAAAGCGGTGTCCGTGAACGGCAGCAACGCCGCCGACAATGCAGGCAAACGCGACAACGGCAACGGCAGGCATAATCGCGCGTACGTCTTCAAACCAATGTTTTTTTATGCAGCAAGATATTGGCGGCAGAGCCGATAACGACAGGCAGCAGGGTAACAAAGCAACATAAAGCTTGAACATACCCCAGCCGTCCATTTCGACGGTTTGTCCGACCAAATAAGTCATCCACAACGGCGTCATCACAGGAGCAAGGACGGTGGAAACAGTGGTCATGCCGACCGAAAAAGGCAACATCGCCTTTAGCCAAAAACTCATAATGTTGGACGAAACACCGCCCGGACAAGTACCGACCAAAACCAAACCCAGCGTCAATCTGGGCGACAGGTCGAAAGCTCTGGCAATACCAATGGTAAGCAGCGGCATGATGGTATATTGGGCGATGGCGCCGATAAAAATATCGAGCGGACGTTGCGCCAAAATTTGATAATCTTCTTTGCCCAAAGTCATACCCATACCCAGCATGATGATGCCGAGTACGACGACTTGCGTATCGCCTTTTACCCACGAAAAATTGGCAGGTTCGATAAAGGCGATGATAGAAGCAAGGACGATAATCAGGGCGGTGAAGCGGGTCATTTGCCGACTGATAGCGGTCAGAAAAGTTCATGTTTTTACTCCTTTTGTATGTTTTTATCATGACAGTAATTATCATAATTTAACACATGTTAACTCTTGTGTGCAATTACAGTAACGAAACAGGAAATCCGCCATCCAATAATGTTTAAAAACACACCACAACGATTCCACCCAATATCAACACAAAGGCCGTCTGAAAACTTTCAGACGGCCTTTGTTTTATCCGTTCATCATCGACTTATTCGATATTTTGAACCTGCTCGCGCATTTGCTCGATCAAGACTTTCAGTTCTACCGAAGCTTGCGTACATTCGGCGGCGATGGCTTTTGCTGCCCAAGGTATTGGCTTCACGATTCAACTCTTGCATCAAGAAGTCTAAGCGTTTGCCTGCGCTGCCCTTACCTTCGGTAATGATGCGGCGTACTTCTGCGATATGGGTGCGCAAACGGCTGAACTCTTCATCCACATCGGATTTTTGAACAAACAAAGCAAATTCCCGTTGCAAGCGGTCGTTATCGATGTTGCTGACGGCTTCTGCCAAACGGGCTTTGACTTTGTCCATATGCGCTTGCAGCAGGCTTGGGAACAGCTCGTTCAAAGCATCCACAATCTCTTCCATACCGTCCAGACGTTGCAGCAAATGTTCGCCCAGTTTTTTACCTTCGCGTTTGCGGGCGGCTGTAAACTCTTTCAACGCGCCGGTCAATAAATCTTTGACACCTTTCGCCAAGGCCTCAGAGTCTTCGCTCTGACCTGCCAAAACGCCGGGAAAACGCAAAACGTCGGCCACGCTCAGCTTGCCGAAATTGTGTTCCTTGCGCCATTCTTTGTTCAAATGCGCCAGTTGTGCGACCAAATCCTGATTGACTTCAAAGTCTGACCGCCCGAAGCCGCATCTTGCAGCTGAACACGGCATTCTAATTTACCGCGCGCCACAGCCGCGGCAATCTGTTCGCGCAATGCGCCTTCCAAATAGCGCAACTCTTCCGGCATACGGAATTGGACATCAAATAACGATGGTTGACCGCACGGATTTCAAATTAATCCGCTTGCCGCCGCATTCACCCTGCGGCATTGGCAAAGCCGGTCATGCTGTGGATTTGAATAGTTCGTCTTGTAGCCATGGTTTTACTCCGTTTCCAAATACGAGTGAAAGTATGGACACTATAACACACCCGACCGACGATTTTCAGACGGCCTTTGATGCCAAATTCCTCTATAATTCAAGGCAACCTGTTTTTATTCTCCCCCAAAGGACCATCATGAGCGACTACACCTGTACCGGCCGCGCCGCCGACAGCCTGCGCAACATCAAAAATCACCCCCAATTTCCTACCACATGCCGATGGTTCCTGCCTTATTGAGTGTGGCAACACCAAAGTGATTTGCACGGCTTCCATCGACGAAAAACGTTCCCCCTTTTCTGCGCTGTAAAGAACAAGGCTGGGTAACGGCCGAATACGGTATGTTGCCGGCTTCCACCGCCTCCCGTATGCGTCGTGAAGCCGCCGCAGGCAAACAGTCCGGCCGCACACAAGAAATCCAACGCCTAATCGGCCGCTCGCTGCGCGCCGTCGTCGACCTGGAAAAACTCGGCGAACGCCAAATCCCTAATTGACTGCGACGTTATCCAAGCCGACGGCGGCACGCGTACCGCTTCCATTACCGGCGCCTACGTTGCCCTGCAAATCGCCGTAGACAAACTCCTTTCAGTACGGCCTTATCAGCGAAAACCCCATCCGAGTAGCCGTTGCCGCCGTTTCCGCCCGGCGTGGTGGGTGGTGTACCGCTTTTGGACTTGGACTATCCCGAAGATTCAGGCTGCGACAGCGACGTTAACATCATCATGACCGCATCCGGCAAAATCATCGAAATCCAAGGTACGGCCGAAGGCGCACCGTTTAGCATCGAAGAATTGGGCAAACTTCATTGCCCTCGCAGCATAAAGGCATTGCCGAATTGGTTCAACACCAGCAGGCAGCCCTTTAGCCCGATAATCAGCAAGGCCGTCTGAAAGCTCAGACGGCCTTTTTCAACAAAAATCCTTTTATGCGCATTTACTCAAAAGCGCGTTCCATCCTTGAATCTGTAAAAATAGTAATAATAACCCTTTTTCCAGCAAACCAAGCTGCCCGACAACCCCCACAAGAAAGCACGAAACATGGCGTTAATCGTGCCATAAACATGGCGGCACATCAGTAGGCTCGCCCGAACGCATCAAAAACGTAGCCAAACGTGTCGCCAAAGCCCGCGCCGAAGGACACGACATCGTAGTCGTCGTATCCGCCATGAGCGGCGAAACCAACCGACTGGTCGCACTGGCGCACGAAATGCAAGAGCATCCCGATCCGCGCGAACTCGACGTCGTCCTTGCTACCGGCGAACAAGTGACCATCGGCCTGCTGGCCATGGCCCTGAAAGACATCGGCGTTGACGCCAAGAGCTACACCGGCTGGCAAGTCGCCCTCCAAACCGACACTTCCCACACCAAAGCCCGCATCGAAAACATCGATGACGAAAAAATGCGTGCCGACTTTGGCCGCCGGAAAAGTCGTTATCGTAGCCGGTTTCCAAAGGCATCAGCAGCGAAGGTAATATCTCAACCTTGGCCGCGGCGGTTCGGACACCTCCGCCGTTGCCATCGCCGCAGCCCTCAAAGCCGACGAATGCCAAATTTATCACCGATGTGGACGGCGTTTACCACCGACCCACGCGTCGTACCCGAAGCGCGCCGCATGGACACGATCACTTTTTGAAGAAATGATCGAACTGGCCAGCCTCGGTTCAAAAGTTTTACAAATCCGCTCCGTAGAATTCGCCGGAAAATACAAAGTGCGCCTGCGCGTACTCAGCAGCCTGCAAGATGGCGGCAACGGCACCCTGATTACCTTTGAAGAGGACGACAACATGGAAAGAGCAGCCGTAACCGGTATCGCATTCGACAAAAACCAAGCCCGCATCAACGTACGCGGCGTACCCGACAAACCCGGCGTTGCCTACCAAATCCTCGGCGCAGTGGCCGATGCCAACATCGAAGTCGACATGATCATCCAAAATGTCGGCAGCGAAGGCACAACCGATTTCTCCTTCACCGTTCCACGCGGCGACTACAAACAAACCATCGAACTGCTGCAACAACGCCAAGACAGCATCGGCGCCGCCTACATCGACGGCGACGACACCGTATGCAAAGTCTCCGCAGTCGGCTTGGGCATGCGTTCACACGTCGGCGTAGCCGCCAAAATCTTCCGCACCCTCGCAGAAGAAGGCATCAACATCCAAATGATTTCAACTTCCGAAATCAAAGTATCCGTCCTGATTGACGAAAAATACATGGAACTGGCTACCCGCGTTCTGCATAAAGCATCTCGACTTAGGTAACTAATTCCAGCTAAAGTCAAAAAGGCCGTCTGAAACTTTATTGTTTCAGACGGCCTTTATATTAAAAACTTTGCTGTTTTCAATACTCAATCCTTCCCTTCTCTCG
>BNJV01001976.1_pt1 | contig 17491 bp, 25 predicted proteins | sample 8540591 | NCBI WGS metagenome assembly BNJV01 (sample SAMD00202457, study PRJDB9452) | human saliva metagenome | host: Homo sapiens
GAGGGTTATTCATTAGGGGTGTAACACCCCAACCGCCTAACCACTCTTCACCACACAGAAAAACAACGACCCCTCACCTCGTACCGGAGAGTGTTCTCGGTGGTGCGGGCACTGTTTCTGGATACAAAACCACCCAAATGAATAACCCTCATCGTAGTAGGGACTAAACATGTCCATGGTAATGACTTTCACGCGACTTCTTACCTGTCTAGAATACCGAAGGAAATGATTGCGAATAGTTGCTTGAGTCCGTCCATCTAGGATAGCTAGGATCTTTCTTGTATCGTAGTCCTGTGCAATAAAGCTCATCTTTCCTTTCTTGAAGCTATATTCATCCCAACTCATGTGTTCTGGAAGGTTGTTAAGATCAGTCTTAAATTTGAATTTATGTAACTGACGAATGACTGTCGAAGTGGAGACAGATAAACTTTCGGAGATAGCTGTCATAGGGACTTTCTCAATCAATTTTTGAGTGATTTTCTGTTTGACGATGGTTGCGATCTGGTGATTCTTCTTGACTAAGGAAGTCTCTGCGACAGCTATTTTCCACAGTCTTTACAGCGGAAACGGCGTTTTCTCAATCGAATGAGAGTCTTGTAGCCAGCACATTCGAGGTAGGGGATTTTGGATTCTTTTTGAAAGTCATATTTAGCCATTTGTCCTTGACAGTTGTGACATTTAGAGGCAGGATAATCGAGCTTAGCAATGACTTCTTTATGCGTTCCAGCATCAAGATAATCTAAGATAATAATATTTTTGTCATTCATTCCAAGTATGTTTGTGATAAAATTTAATTGTTCCATAAGATTCTTTCTAATGAGGGTTTGGTCACTTTTTCATTATAGGTCTTATGGGGTTTTTTTCTACAACAAAATAGACTCCATAATTCCTACAGTGGTTTTACCCACTACAGAAATTATAGAGCCTAAAAAAGACGCTCCACTTACTCATAAGTGGGGCGATTTCTCTCTTTACGCCGTTTGGCTTCTCGTTCTAGTTTTGCCCAATTAGTTCACATACTTACACCACCACGGAGCACTACAGTATTTCAGATATTGTCAATAGCGACAAGACCCCGATACCCGCCGCCAAGGAACTCTACGATGCCAAACTCAAGCTGGCAAAAGAAGGCTTGGCGAAGATTGAGAAAGAAGACCATGAGAAGTACGAAAAGCTCAAGGGTTTGAGCGACCAACAGCTCATGGAAGCCATGTTTCCGACGCAAGTCGGCGAGTATGAGCGGGCGCGCTCGACTTGGAAGGAGAACAACAAGGGCTGGTTGCAGTGGGTTGAAATTGATAGCAGTGGGTGCCATTATCGCGGGGAGTGTCCTGAGCGGAGGCACACTCGCTCCTATCCTTATCGGAGCAGGGACAGCTTACCTGGTGGCAGATAGCGGTTATCAGGCGGTTAGCGGGGAGACCATTTCGGGGAAACGGCTGACTGACGGGGAGCGTATCTGGGCAGGTGTGGACGCAGTCTTGACGGCAGCGACCGGTGGCTTTGCGACCTATGCCAGCGTGCTTGCCAAGACAGGGAAAGCCGCCTCTACGACGGTACAGACGGTAGGCAAAGCTGTCAATTATGCCGACGATGCCAATGACATCGCTCATACGGTGACCGCGATGCAGGATGACCCCTTGGGCGCAGCACTCCAGTTTGGAATAGGGCGTGCGATTGGTCATGTCTCGAATGTCTTAGGCAATAAAGCCCGAGCAAGATTTGGCAAGGGTGGCAGTGGAGCTGATGTGGACTTGCCAAGTTAGTGGGAAAGGTGTGGATCTGCCAGCGGGCAATGCAGGCTTGAAGACCCATGCGGACACAGATGTGGATCCGTCTACGCTTGGTACAGGCAAGAAGCCAAAACCAGAGATTCAAAGTCCACAACATCAAGAAATGCCAAGCCCAAGCAAGAAAGCAGAGCTTGACACATCAAAGACAAGCAAGCCTGAGATTGACCGCACCAGCAGCCCAGAAGTAACGAGACCAAGCAAGAAGCCAGAAATCGATACTTCTAAGACGAGCAAACCCGAGATTGACAATCCGAGCCGTCCAGTGGTGGACAAGACCAACAGCGAGTTGGATACAGGTAAGCCCGTGAAGCCGGAGGTCAGCCAAGCTCGTCCGAGCGAGGTGGTGTCACCAAACAGCCGTCCGAAAGAAGTGGACGTGACCAAGAAGCCCGACATCGAAGTGACTCGCCCAGCCGAAGTCAATCCGACCAAGGTTAAGCCAGAAATGGAAACCAAGGTCAAACCAGACATTGACGCAGCGGCAGCTAGTGCCAGCGCCGTTCCGAAAGTCAAGGCGCAAGAACCCGACCTCCCCAAAGCCGGACAACCCGAAGTCACCCCTGATGCCGGCAAGAAAGTGCAGAAGCCAGAAGAGGTGGATACCGAAGCAACTAAGGCTGGTATAGGAATGTCGGAAGATGCAAATTATGCACAAAAGACATATGGTCACTCGTTCAGTCAAGAAGGACAGAAAATATATTCTGAATTAGCAGGGGAACCTATAAAAACAATTGATGATTTAGTTGATGCAATAAAATCGGGTAAAATAGATATTAAAGACTTACCGGTTGAATATATCAATCGCGATGGAAATACTTTGATATTGAATACTCGTACATCACAGGCTTTAACTCAATCAGGTATTCCTAGGAGTGATTGGCATACGATTGATAGGACGGGAGAAAAGTTACACGAGACTTTGCTTGACGGACAACTACAAAGAAACAAACTCACTTCAGAAGGTATTAAAGAAGTTAGACCAAGTAACAGAAAAGGATAATAAATATGACATACAAAACAGAATATGTTTTACCTATGTTTTCTTCAAATTTAGAAAAAGAGCCTGAAATTCAGATAACAGGTTTGGAGGTTGCAATTCGGATTTCAGGTTATGATGATGAGGAACAATTTAGTGAAGTTCTACTAAAATTTCAATCAGTCTTGGAATTTACTCGGACATCCTCAAAATTTGGAATAACAGAGGGTTCTTATGATACAGTCATTAAAATTGAAAATTCTAAAAGATTAGCGGAGTTAAAAGAAACAAATGAAAGGGACTATGCGTTTTGGTCTCCTAATCATTATGCTTTTTACCTAGACGGCTCAGGTTTCTTTCAAATAATTGCTGATAGTTTTGAGGTGGAAAGGCTTGTTTGATTATACAAAACTTAGTAGAGAAGTATCCTATATATTAAGACATAATCCAGGTAAATATGGTATAAAGCTGGACTCGGAGGGGTGGTGTTCAGTTGATGATTTAATACATAAATTATCAGAAACTCCTTTATGGAAAGGACTTACAAGAGATGACCTTGAAACAATGATAGAACTATCTGACAAAAAGCGTCATGAAATAAAAGGTGAAAAGATTAGGGCTTTTTATGGACATTCAATAAAAGACAAATTATCTAAAACAGCCAATAAACCACCGAAAGTTTTATACCATGGAACAGTTCAAAGATTTTTAAATCAGATTTTACAAACTGGGCTAATTCCAAAAGAAAGGCAGTATGTTCATTTGTCTTCTGATGTGAGTACAGCAAAGCAGGTAGCTTTGAGAAGAGATGACAGAGCTATCATTTTAGAAGTTGCTGCCCAGTCTGCTTGGGAAAATGGTGTAAAATTTTATATTGGGAATGAAGATATATGGCTTTCTGAGCCAATTCCTAGTGAGTATATTTCTATTATTGAGGATAAATAATCTTTTTATGACTAGAAATAGAAAGAAAGGGGAAAAGAATGTCCGATAAATCAATGAAAATGACAATGATGACAGAACAATTTGAAAAGGGCGATAGCGGAGAAACAGTAGAGGGCATTACTCTCATTGTTGACGGTGTTGTCAAAGATGCGACAGATATTCTTAAGGAAACAAAAGGATATAATTCAACCTTAGACTTAATTCAAGATGCTATTGTTCGTGGATTGGCTGAAATCAGGGAGTCATAGTTTTATTTAAGAGGACGTTAGTCCTCTTTTTTGTTATACTGGAAAGTGTAGGGGAACAAAATGGAAATTTTAAACAAGTACATTGACAATCCAATCCGAGATTAACAACTCAAGCCGAGCGAGGTGGCGTCACCAAACAGTCGTCCAAAGAAGTGGATGTGACCAAGAAGCCAGACATTGAAGTCAGTCGCCCAGCCGAAGTCCAATCCGACCAAGATTAAGCCAGAAATGGAAACCAAGATCAAACCGGACATTGACGCTGCGGCAGCTAGTGCCAGTGCCGTTCCCAAGGTCAAGGCGCAAGAACCCGACCTCTCAAAGTCGGGCAACCCGAAGTCACCCCTGACGCTGGCAAGAAAGTGCAGAAGCCAGAAGAGGTGGATACCGAAGCCAATAAGGCTGGGAAGGTTGAGGAGGAAGATACAAATTGGGGCCCAGATGAAATTTCGCGTTTACGAGAGGATTGGGGAGTTCCAGAAACTGACATACTTGCTGTTGCAAAAACAGATATAGAAGGTCTAGAAGACATAGTATTTAAAGGAGGCTCTCCAAGAGTTAGAAAAGAAGCTGGTCTAGATGATTTAGATGTGTTAAAACCAGATAGAGCGATTAAAAGTTCTGGTAAAATTGCGTCTGCGACTCGTCATGCCGAGGAAGATGTGGCAAATGAGTTCGTTGAAGCTGTGGAAAAAGCAGGTTTATCAAACGAAAAAGTTAAGGGAGTCTTACACTTGTATCAATCAAATCAAGTGGAGTATGTCCTACTTGTTTAAGTGGTTTAGGTAATCCCGATAAGGCATCTGGAGTAATAAAACAACTAAGTGAAAGATACCCAAATTTAAAGATAAAAGTATCTTCCAATCAAGTTGAAGGTGTCCGAGTGACAGGAAGATCAAACTTTACTGTTCAAAACGGGAAATATGTTGATTGAGGTGAAAAATGGAAAATTATAAATTAGCAAACTTCATGCAAATCTTGACGGAGTGTTTACCGTCATATTTGAAGAAAAAGGAAGATATTGTTTTTGTCAAAAAGACGCTTGAGATGACGCAAGATTTTCTTTTGGATAAAGAAACGGTGTCTCCTGACGCTTTATATGACCGCTTGGAAAATATAAACGAGGAAGATATTCTTACTTATTTTGACCTTGACAAAGAAAGTGCTCCGTCAGTCTGGGTCTGCATAGCAGACTTTGTGGCTTATATCTGTAAATTAAGCTACGACGAAAGTGGCGAAAAGTATCTACCCGAGACGATTGAAGCGGTGGATGAAGCGACCTTAACAGAGTTTTTTACTCAGTACAAGGAAAATCTTTCTCTGTTTTCAGATTTGTCAGTGGCGGCTACGACTGCTTTGCAGGAGAAAGAAGTTGATTTGACAGACGAAGCTGTTCATACCTATTATGTACAGTTGTTTGGAGATGATAAATAATCATGGAGCTAAACTTGATTGTTAAACAAGTTCTGCTTGATATTGACTTCATCAACCGCTATGAGGCCTTATCGAAAGAGTATGATTTAGAAAGATTGGGTGATAAAACTCGATTGAAATATCTTGACGGTGAGTTAGTTATGGATATGATTTCAGAGGCTGGCTATATTCCCGGTTTTGACCCCAAAGAGAAATTTTTTAAATTTTATCAAGAAATAGGCGATTATACTTTTGGTTTACATTTCATCCTCTACAATGGAACGGTTGATTTTATTTGGGCAGTAACTAAGGGCAAACAAGTGCTTGCGGGAGCCCCTTGGGGTGTTTATTCTAAGCGACTAATTGACCCTAGTTATCGTATCAAAAAGCCGATTTTCAGTGACTACGACGAATTGGAAGATATTTTAAAAACAGCTTTTAAGATTTATGAGGATTTCAAACAGGCCTTTTTAGAAATCGCAGAAGCAAAATAAATGTCAAAAGAGGGCGATCGTCCTCTTTTTTGCTATACTGGTATCAGCGGGGTGGAGTAGATGATAGATAAAATAGATTTTTTAAACGAATATAGTTTATCTAGTTCAAGTGTAGAAATTGTGACGGATGAAAGCCAAATTGTAGAGGCTCCAATTCCAAATTTTTGGAAAGAAGCACTTTTGTCAGATAGTTTGGAAGAAAGAAAAGAAAAAATTCTTTCAGTGTGGAAAGAATATTCTTCTTCTGATTTGCGAAACACAATTTCTTATTTAGGCGATTATTTAAAAAATATAGACTTGATTTGTTTAGACGGCGAATATTCGCTTTTGTATACGATTTTGACTTACCAAACAGGAGAAGAAATCTATTATGAAGGGAAGCAACCCGTTACAGTTGAGGTGCTGAAACAAAAGTTTGGAGAAAACGCACCAACTATAAAACAATCAATAGCAGATTTCTATACTCATATCCACAACGGTTTTTATGATTATACAAGTAAAAGCATGGGGATTGATAACCTTAAAAATGTGAACTCTATGGCAGATTATGACTGGGAATATTTGCAACAGTTAGACATAGATTTAATCCCACTTTATAATTTTTTCAGTAACGGTATGGGGGAATACGTTGTTTTAGACATCGAAAATGGAAACACCTATTTATGGTCGTCAAGAGAACTTCCTAAAAGGCAGTCTGACTTTTGGGCTTTGGTAGACGAATGGATTATAATTGGATTAGATTTTTAAAACAGAGAGTATAATTTGTTGGTACCCTAAATGTTAATCAAGAAAAGTATAACATTTGGGGTATTTTTGTTATTCAATACAATTTACCTTGACATCTTTTCATCTTATGAAGTGGTAAAGGAGGACATCATGAGGTTAGCTGTTTTTGAAAAATTCCGCCAGAATCCTGCAATTAGGAGAGAGCTATTAGCGACTGGGCATGCTACTTTGATTGAACATACGAAAAATGATAACTACTGGGCGGATAATGGTGACGGGACTGGTAAATATGCTGGGAATTATTCTCATGGAAACGAGAAAAAGGCTGAAAGCAGAATAATGAAAATAGAACCACAAGTTGAGCAAACCTTGATTGATATCGACTTTATCAAACGCTATGAGGCATTGTCAAAAGAATTTAGTCCAGAGAAATTAAGATATGAAACACCGCTGAAATACCTAGACGGTGAGCTAGTTATGGATATGATTTCAGAAGCGGGGTATACCCCGGGTTTTGACCCCAAGGAGAAATTCTTTAAATTTTATGAAAAGATAGAAGATTATCGGTTTGGTCTGCATATTGTACTTTATAATGGAACAGTGGAGCTCATTTGGGCTGTTAAGGATAAAGAAAAATCGATTGCGGGTATGCCGTGGGGAATTTATTCTAGATTGATGATTGACCCAGACTATCGTATCAAAATGCCCAATTTCAGTGACTACGACGAATTGGAAGATATTTTAAAAACAGCTTTTAAGATTTATGAGGATTTCAAACAAGTCTTTTTAGAAATTGCTGAACAAAAATAGATGTCGAAAGAGGGCAATCGCCCTCTTTTTTGCTATACTGGTATCAGCGGGGTGGAGTAGATGATAGATAAAATTGATTTTTTAGGCTCTTTGTCAACTGTAGTGGGTTGATAAAAAGTTACAACCTGGAGAGGACCAAATTGGTTCTCTCCTTTTTGATATTCAAAGCAATGAGAATTCTCGTTTTAAAATTTTCAAAGTTCCGGAAGCCAAAAGCATTTCGCTTAATGACTTTGATGAGGTTATTTGTGGCCTCAAGTTTTGCGTTTGAGTAGGGAAGTTCAAGTGCATTAATGATCTTATCCTGATCCCTCAAAAAGGTCCTAAAAATGGTCTGGAAGATAGGATTCACAGAAGAAATGGACTCTGTGATCAATTCAAAGAAATAGTCAGCGTGCTTCTCTTGAAAATGAAAGAGTAAAAGCTGATAGAGTTCATAGTGATCTCTAAGATCTTGAGAGTAAGAGAGAAGTTTTTCGAGAATCTCTTTATTGGTTAAATGCGCCTCAAATGTTGGATGATAAAATCGTTTACTGCTCAGCGTATAGTTATCCTGTTGAATGAGTTTCCAGTAACGTTTCAGTGCTTTATATTCGTGCGATCTCCTATCAAACTGATTCATAATTTTGATGCGTACGCGATTCATTGCTCGACTGAGATGATGGACAATATGAAAGCGATCGAGAATGATTTTAGCATTTGGAAAAAATTTTCTAGCAATATCGTAGTAGGGACTAAACATGTCCATGGTAATGACTTTCACGCGACTTCTTACCTGTCTAGAATACCGAAGGAAATGATTGCGAATAGTTGCTTGAGTCCGTCCATCTATGAGGGTTATTCATTAGGGGCGTAACACCCCAACCGCCTAACCACTCTTCACCACACAGAAAAACAACGACCCCTCACCTCGTACCGGAGAGTGTTCTCGGTGGTGCGGGCACTGTTTTTCTGGATACAAAACCACCCAAATGAATAACCCTCTCTGAGATAGGAATGGTCAGCTCCTCCGTTCGGATGTAGACGTTCCTACAAACGGACAATATACAATGTTTTCCTTACCCCTATATTTAAGAATGAAAGCTTTTTCATAAGGAAGGTAGGCATCATGAAAACCGAAAAATCGAAAGAAATTTTCTGGAGCATCATCTCAATTCTCGTAGGCGGAGTAGCCTGGCTAACCATGCAGAATATTTCATGGGGTGTAGTAGACCCCGCGAAAGTCGGTCTCGTATTCGCAGTAATCGGCCTCATTTCGCTTATCTGGGCTCTCTTCAGTAAAAACTCCGATAGCTCACGAGCGCACGAGACTATACGTAACGCCAATAGGTCAAAGGAGGATTAAGAAATGACAAACCGGTGGAGCACTCTCAGAATCGATGAAGCCTCTGTCATGCACCTCGGAGTCATAGATACCCCTACTCTAGGTCGCCTGCCGATGCCCTAGCTTCTCGCCGTCCAAGCCCTCAGGAGCTATTCCAACGCTGGGATACGCAACAGTGGAAAATTGCTGACATCGAATTAGAAAAGGACATCCTGGATTTTCATACAAGGGTTCCGAAACGTCTTCGTGAAGAGCTGGAACGCCTTCAAGAGCTATTAATCTGATGGAAAAAGCGCTGGTGAAGGTTCTGAAATCAGCGCTTACTCAGTTGCAACAAGCACGAGATATGCCAGGTTCACTGGTTGTTGACGGAACTCTAATTCCAACCTGGAACTGGCAATCACTAGGAATAATAAACTTCTCATGCAAACACAAATGTGCTGGTTTCAACCACCAAATCATCTGCACCTTAGACGGGAAATTTTTAGCTATCACCGACCCAGTACGGGGAGCTAGATACGACGTTTATGCTTACCGGTTTCACCAGCTAGAAATATTCCTTGATGAGTACGCTCTGGCAGATAAAGGGTACATCGGGTCAGGGTTACTGATTCCAACTAAACGAAAAGCATTAGTGAGGTGAGAGCAGAGCTGCGGTGAAAGAGAATAAGAGTCGGGTCAATCGGCTGAGGTCGGTGGTTGAGCGGGTCATTGCTCAGGTGAAGACTTGGCGAGTGTTACATACAGGGTTTCGGTATCCGCTGAGCTCCTACGGGATGGTGTTTTTGGTGGTGCGGGCGTTGATTTTCTTTGCGGCTGGGTACCCCTTATGAAATAACTTTTTATGTCTTGTGCATTATCTTTTGTGCGCCCGCATCCTTTTCTGCTAAAAGAGCCTTGATTTCAAGCAAGAGTATTTTTCGACGCTTTCTTGAAATCAAGGCTCTTTTTTACACCAGGGAAGAGGAGAGTAGCAGCTGGCAGAGCGGTAAACACGCCGGTTCGTTTCAATTTCCTGGAATTTCCGTTAGGGTGGAGACGTTGTGTTATTTGGACAACACCTTTACACACGGCGGCAAAACCGGCGCATACGGAAGAGATCGAATGCCAGCATCCACTCCCCAAGAAACCATACCGTCGAACTCCGCGCAGGCAGCACGCACCGCGGGAATCGAATTCTCCCAGGTCACCAAACGCTACGGCGCTAACACCGTGGTCAATAACCTGACTCTGAGCATCCCCGCCGGTGAAACCACCGTTTTCGTCGGTTCCTCAGGATGCGGTAAAACCACCACCCTGCGCATGATCAACCGCATGGTAGAGCCACAGGAAGGCACGATCACCATCGGCGGTCAAAATATCGCAGACCAAGACCCATACAAGCTGCGCCGATCCATCGGGTACGTCATGCAAAGCGGCGGGCTGCTGCCGCATCGTACCGTGCTTGAGAACGTCATGACCGTGCCCCTGTTGAACGGCACCCCCAAACCGCAAGCGAAAGAACGCGCTCTTGACCTTCTGGGCACCGTGGGTTTGGATGCGTCCCTAGCGCAGCGCTACCCAGCTCAGCTTTCCGGCGGGCAGGCTCAGCGCGTGGGAGTCGCGCGGGCGCTTGCGGCGGATGCCTCCATTTTGCTCATGGACGAGCCCTTTTCTGCGGTCGACCCGATCGTGCGCACCGAACTGCAGGAAGAACTTTTGCGCCTGCAGGGTGAGCTGCATAAGACCATTGTTTTCGTAACCCACGATATTGATGAGGCCCTATTCCTCGGCGATAATATCGCGGTCTTCGCCCCCGGTGGCAAGCTCGCCCAGTACGGCGCTCCCGAAGAGATCCTGACGAATCCCGCCAATGATTTTGTGGAATCTTTCGTTAGCCAGTCCGTGGGCGCCCTGCTGCCTGCCGATGTGATGCGCCAGGTGCGGTATATTCGCCGCGAACGCTACCGCCGCACACGCGAAGCCGCAGCATCGGGCGAGGGCGCCGCATCGACCTCTGGGCGGGGATAGTATGAACCTGTTGTTGGCAGATTCGATGCACTGGGACTGGTTGGGAAATAACATCCAGCGCGTCTTTGATTTGACCCTCAATCACCTGTATCAGGGCATTATTCCGGTACTTGTGGGGACCGCCCTGTCGATTCCGGTGGCGCGGTATGCGAGCCGCCGCCGCGCGCGGGAAGACGGCGCAAAAACCTACCGGAGTGGTGCACACGCCCTGGTTCACGGCTTCGGGCTGCTCTACACAATCCCGTCGATCGCGCTCTTCGTGCTCATGCCGCTGATTCTGGGGACCAGCATTATTTCGCCGGTGAACGTGCTTGTGACTCTCACGATCTACACGATGGCGCTGATGGTGCGTTCCGGGGTAGACGCTTTTAACGCGGTTCCCGAGCATGTGGTGGAGTCATCGCGCGCCCTGGGATACACCCCGGCTCGTGCATTTTTCACGGTGGAATTACCGCTCGCTTTACCCGTGCTTTTTGCCGGTATCCGCGTGGCGACGGTGGCAAATATTGCGATGGTATCCGTGGGCGCGGTTATTGGTGTTTCCTCGCTCGGCACGCTTTACCGACGGACTGGCGCGTAGTATTCCCGCCGAACTTATCACGGGCGTGGTGCTCAGCGCCGTCCTCGCCTACCTCGCCGATGCGTTTCTTGCCCTCACGGCACGGCGCCTGACCGCCTGGAGGACCGCATGAATGTTATAGAACGCACCTTCGCTTTTCTGGGTGATGGCGCCAATTGGCAAGGGTCTCAGGGCATTTTGGCGCGCACCGTTGAGCATCTGGGTATCACCGTGTTTGCGGTTGCGATTGCCCTGGTGATTGCCGTGCCTTTGGGGCTGTGGGCTGGGCATACACGCCGCGGCGGGCACACTCTGTTGGGGCTTACCGCCGCTTTGCGCGCCCTGCCCGCTCTGGGTCTGCTGACCCTGCTGGCTCTCTGGTTTGGTGTTAATGCGATTCCGCCGCTCGTTGTGCTCGTGATTATCGCGGTGGCGCCCCTGCTGGCGCACACCCTCGAAGCCGTGACCGGGATTGATCCGGATGTGGTGGATGCGGCACGCGCTCAAGGCATGACCGAAGGGCAGATTCTTCGCCGGGTTGAGATTCCTCTGGGTCTTCCGGTGTTTATGGGCGGTCTGCGCAGCGCGGTGCTGCAGGTGATCGCGACGGCGACTATTGCCGCCTACATTAATGGGAATAACCTGGGCCGGTACCTTTTTGATGGGCTCGCGGTGCGGGACTATCCGCGCATGCTCGTGGCAACCCTGCTGGTAGCGGTACTCGCCCTCGTGGTGGATGCGATCATGGCTCTAGCACAGCGGGCCGTGACCCCCGTTCCATTACGGGGTGGAGGCGCATCCAAACGTGATGGGCAACCGAAACATGAGAGCGCACTGGATGCGGCAAACTCGCACACGGAAGGGGCGCACGCATGAGCTTGGTGCATCGCCGAAACACGAACGATCGTTCTTTTCTATCCGGGAGGAGTGCGAAAAACCAAGGAACGGCGGAGACTGGAATGGCACGCGGCGTTACCAGGCGGCGGGCATTGGGTGTCCTCGGTGCCTTCGGGACGTTAGGAGCGCTGAGCGCCTGCGGGCTGAGCGGCGAAAACGTTTCGGCGGTGAACACGACGGTATTATCGTGGGATCAGCAGCGTTCGCAGAGTCGCAGATTCTCGCCGAAATATACTCCCAAGCGCTAAATAAAAACGGGTTTAAATCGAGCACTCAGCTGGGGATTGGCGCGCGTGAAGCCTATTTGGGGGCGCTCACCTCCGGGGCTATCGACGTGATCCCCGAATACTCGGGCAACCTGCTGCTGTATCTTGACGAGAATTCCACAGCGCAGACTAAACAAGAGATTCTGCAGGCGCTCGGTGGGGTACTTCAGGACAACCTCAAAGCGCTGGATGCCTCGCAGGCGGAAAATAAAGATACCCTAGTCGTCACCCAGCAGACCGCACAAAAATACAATCTGCGCACCCTGGATGATTTAGCGAAGGTCTGTACCGAGCTGAAGATTGGGGCCGCTCCCGAGTTTGCCGAACGAGCCTACGGAATTCCGGGGCTCAAAGATAAATACGGGTGCGTTCCGGCGGAATTCGTCTCGCTTGCGGATGGGGGAGGGGCACTCACCGTCAAGGCCCTGCAGGATAACACCGTGCAGGTTGTAGATTTGTACTCGACCACACCGGCAATTACGCAGAACAATTTTGTGATGCTCGAAGACCCGAAAAACATGATTCCGGCGCAGCAGGTACTGCCCATTATCAACACCAAACGGGTGCCTGAGGATGCGCATGCGGTACTGAACCGCATCAGTGCAGTGTTGACGACCGACGATTTACGCTCGCTCAATGACGAGGTATCCGGCGATAAGAAACTGGACCCATCCACGGCAGCGGCAAACTGGCTCAAAGATAAGGGGCTGTTGTAGCCTTTCTTCCCTTTCTGCGCGGGGTGCTGGATACCGCTAGGTTCTGGTGCTCAGCATATGCGGTTGGGGCATCCATTCCTTGAAGTGCAAAGAGCTTGATCGTGAATAAAGCGTTGGCAATCCCGCTTTATTCACGATCAAAGCTCTTTGTGTAGGTGGTGTACTAGAGGGCACCACAACTGTATACACACGATGAAACACGTTCAAGAATGCCCCCAAATATCCTTGACCTTCAACATTAAAGTAGATAGCCTTGAGTGAAACTTCCGTAGTCCATGAAATGTGAATGCGTTCACGGAATTAGAGCGCGAATACACCAGTGATCGTTGCTTATACGGAAGATGTCATGCCTGATCAAGCCTCAGTTAAAGAGGCGCGGCGCATTATGCCCATCTGCTTTGGCGCGGGCAGAGTGTGCTCGTGAGCATCACACCATCTGAAACTACACACTTCCGGGGGAGTTCCTGATGTCTGAAGAATATAAAGCCTCACAAGAAGACGTGCACTTCGATAACGGCAGAGCAGACCAGCTGATGCGTCAGCTGCGTGAAGCCTCCGAATATTTGCACACCACGGACTCCACCCAGCGTTCAGGCGCTCGCGATCAGGCGATGACCGAATTTGCCGGACCGTACGCGGACCTTTTCGCGCACAACACGGAAACTGCTCTTCGCGATGGAAAACGGCTGGGCGATGCGCTCTCCGATGCCGCCAATGAGCTTCAGAAATATAAAGAGCCTACGACTACAGTAAGAATGCCGGGGACGACTGGAGTGTGCGTGGCATGATGCTGAGTGCTGCAACCGGAGGCACGATGAAAGGACTCGGATCTGGCATCAAGACAATCCCTAAAATGAAGCTTGATAACACCGATTACACGAAGTTCCCCATAGTCCGTAATGCAAAAGAGGGGAGCAAGTTGCAGCGCTGGGGTTCCGCTACCCTTAAGAATACGGCATCCGAAGGGCTGAATCGTATGGTCGATATTCCCCAGTCTGCAGCTACAGCTCCTTTACAGAATGAAATTCTGCGTAAGGACAGGGATGAATATATGGCAAAGCATCCAGGGGAAAATCCTGATGCCCGTAATCGTGCTCAGGTTAAGGATAAAAACGCTTGGGAGATTGCGAGTGATACAGCGGTGGATGAGTTGAAGAAGCAGTGGGATCCTAAAACCGTTGCTAAATTTAACGCAAATGTTAAAAAAGACTCTAAAGTTTCAAACACTTCTCAAGCTTCTAATACATCTGATACGACAGGGAGTCATGGTGTAATTCCAGAGAGTGCAGCAGATTAGAGATAGTAAGGAGTATTCCTACGTGGATAACGCATTTTTGGGTCCCCTACTTTCTGCTTTCGGGCGGAGTTTTCTGTCGAAACGTAATCGAGGGAAGTCTACAGGTAAAAAGAATATACACCGGATGGGATTTTTGCTGGTTGCCGCTTGGGGATTTTTCATCGCGAGTATTGTGGCGTTGATAATATTTATTATCGATTTCTCTAGGGGATGGCTTAATTCTGGTGGAATTATAGCTTTTATTGCGGCAGAATTGGTTATCATTTTTAGTTGTCTATTGTTTTATGCGTGGTATCGGAATGCGTATGTGGAGATAACGCGTACGTATGTGTTGCGGCGTACTTTTCTCCGGTTTGTTGAAAAGATTGAATATCGTCGTATTCGCAAATATGGGTATCACGAGAGGTACGATCATAATAATAATTTTGAGGATGGTTTATATTTGGGTGGTCCCCTAGTAGAGGGTCATAAGTATTCTGCTGAGTCTGTTGAACTTCATAGTAATTGGGCTAATTTTGGGTATGTTTTGGGGCAGCTTGCGTTTCGTATTGTGAATGAGCGGTGGGCGGAAGCTGAGTCTGATGAGGATCAGAACTTGATTCAGGAGTATGTGTCGTCGGGTCGAGCGCGTGAGATTTGTTTGGAGCAAAGCGGTTTTGTCTTCCCTGAGAATGATAATAGCCCTTATAAAGATTCGTCTGAGGAAGACTCATCTAATGAGTAGGATCTTCATGGTTCAGGCGGGCTGTTATGGATAACGCATTTCTAGGTCCTATAATCTCTGCACTAGGCAGAAGTTTTCTGTCGAGGCGTAATCAGAATAAAACTAGTAAATCTAATGTTCACCGCATTGGGCTGCTGATAATTGCAGCTTATGGGTCATGGATTGCAGGTATTGGTGCGATTATCCTATTTATCGGTAACACGGTGAATAGCGGCGGAAATTCATTAGAAACATTTATAGCCTTTGGGGTAGCAGAATTCCTGTTTATATTTTTTGGTTTCATGTTTTATGTGTGGTATCGGAATGCGTATGTGAAGATTACGCGTACGTATGTGTTGCGTCGTGATTTATTGAGGCGTGTGCAGAAGGTTTATTTTAAAGATGTGAATATGTTTCGTGCGTATGGTAATCGTGAGGAAGCTGGGATAGTTTTATTTAGTGATAGTTCTGCTGGTACGGGGTCGGTACTTGTGACGAGTGTGCAGGCTAGTTTGTTGTATATTCAGGCTCAGATGGTGTTTCGTATGGAGCAGGAGCGTTGGGCTGAGGCTGATTCGGATGATGATCAGGATATGCTGAGGGATTATATGCGTTCGGGGCAGGCGTGGGAGATGGTTATGTCTTCTGGTGGGGCTAATTTCCCTGAAAATGATAAGAAAGCTTCGGAGAGTTCATCTGATGAGGGCAACTAATTCACCTTTGGCGGTGTACTGTGGATAATGCGTTTTTGGGTCCCCTACTTTCTGCTTTCGGGCGGAGTTTTCTGTCGAAACGTAATCGAGGGAAGTCTACAGGTAAAAAGAATATACACCGGATGGGATTTTTGCTGGTTGCCGCTTGGGGATTTTTCATCGCGAGTATTGTGGCGTTGATAATATTTATTATCGATTTCTCTAGGGGATGGCTTAATTCTGGTGGAATTATAGCTTTTATTGCGGCAGAATTGGTTATCATTTTTAGTTGTCTATTGTTTTATGCGTGGTATCGGAATGCGTATGTGGAGATAACGCGTTCGTATGTGTTGCGGCGTACTTTTCTCCGTTTCGTTGAAAAGGTTGAATATCGTCGTATTCGTGATTTTGGGTACTATGAGCGGACGGATCGTGACAATAATTTTGAAGATGGATTATATATTGATGGTCCCTATAATGATGAAGGATATTTGATGAAGGGATAGAGCTTCATAGTAACTGGGTGAATATGTCGTATGTGTTGGGGCAGCTTGCGTTTCGTATTGTGAATGAGCGGTGGGCGGAAGCTGAGTCTGATGAGGATCAGAACTTGATTCAGGATTATGTGTCGTCGGGTCGAGCGCGTGAGATTTGTTTGGAGCAAAGCGGTTTTGTTTTCCCAGAGAACGATAATAGTCCATACCGGGAAAGTAAGGAGTAATTTTACAGACGTACCAGATTATCTTAATGTCAATCCTTGCGATAAAAATGAATGAAGAAAGGAAAATTTATCATGGAAGATTTTCAGCCTTCTAAAATGTCAAACGGTCTTAAAGCATATCTGTCGAAGAGTAGTCAGAAGAATGATCCAGACAACTTTAAGGAACAACGCATAAAACCTCTTGGTCTCGTGCAGTTTTTACTAAGCCTAGTTGCTATGGGTATCATGTTTTTTGCATCCTTATATAGTTCCACGAACATATATGTCTCTATTGCTATTATGTTTGTTGTTGCAATAATAGTTATTGGCGTAACTTTAATTTATTTTAATACATATGTAATGATAACCCGAAGCTTTGTTGAAACTTGTAATTTCAAGGGGCATAAAAATAAGATTGAATATAAGAACATTACGGGATATAACGTCTATGATGACGGTTATGAAACCGGAATTGTCCTGCAGGGGAGCGGCAAAATAGTCAATAATGGGCGAGATATAAGCTCTGTGCAGGCATCAAGCGTATGCGCCAACCTGGCCTATCTCCAAGCCCAGCTAACCTTCCGCATCCTGAATAACCGTTGGGCTAAGGCCTACTCTGAAGAGGATCAGAAACTACTTTTCGACTACATTGACTCGGGCCGGGCGCAAGAAGTGTGCATGTCCCGCGGCGGTACCGTCTTTTCCAATGCGCAGGACGACCCTGCGCCTACGCACTAATTCTTCCGGGCGCATAAAAAGAGCCTTGATGATGAATAAAGAGTTGGAAATCCCGCTTTATTCATCATCAAGGCTCTTTTGACGGTCGGAGAAACTGGAGAGGGGAGAGGACTCTAAACGGCCGGGAGTTCCGTGAGGGAGAGGCCTACCCGCAGGTCACCGAGCGCATCCGTCAGGTATTGCATCC
>BNJV01002918.1_pt1 | contig 17432 bp, 31 predicted proteins | sample 8540591 | NCBI WGS metagenome assembly BNJV01 (sample SAMD00202457, study PRJDB9452) | human saliva metagenome | host: Homo sapiens
CCTCATAATATTATTTTTGTAACCATATTTATTGATTACTACCTCAGTATACTACACCTAGTAGACAAAAGCGAAGAAAATTAACCCATATTAAAAAGTTGTAATTGACTGATAATTTAAGAATAGTCTAGATAGTTTTGATTAGCTGGATTCCCTAGACTTACTTGAAAAGTGGCTTTTGGTACAAATCTGTAATAAAAAGCCTTTTTCTTGGAGCAAGCTTTCATGATTTCCCTGTTCAATAATCTGTCCATCACCCTAAGAACGAGAATCTTATCCGCTTCTTGAATAGTAGAGGACAGTGGGCGATGACAAAGCTGGTTCTTCCTTTCATCAAGCGTTTCATAGCTTTTTGAATCAAGAGTTCCAAACGGGATTGTCAACAGAGAAGTCGCTTCATCAGAATGAAAATTTTAGGATTGGCCAGGAGGCACGCGCGATGGTCAAGAGTTGTTTTTGTCCGAGGAAATATTACTTGACTCTTGGTTCATCTCCATGTTGTAACCACCAGGAAGAGTTCGGATAAAGTGGTCTGCATTTGTAGCTTTGGCGGCTTCTATTATTTCCTCGTCACTGGCGTCAAGATTTCCAAAACGTAGGTTTTTCTTTGATCGTACCTTCATAGAGCCAAGCATCCTGCAAGACCATCCCAAAGCTGCGACGGTAGTCTTGACGTGACAACTGGCGAATATCACTGCCCGTCAGCCAAGATTGCGCCTGCTGCAACATCGTAAAAACGCATAGACAGATTGATCAAGGTCGTCTTACCAGCTCCAGTCGGACCAACAATCGCCACCATCTCCCGGTTGAACTTCTAGATTAAAGTCTCGAATCAATGGTTTTGTTTTCAACATACTGAAGTCAACCTGCTTGAAGCTAACCTGACCCGTTAAAGGTTCAAGGATTTCGAGTTCTTCTCCCTTGACTTCCTCAGTCTCATCAAGATGTCGAAAATACGATCGAGCGAAGACTTGGCGCTTTGCATTTGACCCTGCGAGTTGTGTGATATTTTGGTTGGTTGACTGACCTGCCAAACGTACTGAACAAAAGGCCTGCATATTCCCTACTGTCAAACGCCCCGCAATCACTTGTAAACCACCAAGAACTGCAACGATCAGATAGGTCCAAGTCTGATACGGCATGAAGAGCTGGCATCATGAGTCCAGAGATAAAAGCTGGCTTTAAAACCAACACGTTGGAGATCGTCTGTAATCTTAGAAAATTCTTTATGAGAAGTTTCCTCACGACCATAGAGTTTCAAGACATTAAAACCTGTAGATTTTTCCTGCACATAGCCATTCATCCGTCCTAAAATAGTTTTCGCCTGTTCTTTAAAATAAGGCTGCAGAGACGTTTAAGGATACTTCTAGCATCAAAATAGGTCACTGGAATGGATAGAATCACCACTATAGCCAGTTGGAAGTTCAAGTATAAAACCATTCCCATAACGAGGACAATCGTCAGAACGGCATTGACAATTTGGAGGAAAAGACTGCTGAAGAGCGTTTGACACTGTCTCAACATCACTGGTAAGCGCCCCAACAAATCACCAAATTGGTGTTTGTCAAAGAAGGATACTGGGATACGATTGATTTTTTCTCAGTCATTTCATTTCGCAGATCCTGAGTCATAGATTGGACCGCATTGGTCATGAAATAGTTGGAATAATAAGACCCAAGTTCATACAAGAGACCTCTAAAGAGGTAAATGATTAAAACAGTTCCGATGTAGCCAGTATTGATACGAGCGCCTGCAAGACCATTAGCCATATCTAAGAGATTCTTTGTCAACTCCGTAATGGCCAGCCCCAAGACAAAAGGCTCCAGACACTCATGACTACGCTTAAAACTTTTAGAAAGACTGCAAAAAGACAGAAAAACGGTAGGCTTTCAAATAGCTCCACAAACGAGCCAAACTAGATTGTGTTTTCATATTTCCTCCTATTCCTCTGTTAGAGATGCATTTTTCAACTGCGACTCAGCAATCTCACGATATATATCATTGGTTTCCATCAATTCCTCATGGCGACCGCGACCCACGATCTCTCCCTTATCCAGAACGATGATCTGGTCAGCATCCATGATGGTTGAAACACGTTGAGCGACGATTAAAACCGTAGCATTTTGAGTGACTTCCTTGAGACGACGACGTAAAAATAGCATCCGTACGATAGTCCAGAGCTGAGAGGAATCGTCAAAAATATGAGGTATCAGAGTTCTTTATAACCGCTCGGGCAATTTGAGAGACGTTGTTTCTGTCCTCCAGAAGGTTGCTTCCGCCTTCAGCTAGATGGGTCGCCAAAGCCTTCTTCTCGGCTTTCGATAAAATCTTTAGCTTGCGCCACATCCGTCGCCTGATGTAGGTCTTTGTGACTAGCATCTTCCTTCCCATAGCGGATATTTTTCAGCGATAGTTCCTGTAAAGAGCAAGGCCTTCTGCGGGATAAAACCAATCTTTTGACGGAGAGACTTGAGGCGGTAATCCCTCACATCAACACCATCAACCTTGATTTTCCCCAAAGCGTAACATCGTAAAAACGAGGAATCAATTGCACAGAGAGGATTTGCCCGATCCGGTCGATCCGATAAAGGCAATGGTTTCACCAGTTTAGCACTGAACGAAATGTTATGCAAAACAGGATTTTCCGTCTCACCAGGATAGACAAAGGTGACATTTTCAAATTCCAAATATCCGTGGGTTGCTGTCTCTCTAACGCCTCCTTCATTTGGATCAATAGAAATCAGCATATCCATGACTTCTTTCAAACGTTCACTCGAAACGGCTGTACGGTACATGGTGAAAAGAGATTGGATAGGAAAAAGGAAGGACAAGAGAGCGTGAAACTATATTCGATAAAGGCTACCAGGTCCCCAATTTGCAGAGAACCTTGTTTGATAGAGGTAGAGCGAACCAGACAATAGCTACAATCATGGCAATGATAATCTGAACAAACAAAGGGTTCTGTCAGACCAGTTAGTTTAAACAGACGATTGGAATTAGTGCATAGACTGCATTTTGTCCTGCAAAGCGTTCCTCTTGAAACTCCTCACGGGCAAAAGGCACAGAATGACACGAAGCCCCATCAGATTTTCACGAGCGTATTGAGTTGATTTTGTCCAAAAGTTTTCTGCTGTTTCTCTGATAAAGGACGAGTTTTAACAGCAACATAAATGACCACCACAGCCAAGAAAAGGTGCTGCAAAAGCCACTATCCAAGCTAATGACGGGCTGGTCAAAAAGATCATTAAAAATACTGAGACAGCATCATCATGGGAGTGATGACACCCAGTTTTAAGGTCTGTTCTGCAAACTGCATGAGAACAAAGGCATCACTGGTAATACAGTAACCAGTGAAGACACTCCTATCTTTTTCATATTCATGATGAGAATACTCTTGTAATTTGGCATAGAAGATCATCCCTCATATCCTTGACCATATTGGTCGTTAGCTTACTAGCGAGCATAGGCTAAGACTATACGCCCCAAGGTTACATAGGATAATCACCAGCATAATTGCGGCCCAAACATACAATTGCTGTTCATTCCTTTATTCACACCTTCATCAATCATCCGAGCCAGAACGGTTGGCAGTCCAAGATTGACGATAACAAAGAAAACCGCTCCAAGGAAATCCAAGAATAACCACTTGGGATATTTTTCAAATAAGACCAAATATAGAGCATAACTCCCCTTTCATAACCTTTTTGATACAGAAAAGAGCGCACATCTGCACGCCTTTTCCTTCCCTAAGGAACTTTCCTAGTCGGAAAAATTCCTCTTTCACAGAATCCTCCAAGTAAAAAAACAAGACAGGCAGTCAAAGTCACCTGATCCTGGCTGACTGTCTGTCTGGGAATCAAGATGAGATTATTTTACAAAAATCAAGCAATGCCAAGAAGCTTTCAGCTGAAGTGACGCTTTACCAACAAGAGGGCATAGTCAACGTCTGGGCAAGCCATGTATGAAGCAACGTTTTCAGGTTTAACAGAACCACCGTATTGAACACGAACTTTGTCCGCAACTTCTTGACCAAAGTCAGTACTGCTACAACGTCACGAACTACTTTACACATTTTTTTGTGCGTCGTCTTGTGAAGCTGATTTACCAGTACCGATTGCCCAGATTGGCTCATAAGCGATAACTGATCAGACAACTTGTTCAGCTGTCAATCCAGCCAATAGCGACGAATACTTGTGCACCTACGAATTCAGCGACTTTACCAGCTTCGTAAGTTTCAAGTGACTCACCACAACAGATGATTGGAAGCATACCGTTTGCAAAGATTGCTTTTGCTTTTTTGTTGATATCTTCGTCAGTTTCATGGAAGTAGTCACGACGTTCTGAGTGACCGATAACAACGTAGTCAGTACCGATTTCTTTCAAAACTTGTGGGCTAGTTTCACCAGTGAAAGCACCTGCATTTTCAAAGTAGCAGTTTTGAGCAGCAACTTTAAGGTTTGAACCTTTTGCAGCAGCAAGAACAGCTGTCAAATCAACTGCAGGAGCTGCGATACCTGCTTCAACAAGGTCTGATGAAGGAAGTTTTGATGCAACGGCTTCAACGAATGCTTTTGCTTCTTCTGGATTTTTGTTCATTTTCCAGTTACCAGCGATAAATGGTTTACGTGACATTTCACATACCTCTTTTTTCATTTTATTCACTATTATTCTATCATATTTATAAGGAGCTTGCAAACCTTACTCTAATTTTTCAAAAATTTTTCAAGCGACTAATCTTGCCACAAATTCATAGCATCGAGGAAAATCAGCGAAGCCTGAACTTGTTTGGGATTATTGGCTTCTCGCTCTGCTCGTTTGGCCTCTACCTGAGCCACAGACTGAATACCTTCATAGCGCAGTTTCGAAGGATGGCCTGAATATATTTCCAGTTTGGCTTGCCATTTTAGAACAGCCTCTCGGAGAGCTTCTTTGATCAAATCCGCCTTGATCCCATCTTCTTTGACAGTCTTGGAAAGATCTTCGATTTCAAATGGCGTTAACAAGCGTCCTAATTCCTGCTGAAAAGTCTCAACCAGATCCTTCAATTGATTTTGCGGGTTTGGGGCGGTTGTGGCTGGAGTCTGACTGTCCAACAAGTTATCCAAGCGTTCAAAGGCCAAACTAGCATCAAAAAAATAAGCTCAATTTCCCCATTTAGTTCAATGGTACGATATTGTAGCAAACCATTTTTCAGTCAAGTTTGAAATGGATTGGTTGACATCTGCAAGTTCTTTTTCAATAGTTTCTGCAATTTGGCTTGAGCGACAGCTCATCCAAACAGATGTATGTTTTGTAGATATTGCCAGACGAGAAAATCATCACTAGAAGGAAAGAGTTCCTTAAAATGTCAAGAGCAGGGCACTTGGCAAAACCAAGTTCCCTGATTTGAAAGCAATCAAAATATGTCATAATTCCTCTTATAAATATCCAAATGCACGTGCATCATCCTCTACCTTTCTCCAGTCAAAAGGGGTTTCTTGATAAACTGCATAGTTAACCCAGTTACTGAAAAAGAGAGCGACTGAAGAAGACCAACAGAGACACGGTGTCTCATTCACATCATCATTTTTGAAGTAATTTTCTGGAATGTGAGGATTAAGTCCTGCCTCACAATCACGAAAATACTCTTTTGCTAGAGTATCACGGTCATATTCTAAATGACCAAAACTATAAATTTCACGAAGATCCCGACTGGCTAAAATAGAAACACCGACTTGTTCTCCCTCAGAGAGGATTTCCAGATTGGTTTTTCCTAAAATTTCCTCCTTATAGATCTCAGTATGACGAGAATGAGGAGCTACATAGCGATCATCAAAACCACGAAGAGAAGATGGCCCTCTTTCAAAGGTATCCTGCGGGTAAATGCCTGATAATTTCTGAGCCATCTGGTGTTTTCAACTCCATAGCGCGCATAAAGACCTGCTTGGGCACTCTCAACAGATATGCAGGGTAGAAAAACATGTGTCTTGGACCATTCGATGACCTGCTTAAACTCCTCCCAGTAGTCCACCTCCTCAAAAAGGCAAATGCTCGACTGGTGCTCCTGTGATAATCATTCCATCAAAAAGTCATCCTTGACCTCTGGAAAGGTCTTATAGAAGGTTTCCATATGTTCGGCTACGGGTTGTCTTGGAACGGTGTGTTTCCATATATAGAAATCAATATCTAATTGCAAAGGGGTATTAGCCAAATGCCGTAAAAGTTGCGTTTCTGTTACCATCTTTTGAGGCATGAGATTTAAAAATCAAAATCTTCAAGGGCGAATATCCTGATGAGCGACCCGTTGGTCGTCCATAACAAAGATATTTTCTGTCCTTAAAATCTCCACAGCTGGTAATTTTTATCAATTCGAATCAGCATAATACCCTCCTAACAGTTCTCTATTTCGGGAATGATGTTTGTCTGTTTGAAAGTAAAAACCTCCAAATACTTCTTCCCTTTATTATACTGTATGAAGATATAGTTTTCAATTATAGTTTTTCTCTAACTAGCTATAGTTAATTTATATAGCAGATGAAGAGAAAACAGCCCCAAGGACTGTTTTTCATTAATAATGCATAAGTACCTTGTAATCGTAATCTCCGATTTTTCACGGCCTTTAAAGCTCATCCAACTCAATCAAGAAAGCACAACCGGCTACAACTCCACCGAGTCTTTCGATCATTTCGATGGTCGCTTTTAACTGTTCCACCTGTCGCCAAGAGGTCATCTACGATGAGAACACGTTGACCTGGTTTGATCGCATCAGCATGCATGGTCAAAGGTATCAATACCGTACTCTTTTTCATAGTCAGCAGAAATCACTTCACGTGGCAATTTCCCTGGTTTACGAACGGGAGCAAATCAATCCCCAACTCAAAGGCAACAGGACAGCCGACAATAAATCCACGAGCTTCTGGTCCCACAATCATGTCGATCTTCTTGTCTGTTGCATACTGAACGATTTCACGAACAGCATAACTATAAGCATTACCATCTGCCATCAATGGGCTGATATCACGGAAGGTGATGCCTTCCTTGGGATAATTTTTCAATCGTTGCGATATAATCTTTTAAATTCATCTTTTCTTTCTTTTTCAAAGTTTTTACTCTCTATTATACCATATTTTTGTGAAAGAAGAAATAGAAGATTTTATTTGCTAATCCATGATTTCGTTCTGACTATTTGAGATTCAAGCTTTAATCCAACCATTGAATATAGGCTGTTTTATCTTCACTATTATAACCAGCTCCTTTATAAAAAAATTCTGAGTACTTGCATTTTTAGAACCTGTCAGAAGCATCATCTTATAACAATTTTCCTCTTTAGCTATCTGTTTAGCGTATTCAAGACAAGCGCTTGCATACCCTTTCCCTCTATCTTCTTCTCAGGGTCACCACATTTTCTATCAAAGCATAGGGTCTCACACCTCTTGTCAAATTGGGAATAATGACACAAATACAGGAGGAGACTATTCTTCCTTCCACCTCTTTCACGATAACATGATGGCGCTGGTCGGAAATCATCTCACTCCATACTTGTTGCAAATGAAGACTATCTTCTGGGATTTCTTTCTCATGTAAGGACAGGTAGAGATTTAATAATTCAAATAAATCCTCCTGTACAGCTTCTCTCAACACTTTTTATTTCCTCCAATCCTTTTGTTGATAGATTTGAATAAAAACTCTGACCGAGCCAGAGATTCTAGTTAATTAAAGTGAGTTCACGTCAACCTTGATACCAACACCTTGAGTAGTTGTGATTGTCAAGTTTGTTACGTAAGTTCCTTTAGCTGTAGCTGGTTTTTGCTTTTTGGATTGTTTCGTTGAAAGCTTTAAAGTTTTTCAACCAATTTTTCAGCTTCAAATGATACTTTACCGATGATTGCTTGAACGTTACCTGCACGGTCAGCACGGTAAGTGATTTTACCACCTTTAGACTCTTCAACTGCTTTTAGCAACATCCATTGTTACAGTACCAGTTTTTGGGGTTTTGGCATCAAGTTACGTGGTCCAAGGACACGTCCTAGACGTCCAACAAGAGCCATCATGTCAGGTGTAGCGATAACTACGTCAAAGTCCAACCAACCGTCGTTGATTTTCGCAACAAGATCATCTTCACCAACAGAAGTCTGCACCAGCGACTTTTGCTTCTTCAGCTTTTTGCACCACGTGCAAAAACAAGAACGCGTGAAGTTTTACCAGTACCGTTTGGCAATACCATTGCCCCACGGATTTGTTGGTCAGCTTTTTAACGTCGATGTTCAGTTGTAAGCAACTTCTACAGTTGCGTCAAATTTTTGCAAAGTTAGTTTCTTTTGCAAGTGCTACAGCTTCTTCTACACTGTATGCTTTTTGTGCTGTCGATTTTTCTCAAGAGCAGCACGAAGTTGTTTGCTTTTTAGCCATTTTCTATTCTCCTTGTAAGTGGTTCAATCGATTTTTCATCTCCCACGTCACTCCTCGAAATGATGAAGTCTTGCGGGTATTCAGTCTATTAATTTTTCTTTTCCTACTTCGTTAAGTTCCTTTGCTGTACCCTAGTACAAGCATCAGTCACTTACCTAGTATGAAAAAGCAACTAATAGACTGCTGTGAGATTTTCTACTGTGTTATTGATTAGTCAACAACAGTGAATCCCATAGAACGAGCAGTACCTTCGATCATACGCATTGCAGACTCAATGTTTGCTGCGTTCAAATCTGGCATCTTAGTTTCTGCAATTTCTTGTACTTGTGCACGAGTAACTGTAGCAACTTTAGTTTTGTTAGGTGTACCTGATCCTTTTTTCAACACCTCGAGCTTTTTCAAAAAGAACAGCAGCTGGTGGTGTTTTTGTAACAAAGTAAATGATTTGTCTTCGTATACTGAGATAACAACTGGAATGATCATACCAGCTTGGTCAGCTGTACGAGCGTTGAACTCTTTTGTGAATCCCATGATGTTGATACCAGCTTGACCAGAGCAGGTCCAACTGGTGGAGCTGGTGTAGCTTTACCAGCAGGGATTTGCAATTTTACAAGTTTTTCGACTTTTTTAGCCATTTTTAAATCCTCCTTTGTGGTTTTGGCGGTAATTTAAGATTTTTACCTCCCACAAGTATGCTTTACACATACCCATCCATTATACACTATTTATCTAAAAATGCAAGAGAAAAATTTCTTTTTAATCGACGTAATCTCCGCCTTCAAAGCCATAGTACTCTTCCAAACTAAGGCCACTTGCGGCAATTTCTTTTGGCTTCTTTTTCCAACATAGCGAAGATGCCATTCTTCCGCCATGTAGCCGGTCTCTTTTTCCTTACCTTTGAGATAGCGCACAACAAAGCCATAGTCAGTGCGATGATCCAAGAGCCACTGGGCTGCCTTTTTCTTCAGTAACTAAATCACCATCTGTCCCGATAAGGTCAAAAGCAAAGACCTGTCTGGTGTTCACTGTATCCAGGACGAGCTGAGTAGCGATCTCTGCTTCCTTCCGTCTTGATTCACATAGTCTTGATAAAGTTTGGTTTGAGTTTCATAACTTCTAAAAACCACTGTAGTGGTCACTGATCAGGGTAGCCAGCGCTTGCATGGTCGCAATGAGTTTGACCAACTCTGCTTTTGGCTGTTGGATTTTCTCCTGGATTATAGTCTTTTGACAAAGGATAGTGCTTATTGGCTACGACGATTTCATCATATTTCCCTTGGATACTATAGTGGTCTCCCTTATTCACAACTTCTGCCTTTTTCTGACTAGAAGCTTGGGATTTGCTCCCTACAGTTCCTTCAGGTTGACTAGTTTGTTCCGTTTTTTGAGTGTTTTCTTCATTTTTAGGTTGTTCTTGAGAACATGCTGCTAGGGTTACTGCCAGCAAACCAGATAAAACGATGTATCTTTTTTTCATTTTTTCTTCCTCTCTTATACCAAGTGCTTCTCTAATTCATCGGATAAGGCTTTTAATCATTTGTTCCAACTCAGGGGATCTCACTTGGCAATCTTCTGCCGCCATTTCTTCCCAGGGTACCCACCAGACAGGACCACGGCCGTTGAGTCCGTGACCCTTCATATCACCTGACCGTCTTGGAAAGAGATGCCAGTGAGCGTGGGCATCTCCATTTCCTAGAAGTTCGATGTTCATCTTTTCAGCTTTAAACGTTTTGGCAACAGCTTCTTGGACCAAACTCATTTCCTCTAGAAAACGAAGTTTTACAGAAGTCTCCATTTTGTGGAGTTCTGTGACGTGCTCTTTTGCCAGAAATAAGGTATAGCCCTTAAAGTATTGGTGGTCTCCAATAACAACATAGCCTGTTTCTAGTTCTTTTACAAAATAGGGATTTTCCCCTGCCTTGATCCATTCAATTCTTTGACAAATCAAGCACATATTAGTCCACCAATGCACTCTTGAGATAGGCATCAACCATACGCTCTGTCGCCACGACCGAATCAATGTGTGTTCGTTCGTAAGAGTGACTGGACTCAATACCAGCTCCAAGGAGGGCATGCTTGACTTCTGCTCCTGCAGACATAGTGCTGAAGCATCCGAACCGTAAAATGGATAAATGTCGAGCTTAAATGGAATATCTTGCTCCTTCGCCAAAGCTACCAAGTGTTGACGGAAGTCATAGTGATAGGGACCTGAAGCGTCCTTGACACAGATAGACACTGTGTACTCATCCGTCTGCTGGTCATCTCCCATTGCCCCCATATCGACAGCCAGATATTCTACTACCTGAGCTGGAATATTGGAGTTAGCATAGTGACCAACCTCTTCAAAGACTGAAAAAGCAAAATGAGTCGTCATCGGCAGTTAATTCCTTCTTCTTTATAAACTCGAAGAAGATTGAGCAAAATTGCTTTCGCTGACCTTGTCATCCAAATGACGGGACTTGATAAAACCAGTCTCTGTCACAACAGTTCGCGGGTCAAAGCTGATAAAATCACCGACCTCGATGCCCAAAGGCGCGGGTTTTCTTTTTCATTGGTCACTTTTTGCATCCAAACGCACTTCCATATTGTCCTGTGTGCGTTCTGCAGTTCCTGAATCCTTGTAGACATGGCAAGAAGTTTGGTGGATAAGGATGGTTCCGATACCTTTTTGACCAGTGCTAGCCACATGAACCGTACAGTTCTCCCCTTCAATCATGTTCCAAGGAAAACCACCGATACGATCCAATTTGAGACGGCCATCTGGTTTTGACAGCACGGACAATAGCACCCAGCGTATCCACATGGGCAGTCACATAGCGTTGTTGTTCATCATTTTGACCTTTAATGGTCACATTGACACCGCCCTTGGCTGTACGAACAGGCTGGTAACCAAGCTCTTCTAAAGTATGGACTAGGTAGTCTGAAATCTCACGAGTAAAGCCTGTTGGAGATGCAATAGCGGTTAGTTCTTTGATATAGTTTATAGTCTGATTCATTTCTTCACCTCTTTTTGCTACCTATTATAGCACATTTCAGTAGAGAGGAAAAGAAAAATCACTCCTGTAGAGTTGACTTACAAAAGTGATTTCTATTTTTATTCCATTTTCAAAAACATCGCTTTCTTGCTTGTTTGGTAAAAACCAAGGAAAGCAAAAATTCCAATAATAGCTGGCATCAACCATGGTGAGAGGCGGTTGCAAACGGAAAAGCATTGACGAGATTTGCTAGAAACTCAATTTTAAAGGAACTTCCAAGAACACTTGCAAGAGCAATAGCTGTAACAAGCCCAATAGTTAACTGCATGCCCGGTTTTTGATAGGGCGACAAACTTATTAACAATCACGATCATCACAATGGCGATGGTGATTGGGTACAAAGATTACCAGTACTGGCACTGAGTACTTGATAATGGCATCCAAACCAAAGGTTGGCAATAGCAAATCCAATCAAGGTAAAGGCAGTTGCATAAATCTTATAGCTGATTTGCGGGAAACGTCCGTTAAAGAACTCAGCTGTAGACACAATCAAGCCAACTGTCGTTGTGAAGCAGGTTACAGTTACCATAACAGCAAGGAAGAGTTGAGCCGTTGAACCAAAGATTTCCTGAGTTGCTTGTGACAAAATATAAACACCTGGTGTTCCACCCTTGATGGCTTCTGCTGGTACTGGGAAATGATTTCCAAGGAAACCTAAACCAATGTAAAAGAGCGCTAAAGGCAAGAGCTACAACGATACCAACCACCCAAATAGTTGAAATGTATTCTTTCTTACTGGAGAATCCAAGTTGTTTCAAGGTTTGAACAGCGATTACGCTGAAGGCCACTGAGGCAAGGGCATCTAAGGTGTTATACCCTTCTAGGAAACCTGTACCAAAGGCAGAAGCTTGATAAGCATCTGAAGTAGCTTGAGGACTTGTTCCACCATATTTAAAAACACTAGTACAACTAAGATAACGATAAGCAAAAGCAAAGACTGGTGTCAAGATACGTCCGATTCGATCCAAAAATCTTTGATGGATTGAGTGAAATCAGATAGTGCTCTGCAAAATACAGCACTGTAAAAAAATAATCAATCCTAGACCTTTATTTGCTTCAGACAAGAGGGGGCTAATGCCAACTTCATAAGCTGTTGTAGATGTACGTGGAATGGCAAAGAATGGGCCAATCGATAGATAGAGGACTGCAAGATAAAAGCGTCGCAAACCAAAGGTGAGATTTTTCTTAGAAATCTCGTGAATGTATCCTTTAGGGTTTAGAGTTCCAATAATAAGTGTCAAGACGGCAATACCAACACCTGAAAAGACAAAACCTGCGATGGCAGGAAGAAACTGTTCTCCAGATAAAGCACCTAGAGAAGGTGGAAAAATCAAGTTTCCCGCACCAAAAATATTCCAAACAGGAGCAAGCCTGTTAGAGCACCTTTTTTTAGCCATAAAAATCTCCTTCATATTTCTAAAAATACTGACCTAGTATACCATGATTAAGACTCTGAAAAAGTATCCAAAATTAATCATTGAATGTTTTTCAATATTTTTTAAAAATAAGAATTGTCTAAAAAAACACAAGCCCTCACTCAGTTAGAACCTAGCAAGGAAGATTAGGATCTATCGCCATACAGTTTTTAAAAGATTTTTCAAAGGCCGTCATTCCACCTTGGACATTGATGACCTTATATCCATGCTCCTCTAAGAATTGACAAGCACGAGCCGAACGAATGCCCGACTTACAAATGACATAATGCAAGAGGTCCTTGTCCAATTGATCATAGATATCAGCCAATTGACTAAGTGGTAGGTTCTGAGCACCTTCTAAATGAAGAGCTTCAAATTCATCTACTTCCCTCACATCCAATACAGAAAGTGGCTCTTTCTGGTAAAGTTAGTAAAATGTGTCAAAAGGCAATTTCTTTCATGATTTCTCCTTTTTGATGCCTTTAAAGGCAAAGTTAAAAAAACTCATAGGTAAATCCAATTGAATCTAAAAAAATCGGAATAAGTCTTGAATCTTGATAAAGATTGTTTTTCATTAGTATTGGGATGGAAAGTCATGATATCCTCTGATACAATGTCCTTATCAAAAATAAACTAGAATATCTTTTTCTTCATTGTTCAACAAACCAAAAAGGTGAAACCGTTCCTGGCGATAATTGCATTTTTCTCAGCCAAAGAATCTGCTGAAGCCATGTGAATCCGATTGGCTCCCACTTGAACTTTAAAGTCAGCCATATCCAATCGTTTCTTGTCACCCATGATGAGCAGATAGTACTGGGTTTTCTTCCTATTGGTCAAAAACATGGACTTAGTCCGGACTCCTTCCATTCCTTCAATATAGCTATCTGCCTGCTCTGTCGTAAATACAGGTGGGTGCTCCACCACATCAAAGGTGATTCCCAACTCTTGCAACTTATTAGCTACTTGTTGATAAGCATCCATAGTTTTTCTCCTTTATTGATGAATAATCTTTTGTACCAATGCTTTCAAATCTGGCACTACTTCTGCCTCAAACCAAGGATTTTTAGCCATCCAGATTTGATTACGAGGAGAAAGGGTGAACTAAAGGAAAATACTCTGGCAAATAGTCTTTGTAGCATTTTACTCGCTCTGTTACCTTGCCACTAACCTTCTCATGAAGATAATAGGCCTGAGCATATTGTCCAATCAAAAGGGTCAATTCAATATTTGGACATTCCTTGAGGAGTTGTGGGTGCCATTTTTTTCAGCAAAGCCTTTACAGGGTGGAAGGTCGCCTGATTTTCCATGTCCTGGGAAATAAAAAGTCCATAGGGAATAACTGCAAACAAGCCCGAATTGTAAAAAGGTATCTTCATCTACACCTAGCCACTCACGCAGACGATCACCACTCTTATCCTTCCAATAAATCCCAGCTTCTTGCGTTTTAAACCCCGGAGCTTGACCGACAATATTGATGCGAGCAGTTTTTGGCGACGCAAAGAGAGGTTCGATTCCACGTTCTGTATAGCTGGTATTCTGTGGATCGCCATAATGGCCTGCTTGATTCTTTTCGATTTGAGACATCTGTTTTCCCTCCAAAAGAAGTCTAAGCATAAAATCTCAGACTTCTATCGTTTTATTTGATTAATTCATAGATAGCTTCTGCATAGATTGCTGCTGCTCGGAAGAGATCGTCCAAGGCGATAAATTCATTGGCTTGGTGCATGGTATCGATTGAGTCTGGGAACATAGCACCGTAGGCAACCCCACGTTCCAGCAAGCGACCAAAGGTTCACCACCGATGACCTGTTCGTGACCTTTAAGACCGGTTTGTTTTTCATAGACATTCAGCAAGGTTTGAACGAGTGGATCTTCCATCGATACATAGTGAGGCGTGTGTCCGTGTTCAGAAAGGCTAACAGAAGCAACTGGCAAGTTTTCAAGAACTGATTTGATTTGTTCTGGACTTGTTCCCTTTTTGGATAGCGGAAGTTGAGGGGCAATCGTATTGTCAGCACTTGCTTCGTCAAAGCGGAAAAACACCTGCATTCATAGAAAGGCCACCCATCTTTTCATCCACATGAGCCACCTTGAGATTTTTTTACCCTCATGGTCATTCAAGAGAATCTTACCAGCGATATCGAGGTAGTCTTTGGCTGGTCCAGCAAAAGTCAAATTGGCTGAGGAAGAGTGCTAGGTAAGTAGCTCCATTGACACCTGAAGCAGGCATAGCACCATGAGCTGATTTACCAATGATGGTCACCTTGTATTTGCCAACTTCTTCTTGGAGTTCTCCTCTAAGTTTGTGCTCTGCAACAAAGACATCTAGTTTTTCCTTGCAAGTCAGCTAGGTCGCCTGAAACAACTGCTGTTGCTGATTCTGAGTCTATGTTTTCACGCAATCCACCTGTGAAACTGTGAAGACGAGCAGCACCTGTATTTTTCACCTGCAAAGTGAAGGTATTCAGTGATGTTTCCTTTTTCACCGTTAATGATCAGGAATTCAGCATCTGGTGAAATCCAAAGTCTGGTTTCACTAAAGTCCTACATGTTCAAAGTAGTAGTCCATGTCTGCCCAGCCTGATTCTTCGTCTGTTCCGACGATGAAACGAACTTTCTTAGAAGTTGGAAGTCCCAATTCTTTGATGATTTTCAAGCCATAGTAACAAGCTGTTGTAGGACCCTTGTCATCTGAAGCTCCACGCGCATAAAGGCGACCGTCTTTGATAGTTGGTGTGTAAGGGTCCGTGTCCCAACCGCTACCAGCTGGCACCACGTCCATGTGGGCAAAGATTCCGAGAACTTCTTCTCCTTCACCAAACTCGAAATGTCCTGCGTAGTTATCAACATTGTTAGTTGGATAACCATCACGGTCTGCGATTTCAAGAATTTTTTCCAAGGCTTTTACCGGCCCAGGTCCAAATGGATGTTCAGCATCAGCCTTGCTGTCATCACGTTCTGAGTTGATTTCCAAAAGGCTAAACAAGTCAGCCAAGAGGTCTTCTTTGCGTTTTTCTACTTCTGCTGTAAAATCAATTGCTGTCATTTTTTTCTTCTTCCTATCTTTTCTCGATAATTTCATCTACTGGCAAGCGGTAGCTTGGTTCCAATTTTTCGTCTGTGTAACCCACTGTAATCAAGAGTTCTGGGCGGAAACGGTCTTCGATATCCAAAACTTCATTGGCTTTTGATTTGTCAAAACCAAGAATAATGTTAGAACCAATTCCCTGGTCTGTCAGAACTAGAACCAAGTTCATAGCAACCAAACCTGCATTGAGGGCTAGGTAGTCACTGACTTGTTGCTCACTGTAACGCGCAAATTCAGCAGGCAAATTCTTCATATAATATTGAAGTTGCTCTTCAGAAAAGTTATTAGGCGCCAACTCGGGCAATCTTGCGACGCGTTTGGCTAGAGTCTGTATCTGTAAATAGGGCAATGGTTACAGGCGCTGATGATACCTGCTCAAAGTTCGAACCATAAGCCAATTTTGCCAATTCAGAATTTTTTCTCACGAACGACCACAAATTTCCAAGGTTGGCTGTTGTGAGCGCTTGGGGCCAAGGTTGCGATTTCGATAGCCGTACGCACATCTTTGGGATCCACCGGCTTATCAGTGAAATGCTTGGTCGCATGACGTTTTTTATTTAATTCAAGAAATTTCATAATCGATTTCCTTTTTCTAATTCTACTGCTTCCATTCTACCATATTTTTGAAAAGAGCTTGCAGGGATTTTTCATAGAGTTAGTACTTCTTTCAAACTCTCTGCTATTAATTTGGAACTATTTAAGTAGGTATCGCTTTAGATTTGAAGCAATCAAAAAGCAGGTGATCGAACACCTACTTTCTTATATTATTGACCAGATGTGTATGGAGCAATTGCTTTATAAAGTAGCTTCCAGCGCTTTCTTCATTGTGTCACGTCCAGTTTTCAACTGTTGAACAAATAGAGTACGAGTTTGTTCTGGCACTACTGTATCATCAGAACCAATGCTTGAAAGGCTTTTCGTTAAATGATTCTCTTACAGTCTCCATAGACTTAAGCGCTGGTTCAACTTGGGCGTTATATGCTTCTTTTTCCACTCTCTGGAATTTTTCTCCCCAATTTCAACTGCATGCTTTTTTTATAATTGTCGACTAATTTGCCAAAGACTTTCTTCACATCTCCAACAGTTTTAGCATTGTCAATTTCTTCATCGGTAATCAAAAACAACCTCATTATTTTTCTGTCTTTGAACTAGACGTTGTTGATGAAGTCTCTGAAGAAGAAGTTTTTCTCTACAGAGCTTGAAGTCTTAGTCGAAGAGTCAGACGTTGTTTTCCCTGAACATCTTTGCTAAAACAACAACAGATAAAAGAGCCATACTGGCTGTAATAATTTTTCTTCATAATGTTCTCCTTTTTATTAAGAATTAAGTTCATTGTATAACAAAAATAATTTCAATGTCAAACTTTAGCTAAGCTGTCTTTTTCTTCCTTATCGTCTGACTCTTTTTCTAAGCGATTCGACTACAAACCTCACTTCAAATTAAGAGTGCTCGCTTTATTTCTCACTTTGCAAGAAATCAAAATAATTCTTTACATCCTCTATATAC
>BNJV01000444.1_pt1 | contig 17228 bp, 34 predicted proteins | sample 8540591 | NCBI WGS metagenome assembly BNJV01 (sample SAMD00202457, study PRJDB9452) | human saliva metagenome | host: Homo sapiens
GCAGTTTGGCACGATTGTAAACATATTCACGTTTAGACGCAATCAACGAGATATCTATCAAACAGATTGTCGCAACACGAGCGCGAGGATCAGGGCTGACCACATTAGCAATTATTTGTGGAGGTTGCACAACACACCACAATGCACTGTCAGAAATAACTAACACAAAATAAATCTTTCACCTCCTTATTCAACACATTATTATATCCACACATTATATTTTTTCGATGTGTCACTGTACCATGTACCACACCATAGTTGCTTGATTACACTTACATGTATCTATTGTAACATATAGCCAAAATCAAAAACGGCTCTATACCGCAGTAGTGCGGGCTGCTCACATCCTTTCTTTAGACTTTGACACTTTTATTGTAAAGCATGTGAGCCTTATATGCTTATTTTTGCAAAAAATAATGTTGGAAGTGACACCGTAGTGGTGTCACCCCAACATTATTATAGAGCCGTTTTTATGATTTTTAGCCTATATGATTTTTAATATAGATTACATATAAGTGTAATCAAAAGCAATATGAATTAAACTAATTTGCATGATTAATTTTACACAATTGACTACATCGAAAAAAATATGATATAGTATATTGTGTAAGATATAATAATGTAATGTTGAATAAGGAGGTCATCTATGACAAAAGAAAGATTTAACATGTTAGTTGGTTCTATTGGTGCATTTATTGGTGTATTTGTATTTTTAGCCTATATCCCACAAATAATTGCTAATCTTCATGGTCAACCTAGTCAACCATGGCAACCATTATTTGCAGCAGTATCCTGTTTGATCTGGGTATTATATGGTTGGACAAAAATCACCTAAACGTGATTATATTTTTAATCGTACCAAACCTTGCAGGCGTTATTTTTAGGTACACTAACATTCTTAACATCTTTCTAAGTGCTATAAGAAAAAAAAATAGTATTATTGTTATATAGTGAATAATAGTAAAGATATTACTTTACTTTATAAATATAAATGAGGTCGAATCGTATGATTCGGCCTTTTTTTAGAGTGAAGTTTATATGTTAGATTAAAATATAGATAAGCGTTAAATCTGTTGTAATAAAAAAATAGTTTTTTTATGATAATAAATATTGATAATTGAAATTCCTAGTATATTACTACGTATTTTGATAAAAATGATAATTTGGTGCATTCTCAATTATTGAAAGATATATTTGAATATATAAATGAAAAGAAATATCAAAATCATGATAAATATAGACTTTATATGATAAAAAGGAACAATTGTTATGCAAAATAATATACAAAGAATTTTATCATTTTCGTTTGACTTTCAATTATTATTGTGTGATAATGAGAACAGAAGTTAAGGCAAGTGCCTTTTTAAATGATAATAATAAGTTTTCTTTTATAATGTTCCTATGGAGGTTTATCATGAGAGTTATTGCTGATGGTTGCATTAAATGTGGTTCTTGCGCATCTGTTTGCCCAGTTGCTGCTATTTCTGAAGGCGAAACTAAATACGAAATCAACGATACTTGCATCGACTGCGGTTCTTGCGAATCCGTTTGCCCAGTATCTGTAATTTCCGCTGAGTAATCACAAATAAAATACGCCCCTCATTGAGGGGCTTTTTATTTTGCCTAAAATCATGTAACTTAGTATAATAGGACTATTAAGATATATATTATTAAAAGGGAGTATAACTTGTTTTTATTTTAATTGCAATTATTTGGCTTTGTATTAGATCAAGCTTCTAAATATTATGTGATGAACCATTTTGCTCTTGGTGAATCACTACCGGTTATTCACAATGTATTCCATCTTACGTATATTATTAATCGCGGCGCAGCCTTCGGTATGTTGTCGAATCAACGATGGTTTTTTCTAGCTGTCGCTTTTGTATTAATTATCGTATATGGCTTCTATCGTAAGCGTGTTAATAATGGTCCACTTTCATTACGAGTAGGAACTGCATTGTTGATTTCTGGAGCTATAGGTAATGGCATAGATCGATATGTACTACATGGGGTAGTAGATTTTTTTGATTTTAGAATTTGGCCTATTTTTAATATTGCAGATATTGGTATATGTGTAGGCGTTGTATGTGTCATATATTATTTACTAACATCTGAACATGAGGAGAAATAGATGAACGAATATAAAGTATCTTTTGAACAAGAGGGAAAGCGTCTTGATGTATTTCTGACGGATGTGATGGAAGGTTCTCGTAGTTATATCCAGAGTCTTATCAAAATCTGGTCATGTTTCTGGTCAATGGCAAGGTTGGTAAAGGCTAACTTACGCCTTAATGCAGATAGCACTATTTCTGTAGATATTCCTGAACCTGAATCTGTAGAAATTTTACCAGAGGATATTCCTGTTGAATATCTTTATGAAGATCACGATATTATTATCGTCAACAAGCCTCGTGGCATGGTTGTGCATCCTGCAATTGGCAATTACTCAGGCACGCTTGTAAATGCTTTACTGTACCATTGTAAGGATTTGTCTGGTATCAATGGTGAAATTCGCCCCTGGTATCGTACATCGTTTAGATAAGGATACATCTGGTGTCATGATGGCTGCTAAAAATGATGCCGCTCATATTGGTTTGGCAGAGCAGGTGAAAGCCCATAGTGCAAACGCACGTATTTAGCTCTTGTACAAGGTAATATTGTAGAGGAAAAAGGGATTATTAAGGCTCCTATTGGTCGACATCCTAAAAGACCGCATGAAAATGGCTGTAGTCTTTTGAAAAATAGCAAGGACGCAGTTACTCATTTTCAAAGTGCTTAGAACGTTATGGATATCAAACATTAGTAGAATGTGTATTGGAAACTGGGCGTACACATCAAATTCGTGTTCATTTTGCGCATATTGGGCATCCTGTTGTTAATGACCCATTCTATGGTTATCGTCGCATGGATTTCCCTATAGAAGGGCAAGTGCTTCATTCTCATACCTTGGATATTGTACATCCAATTACAGGAAAAGAGATGCATTTTGAAGCGCCAGTACCTGAGGATTTTCAAAATTGTATCGAGTTTGCTAAGGAATATAGAGAACGTAGATAAGGGATACTACTATGGAAACAAAGCGTATTTTTAATGGATGGAGACGCAATTAAACGCGCCATTAGACGTATTGGTCATGAAATCTTAGAACGTAATAAAGGCCTTTCTAATGCTGTTATTGTTGGCATTGAACGACGTGGCGTGATGCTTGCTAAAACGATTACAAACAGAAATTCATACTATTGAGGGCTCATATTGAATGTGAACCTTTAAATGTGGCCATGTATCGCGACGATCGAGATACGCGTCCAAAAGAAGGAGCTCCATGCTCTATTGATACTACAGAAAAGACCATTATCCTCGTAGATGATGTATTGTATACAGGGACGTACAATTAGAGCCGCTTTAAACGCTTTGATGACCTCTGGGCGTCCTAAATCGATTCAATTAGCCGTACTAGTTGATCGCGGTCATCGTGAATTACCAATTCGCGCTGATTATGTGGGTAAAAATATTCCTACATCTCACTTGGAAAAGGTACGTGTACAAGTGATGGAATTAGATGGCTGTGATGGTGTGACCATCGAGCAATAATAGATAGTTACATATGAAAAAGACTCGACCTACTACTATAAGTCGAGTCTTTATTTTTATGTTTCAATATATTGTGGGGAATAGCGAAAGTCATCATGACCTGTACGGGCTACTGGTGCTTTAAACACATAGGCTTGTAAATCCGTAGCTTTCATATCGATGCAAAGCATTTCTTTTCCACAAATGGATACCATAGAATGAGCTTTTGCCCATTTTTGTATCACAGGGATGCTCGGTGTTTTATGTTTTAACCAGGTGCGTCCCCTTTGATTAAACGCCAATAGACGTGCATATTGTGGGCCTAGCATATGTGCTTCTTGTAAAAAATAGATTTAGTAATATGTAGTGCTGTATAGGCTGCCATGCGGCGCAATCTAGCATAGGTATAACGTTTAGTTTTAATTTCTTCAAGGGCATCGGTCCAATTGGTTTGTCGCATCGCTTGGTACCAACGATACTCAATGCCTTCTGTAAAAATCGCCATACCTTTTCTAGCTCTACGGTGGATAATAATCGATTGATGCCGTGTAGCATATCTTGATAGCGTTCGTAGTCTACATAGGCACCGCTTTTTATGACTCTATTTACATCATCAATAATTGAGGCCGGAACATATGAATCAATTGCTTTTATATTGGATGAGCGCTTCTCTTAAAGGCAGTGCCTGATGGAAATTCTTGGCCGTAGGGAGGAGGGTACTGTGATGTGATGACTGACGTGTAATGGGAACCACAGATAAACCATTAAAATATTGTTGTGCTGCTCGAATATACTCAAGACCTAGTAAGGCATTAGGGGCGTTGTTGATAAGTTCACCATTTCGCACATGTTCTGCAATCACTTGGCGTAAAGCAGTACCATAAGATACGCCTGTTCTTACTTGCTGCTGTATGGCATCCTGCCCTTGTTTGGTGTTTAAAAATTCAGCGGCTTTCATGAAGCACCGTGTTGTTATTCAGTTCAGAGCCGAAGGAGATGCTGTCGATATGTAAGGCTTTCATAAGACGAATAGCACCGGTACAAAATAGTTCTGCACTGCCCTAAGGAATAAACCGTAGGCAATTCGATAACCACATCGGCACCACCATATATAGCCCAACGGGCACGGTCGAATTTACTAAAGTAGGCCGGTTCGCCACGTTGCACAAAGGACCCACTCATAATAGCGATGCGCACTGCATCAGGATGGGTATTGCTTAATGTATGTAATTGATGGGAATGACCGTTGTGAAAACGGATTGTATTCGCAGATAATACCGATTGCTTTCATATTGAGTCCTTTCATAGATGTAATTTATATTATTATATAACAAATGAGTGAATTTATATAATTTGTTCTTTGCAGGAAAAATTTTTGTGATTTTTAGAAGTTTTCAACATTCTTATAAGGAATTATAGAATTTATTGTGAAAAGTACTAGAATGGTAGGCGGTGTAATGGTATAATTATTTGTGAATTCTGATTTGACGTGAGGTGATTTGATGAAGGTTCAGTGAAACGTACAGTACAAGCCATCGTATTAGGCACGTCACTACTGGCACTAGCTGGCTGTGGCTCCAATAATGTGATGGATATATATAGCTTTGGTAATCAAGTCATTCGTTCTGGACAATCAGAAGTGACTGTCGCATTGCCATATGAAATGGGAAAAACATCGGAAACCACTAGCGTTGATGGATATCCTATGGATGCATATGGAAGTTTAAGTCAACATATGTTGATTTCTGTGGAGGCTCGTCAAGCAGCCCCTAATAAAGCATTACCAACGGTAGCGGATTTTGTAAATCAAAAGAAATCTGAGTATGCTAAGTTAGGTGCTACTGTTAATGTAGAAAACATCGATTTAAATGGTGTTCAAGCACAGCTTATAACCGGTGATTTTTATGTTAACAAAATTAAAAACTAGTTTCTCTCAATATGTCTTTGTAGATAAAGGTGTATTGTGGAATATAACCTATAGATATCCAACGGATGATCAAATAGGTGCTGATATCAGCAAACAAATTATGAATAAGATTTACGTTACGCAAAAAGAAAGAGGGTTAATCAATGAACGTATTAGTAGTTAACTGCGGCAGTTCCTCCTTGAAATATCAATTACTTGATATGACAACTGAACATGAATTAGCGAAAGGTTTATTTGAAAAAGATTGGCGATCAAGACGCTATCTTCACTCATAAACGCCCTAACGCAGACAAATTAGAACGCGTTGAACCAATTTTAAATCATAAAGAAGCATTGCGCATCTTGCTTGACATCTTGGTAGATCCAGAGTTCGGTGTTATTGAATCTATGGATGAAATCGATGCAGTTGGTCACCGTGTAGTACATGGTGGTGAAAAATTCGCTGATTCCGTATTGATTACACCTGCTGTTATGCAAGCATTGGAAGAATGTGCGGCTCTTGCTCCATTGCACAACCCACCAAACATTCAAGGTATCGGAGCTTGCCAATCTATTATGCCAAACGTACCACAAGTTGGTGTATTTGATACTGCATTCCATCAAACAATGCCTAAAGAAGCTTACATGTATGCGCTTCCTTATGAATACTATGAAAACTATGGTATCCGTCGTTACGGTTTCCATGGTACATCCCACAAATATGTTGCACAACGTTGCGCAGAATTAATGGGTAAACACATGTCTGATCTTCGTATCATCACTTGTCACTTGGGTAATGGTTCCTCCGTATCCGCTATCAAAGGTGGTCGTTCCATCGATACTACAATGGGCTTCACTCCATTGTCTGGTTTGATCATGGGTACTCGTACTGGTGATATCGACCCTGCTATCGTTCCATTCTTGATGGATAAAACAGGCATGTCCTATGAAGAAGTCGACAAAGTAATGAACAAAGAGTCCGGCGTATTGGGTATTTCCGGTGTGTCCAATGACTTCCGCGTAATCGAAGAAGCGGCTGCTAATGGACACAAACGCGCTAAATTGGCTCTTAACATGTTCCATTACAAAGTTCGTCGTGTAATCGGTGCTTTCGCTGCTGTTATGGGCGGTGTTGATGCTATCATCTTCACAGCTGGTATTGGCGAAAACGGTATCGGTAACCGCGATGCAATCTGCAATGGTTTAGAATACCTTGGTACACGTATCGACCCTGAACGCAACAATGTTCGTGGTAAAGAACAAGAAATCAGTGCTGAAGGTTCTAAAGTAAAAATCTTCGTAATCCCTACAAACGAAGAAATCATGATTGCTCGTGATACTCAACGCATCACAAGCGCTTTTGAAATAATAAAAAGCACATGGGTTATGCCCATTTTAATAGTTAATTAGACTATTTATACAAAAGCCTCGTTTATATCTTAGATATAAGCGGGGTTTTTGTAGTTTTTCAGAGATGAATCCTATATAATAAATAGTATGCAGAGTCATTTTGAAAGGGGTTACGTATGAATATTTTATATAGCGAACAGTCTCAACGCACCCGTAGTGCGGAGTTATTAGTATTACTTTTGTTGTTTTGCTAATCGGTGCCATGATATTTACGACCTTTAGTAGTCCTTTAATGTAGGTCATCTCTTATTGGCTGAATATTTTATCGAGCTAGCCGCACTTGTTGTTATCGTTAAACAGGCCGTTAGTCGCTACACGTATACATTAACAGATACAGAATTTATCATCGAAGAGAATTCCTTTTTAGAAAAGCGTACATTTTTCTGTAAAGTATGAGGATATTGATGGTATTTATGCGTATAATCGCGATTTTTAACGAATTTGCACTATCGCTATAAGTATAGAAAATGTTCTACCTCTGATGATAGACCGATTTGGTTCATGGTATATTCCATTACTAAAGGAAAAAGGTTCAATATGGTCGTGTTATGTTGAAAGCAGAGGATGCATTCTATGAAACACTTGAACAGTTTGTGCCTAATCGCTGCGCGTACCAGAAAGCGGATGTTATTTTCTATGCTACGGTACGTGCTGATGCGGTGAAACAAGGTATCGATGTTAAGGAATATTATGAAAGCCTAATTAATAGTGTAGAAGAGTAGGAAGTATTATGAGTGGATTATATTTGGCGAGCCAATCTCCAAGACGTACAGAACTATTGACCCAAGTAGGCATTGAGCATACCGTTGTTTCTAGTTCCTATGAAGAGGATAATGTGGTTATCACGGATCCTATCGAGATGGTCAAGGCCCAAGCCTTGGGAAAGGCTCGTTGTGCAGAGGGGGTACCAGAAGGTGGTATCATTTTAGGGGCAGATACGATTGTAGTATTTAATGGTCAGGTGCTTGGAAAACCTCACAGTAAGGATGAGGCACGCGCTATGCTTCTGTACCTTTATCCGGACAAGTTCATTCCGTTATTACCGGTGTAGCTCTTCTTATCAAAGGCCGTGAGATTGTATTTCATAATGAAACAAAGGTATATTTTTAAAACATTAGCAGATTTTTGAAATAGAGTCTTATATTGATTCCCTAGAGCCGATGGATAAGGCTGAGTGCCTACGGCATCCAAGGGAAGGGGGCTTTGTGGGTGGATACAATCGAAGGCTCTTATACGAATGTGGTAGGGACTGCCCGTAGAACATGTATACGAAGAAATATGTAAAGCGTTGGGCGTAAAGTCATAAATGTAATAGGAAAAATCTGTACGAAAAAAATAGGTTCGTAACATAAAGATAATAGAAATATTGAGGCTGATTTTTGTTTTGCGTACTGTAAGAATGGAGAAATTCTATGCAAGTCAGAACTATCAGCGTAAAGATATGTTGCCATTTCAACGGCCACGGGAAAAATTTGTTGCCTTAGGGCCTAAACAAATGGCGATGGAAGAATTGTTGGCTATATTGTTGAGAACAGGCTTGAAAGGTCAATCATCTATCGATTTAGCGCATACGATTATTGACTCTTTCACAGACGGCATCCGCGGATTAAATCATATGACTATAGATGATTTAGTTAAAATCAAAGGTGTTGGTATGGATAAAGCGGTTACCATTTGTGCTGCTGTAGAACTAGGTAGGCGTTTTAGGGAGAATTAAAGATTACCTCTACGTACGAAGATTTTTCGCAGCCCCATGTAATAGCTCAATATGTGATGGAACGGCTCCGCCATGAAACGGAAGAACATGTGTTGGCAGCCATGCTGACGTCTCGCAATAAATTAATTCACATAGAAACCATATCTAATGGAGGCCTCACATCTAGCCTTGTGGAGCAACGGGCCGTATTTAGAAAGGCCATAGCTTGTAATGCGGCGGCTATTATATTAATACATAATCACCCATCTGGCGACAGCAGACCTAGTGATGATGATATACGGGTTACCAAGTTATTTGTGAGTGCAGGACAATTTATGGGCATTCCAGTTTTTGGACCATATCGTCATTGGCGATGGCGAGTTTACGAGCTTGAGTGAAATTGGTAAATTGTTAGTTATGGTAAAATGGAATGATGATGTAATGAAGGAGATTAGCATTATGAATTCCATTTTACCGTCTCTTGGAAAAAGACGTGAGTATCGATATTGGCACGTCTATGACCCGTGTCATGGGGGGTACACGAGAGACCATGATGAGTGAGCCATCTATCGTGGCTACTGATACAAAAATTAGAAAAAAATTGTCGCTGTAGGGTGATGAGGCAGACCGCATTGTGCGCCGTATGCCTGATATGTGGCGCTCTGTAACACCGTTACAAGATGGCTTTTATTGTCGACTATCGTATTATGCACACGATGTTAAAATATTTTTCTTCACAGGTGTCCAATACACTGCGTGATCTCGCGTTCTTGTAGGTGTACCTTGTGGTATGACCGATGTAGAGCAGAGGGCCATGATGGATGCCGTTATCCAAGCTGGTGCACGGGAGGTATTTCTTATTGAAAGACCGGTTGCGGCTGCTATTGGATGCGGTTTGCCTATTTTTGAGGCTCGTGGCTCTATGCTTATAGATATTGGTGAAGGTACTGCGGATATGGGTATTATTTCCTTAGGTGGTACGGTTATTAGCCGAACTATACGTTTTTGGTGGTAATGATTTAGACCGTGCTATCATGCAGTATATTAACCAGTGCTTTGGTTTGATGGTGTCAGAAGAAACCGTAACGGATATTAAACATGCCATAGGTACAGCTGTTATACCTGTAGAGGACTGTGAATATTCTTTTTCCGGTCGAGATATGACTAGTGGTATTGTGAGACGTTCCGTGGTGCATCAATCGGAAATATATCAAGTGATTAATAATGGCTTGAAAAACTTTTTAGATGCTATACGACAAATGATTCGTGTAACAGCGCCAGAGTTAGTGGCTGATATTATGCAGCATGGAATTGTGTTGACCGGTGGTATGGCTCGTTTACAGGGGTTAGCTGAACGTATTAGCACTGAAATAGGCGTACCTGTACAAGTTGCTCTTGAGCCAGAATTAAAAAGTAGTACAAGGACTTCACCGCGGTTCAGGGCAAATTGTTGAATTATCTAGATTTATTATTAATTCAAAGGATAGAAGGGGACGTGTATGATACAGTCGATCGGAAATTATTAATCTTTGTTGTCCCTCGGCTGTATCATCATGGCTCTTCTTGGGTTTGCATGGAAACAACGGACCAGCATTCCATTCGTGACGGTACCGCTTGAAAAAATTGCTACCCCTTTTGCCTATGGATCAGCTCGTGTGCTTTCACCATTCAAACGGGTATACGCATCATTGATAACGCTATCCTAGGGCTCATTGATAGTGACAGTAAGGATAATATGATTGCAGACCTAGAGCAAAAGGTATCTAATCATGATGAAGTGGTGGCAGAAAATATTCGACTTCGTCAAATGCTCAACTATAAATCGGCTCATCCTGAATTTACTATGACTTTGGCAGGCATTATCACTAAAGATTTTTGGTACCTGGACAAATACTTTCACCATCGACCGCGGAGAAAAATGATGGATAAAACCGAATATGGCCGTTGTAGTGCCAAGTGGGGTAGTTGGTTTTGTTACCGATGTATATCCTAATTCTGCGCGTGTTCAAACCTTTTTAGACCCACGTAGTGCTATTGACGTTATTGTGCAACGTCCAGAGTCACGCTTGGCCGGTGTCGTTAAGGGGGATGGAAATCATCCGAATAAACCGATGATGGTAAATATTGCACGTGAAGGCGATGTTCTAGTCGGTGATAAATTGATTACCTCTGGTTATGGTGGCATTTATCCAAAAGGGATTATTGGTGGGCAATGTTTTTGTCTATCGAAAATGATACAGAAGGTTTCGTTAAGAATGCAACCATTCAACCGACTGTCGATTTTCATCGTTTAGAAGAGGTTTTCATTATCACCTCTTCTACGGTACAAACACCAGACAAGGCACAATTGGAACCTAAACTGGTTCCGCAAACACAGCGCGATCAAGTTCAGGGGGCTAAAGGAGCTGTAATCCAATGAGATATATTGCATTAGTCATGTTATGTTGTGGGCTGTATTTCATACAGGCTCAACTACTGCCCGCTATATTCCATATCAGTTGGTTACCTAATTGTATTTTTAACAGCCGTTATTTTGGTTACCATTTTTAAAGGTCGGAAGACGGGGCTTATTGCTGCCGTCATAGGTGGTTCGATTCACGATATATTGATATCCAATTTTTGGTTTACATCTATTTCCTATATTATAGTTGTATATCTATTGTCGTTCGTTAAAAGTCATGTTTATGAAGAACGATGGTATTGGTCTTGTGCCATTGTAGGGATATGCACTCATTGATGGTATTGTGCGATATGTGATGATAAGCTCTAGTGGCGGCGATATTATCTTCTTTTTCTTACATCGGACATATGGTTATGCCCACCGTATTCTGGAATGCCGTTTTAGGTGGTATAGGTCATATTTTGATGGGCCTTACCGAAGAGAAAGAGGATTATATTTGGTAGTATTACTGATTTAGTAAAAGCATATAAGGGGAATCATAGGTGCTTGAAAGTTTATATAAAAGAAAAACGAGCCGTTTTGATGTGCTTTTTCTATATTGTAATGGGGATTTTTGTCATTCTAGGTCTCCGTTTATTTGCCATGCAAGTATTAGAAGGTGGCTATTATCAAGCGAAGGCAGAAGGCAATCGCTTGCGTGTGGTTCCTATGACTGCCGCTCGCGGTGTTATGTATGATAGAAATGGACAGATTTTTAGTAGGCTCTAGGCCGGCTTTATACAATTTCTATCATGCCCTAATGGCAAGCCCTTGGATGAAGATGAATTGGCTAAGTTGGCTAAATTGCTCAACAAGAAAACCAGAAGATATTCAGAAAAAGGTAAATGACTATAAGCATGGTTATGAACCTATCCGTATTGCTAATGATATTTCTATGGATGTAGTGACTAGCATAGAGGAACATCGTCATGAATTACCAGGTGTATCTATCGATGTGGAGCCTTTACGATATTATCCATATGAAACTATGGCAGCTCAACTATTTGGGTATGTAGGCGAGGTTAGCGAAGAGGAATTAGCGGAAATCAAAGCGCAAAAATCCCTAATACAACAGTTGGTGCAGGTTCTATTTTTAGGCCGTGCAGGCTTAGAAAAAGCTATATGATTCTGTTTTGCGAGGTATTGATGGGGGCAAGCAACTTGAGGTGGATGCTTCTGGGGAGACCTGTAGCAGAGGTAGATCGCAAACACACAGTGCCAGGCTCTAATATTCATCTTACCATCGATGTGAATGTTCAAAAAGGCGGCTGAGGAAAGCGGTTAAAAAGCAATTAGATATATTGCGTAGCTCCGGGGCCACAGGTGCTGCTGTGGTAGCTCTCGATCCCTAATACGGGGCAGTACTCGCTATGGTGAGTGCTCCAGAGTTTAATCCTAATTGGTTTGCTAAAGGCATAACGAATACTCAATGGAATCAATTAAATAATGATAAGAATCACCCTTTTGAAAAACAAGGTTATCGCTGGTGAATACCCTCCAGGATCACCGTTCAAAATAGTAACAGGTACGGCTGCATTAGACTTGAAAAAGGTGACACCTGATGAAATGATTTTCGATAGTGGAAAACATTGGCTCATAGATAAGCGAAATGCAGAAGGTGAGTTTTGGGGTGGTTAAACTTCAATCAAGCCTTGGCTAAATCAGATAATGTATACTTTTACGAAATGGGTAATCGCCTAGGTATTGAAAAATATTGATCTCTATGCGTGCTATTTTGGTTTAGGGTGAAAAAAACGGGTATCAATCTTGTAGGTGAAGCTGGCTGGTAATGTAGCAAGCCCTGAGTATAAAACGTAAGGTATTTCGATCAGGATTGGTATTTAGGGGAAACCTTTGATGCTGCAATTGGTCAATCATTTCATTTGGCAACACCACTACAAATGGCTGTACTCCTTAGCCAAGTGGCTAATGGTGGTATTCGTTATCAGCCATATGTGGTGAGTCGTGTTGACAATCCAGATGGAACACCAGCCGAAATATTTGGGCCTAAAAATTTAGGGTGTATTGCCAGTTCCAAAAATATTATGGATCTTATTCGTGAAGGCTTGCGAGATGTTACGAATGAAGGTGGTACAGCAGGTGCTCTATTTAAAGGGTTCCCAATTGCTGTAGCTGGTAAGACTGGTACTGCTGAAAATGCGCATGGTCGCGACCATGGTTGGTTTGTTGCCTATGCTCCATATGATAAGCCTCAAATCGTAGTTGTTGCATTAGTTGAGCAAGGTGGTTTTTGGTGCTGGCTCAGCGGGACCTATTGTACGTGATATATTAAGTGCATACTTTAAGGTTCCTGATGCAACTAAAAAGACAACTGATACGAAGAAGTCTAATACCAAAAATAATCAGCAGAATATTAAGCCAAGTGTGAAGGAATAGGAAGGATATTATGGGTGATATAATCGGTCTTATCTCAGGTAAAGGTGGCGTAGGCAAAACGACAATAACAGCCTGTTTAGGGGCTGCGCTTAGCGAACAAGGATATCGAGTTCTTCTTTGTGATGGCGATTTTGGTTTACGTGACCTAGATATTATCTTAGGTAAAGAAGACGAAGTATGTTTTGATGCGTATAATGCATTAGAAGATAAATCCATGGCTGATGATGTGGTCATGAAAATTAAAAAGCAATTTATATTTTCTGCCAGCTAGTCAAAGTATTCGCTGGGAAGATATGGGGCGCAAAAAATACAGAAAACTTGTTAACCACTTAGCGAAATCTTATGACTATGTACTCGTTGATTGCCCTGCAGGTATTGGTCGTGGCCTTGAGTCTATTATGGATTTGGCACAACGTTTTTTGATTATTACACAGCCATTATGGGTTTCCATACGAAATGCAGCACGAACAATTCAATTCTGCCGTGAATATGGGCATCGTGATTACGCAGTTGTATTCAATGCTATTCATACAGATCGGGATATGCCTAATATGTATGATATGTTAGATGCTTTGGGTGCTGAATATGTAGGGTCCATGTTACCTTATGATGCTCGTATCCTTGATGGCACACAAGAGGGGTTACTCATAGAGGCTATGCCTAAGCCATATCAAGATATGTTAGCACCTATGGTGGATTACATTACATCAGGTGATGCGTGGGATGAACAGGATATTATACATCGTTTTAATGATGTAACTGCTGTGAAAGCCATGGACTCAGTTGTTATGGCTACCCTAGCGCAACCAGTGGAGACAGATAGTATAAATGATTCAACCGATGGAACGCGTGCAGTGACATATACCACTCTGGTCTACTAGAAATCGACTCATTTCTGGTAAAGAAAGTATGTGGCGCCGGACCCGTTTGAAGTAGGTGTGCCATGTTACAAAGAATTTGACGTGATTGTGATTGGACAATCATTACGTGCACACTATTGCTTGTCGCAATAGGGTAGTTGCCATAGGTAGTGCTACCCACATTAATCAAACAGGACTTCATTTTTCCACATTAGTAGCAAAACAATTGATTTTCTTTGTTATTAATGTGGCATTAGTCATCGCCATTCAGTTCCTGGACTATCATAAATTGAAGGACTGGGCTAATGGCATATACATTTTGACGATTCTCATGCTATTAGCTGTAATTTTCGTTGGTACCTCTGCGCTAGGTGCCCAACGATGGATTCAGCTTTGGCTCTATTACAATTCAGCCATCCGAATTTTTCAAAACTACTCATGATTATCTGTATGGCTAAAATGTTAGAATCTCGTTTTTAACAAACTAGATACATTTAAATCGCTTATCGTTCCTGTACTTTATGTAGGTTTTTCCTATATTGCTTGTATTTATGCAACCAGATTTGGGAACCTCACTCGTATATATGGCGATTTTTATCGGAATGCTATTTATTTCCGGCATACGATTGCGATTGATACGTATCATTGCTACAGTTGGTGTTTTCTTGATGCCACTGGCTTGGTTTATTTTGAAAGATTATCACGTATTCTTGTGTTTATGAACCCTGATATCGATCCTTTTGGTTCCGGGTATCATATCATTCAATCTAAGATTGCCATAGGTTCTGGTACAATATTCGGCAAAGGCTTGTTCAACGGTACGCAAAAGTCAGTTAAAACTTCTTGCCTGAAAACCACACGGATTTTTATTTTTTTCTGTTATTGGTGAAGAACTAGGGTTTATAGGTTGTGTTATTGTATTAATTCTTTTGTTTATGCTTATTTATCGCAGCATAAAGGTTGCTTATACTTTGTAATGACCGCTTTGGTATGTTACTTGCTACGGGGATTAGCTCTATGTTGTGCTTTGAGGTCTTAGTCAATGCAGGCATGACAATGGGCATTATGCCCTGTTACGGGGATACCCTTGCCTTTCATTAGCTATGGTGTTAGTGCATTGACAACGAATATGATTAGTATAGGTATTTTGTTAAATATATCAATGCAGCGAACAAAATATATTTTTTAGGATTCCCTTCATAGGAATCGGTTTGAAAGAAGTCTTTCACAAAAGACGGAGGATGTATGATTCAATTAGATACGTCATGGTTTACAACATGTCCAAAAACCTGCTCGTTATACGGGTGGTGAATACAACAGTATTATAAAAGATCACAGTACTGTTGATGTAACAATGGCGCTAGGATTTCAGATGTGTACGAAGTAGCTATGAGCCATTTGGGCATCAAAATTTTTATATGGTCTTGTAAATCGCCGTGAAGATGCTGTGGCGGAACGTGTATTTGCACCTTGGCACGATATGGAAGAGGAAATGCGCAAGCGCAATATTCCTTTGTTTTCTTTAGAAACGCGTACGCCTATTAAGGATTTTAACGTACTTGGTTTTACGCTGCAATATGAGATGAGCTTTACCAATATTCTTAACATGCTTGATTTGGCTGGTATTCCAATGTATGCCAAAGATCGTGATATGGATTTCCCATTGCTCGTATGTGGTGGCCCATGTGCGTTCAATGTAGAGCCTATTGCAGATTTTTTTGATATCGTTTCCTCGGTGAATCCGAAGAGTGGGGCGATGAATTTATCGACCTTCTTAAAGCTGAAAAAGCAAAGGGGTTCCCTGAGGTAAAGAGGCATTTCTACGTAAAGTAGCTCAAATTCCTGGTACATACTGCCCAGCCTTATATGATGTAGAATACACGGAACAAGGGGACTTTAAATCGATTACACCTCGCTTTGAAGAGGTCCCTGCAGCTATTCAAAAACGTATTGTAGAGGATGTAGAGCATATATTTTTCCCTACAAAGCCAATTGTTCCATTCCTTGATGTAGTCCATGATCGCGCGGTTCTCGAATTATTCCGAGGTTGTACGCGTGGCTGTCGCTCTGTCAGGCGGGTATGTTGTATCGTCCTGTACGTGAACGCACACCAGAACGCTTGTTAGAAATCGCTAAAGGAAACGATTGCCAATACTGGGTACAACGAAATTTCTTTTGATGAGCTTGAGCTCTGCAGATTACTCTAAACTGCCAGAACTCGTTGATATGCTCATGGAAGAGTTTAAAGACAAGCAAGTAAGTGTTAGCTTACCATCTTTTGCGTGATCGATAGCTCCTCCATTGATATTGCTAAAAAGGTACAACAAGTGCGTAAGAGTGGTCTTACCTTTGCTCCAGAAGCGGGCTCTCAACGTATGCGCGATGTTATCAATAAAGGCGTTAGCGAAGAAGATTTACTAGCAGCTTGTACAAAATGCCTTTAAGTCTGGTTGGAATACGGTAAAATTATACTTCATGATGGGCTTACCGACTGAAACGGATGAAGACTTGGCAGGCATTGCAGACCTAGCGTATAAGGTACTCGATTTACACCGTGATATTACAGGTAAGCGTAATGGTAGCGTTACTGTTAGTGTATCTTTCTTTGTACCAAAGACACATTCTCCATATCAATGGTATGGTCAACAAGATGTAGAAGAAATTCATCGCAAGCAAAAAAATACTTAAAAATCTCTTATTAATAATCGCAATATTTTCTATCATTATCATGATGGCTATACCGGTTATATGGAGGCTGTATTTGCTCGTGGCGATCGTAGACTATCAAGCGTATTGGTAGAGGCTTGGAAATTAGGGCTGTAAATTTGACGGCTGGACTGAATTCTTCAGCTATGAAACATGGTTGAAAGCCTTTGAAAACTGCGGTATTGACCCAGTGTACTACGCGCGTCGTACCCGTGATTTTGATGAACCGTTGCCGTGGGATCA
>BNJV01000022.1_pt1 | contig 17216 bp, 18 predicted proteins | sample 8540591 | NCBI WGS metagenome assembly BNJV01 (sample SAMD00202457, study PRJDB9452) | human saliva metagenome | host: Homo sapiens
CAGTAGTCTGAGGATCTACCTGATCTGGCATTCGGAGTTAACTGTGCATTTGGAGTTGGGAGTAGCTGAAAGTTGGTGTCTCTGGACCAGAACCTCCAGTAGTATCTGGTGTGATCTGGTCTCTTTCTTTGAGTTCCTGGGTTTTCAGTTTCTTTCTCTCGTACTGCTCTGGTGTGTGGATGTATGCGTGTCTTTCTCTAACCGTTAGCTTCACTGAGACTTCATCTTTAGAACCGTCTGGATATGTTACTGTGACAAGTTCCTGCAATCTTGTCGGTTTCGCTCCTTCTGGAATGGTTACGTCACTTTTTGCCATCTTTCACCAACTTCGATTACTCACTGGTTTATCCTTTTGAAATTTAGTTCGTCTAGACTCTTTGGCCAGCTGTCACTATTCACCGTAGATGTGCCACCTGGTTTTCCATTTCCTCTATCGTACTCTAATTGTGTGAAATCATCTCTTCTCTAACCGGGTTTACTTTCTGCGGAACTTCGTACTAGATCCAAACTCGACATGCTAGCGATAGTTCCTGTAATCTTCTCCCTGAGCTCAGTCCTTCTGGAATGGTTAATGATTACTTTGCCATCTTACCAACTGTAACTCCTGTATCACTTTGAATGTATCTTCTGGAATTTCTTCAGCTTTTTCTTTCAATGGTAATCTGACTGTGCCACCTGGTTTGCCGTTCTTTATCGTACTCTGGTGCGTGATGTCCTTGTCTTTTTCTCTTCAACCGTTGCTTCCTACTGGAACTTCATCTTTAGATCCGTCTGCTCTACTACGATGATGTTCCCGTAATCTTATCCTGGTTTGCACTCCTTCTGGAATGGTTGCGTTTACTTTACCATCTTTTGCCAACTGTAATTCCTGGGTTATCACTTTGGAATGTAGTTCAGCATTACTGGAATTTCTTTGCCAGCTTTGTGCTTTCAATGGTAATTCACGACTGTGCCACCTGCTCTACCATTTCCTTTGCCAAATACGCGCTGGTGTAGATGTCTTTGTCTTTCTCTACCCGTTACTTCCACTGAACAGTATCTGTTGAATCGTCTGCGTAAGTTACTGCAGTGGTTCCTGCAATCTTATCTCCTGGTTTCGCTCCTTCTGGAATGGTTACAGTTACTTTACCATCTTTGCCAACTGTAATTCCTGGTTATCACTTTGGAATTAGTTCTTCTGGAAGTCTTTTCCAGTCTTCAATGAGTGACCGACTGTAGCCACCTGGTTTGTCCTTTATCGTACTCTGGTGTGTAGATGTCCTTGTCTTTTCTCTAACCGTTACTTCCCATGGAACTTCATCTTTTCAGATCCGTCTGGATATGTTACTGTGATAGTTCCTGCAATCTTATCGCCTGGTTTTCGCTCCTTCTGGGATTGTTACGGTTACTTTTACCATCTTTTGCCAACTGTAATTCCTGGTAATACTTTGAATTTAGTTCCTTCTGGAATTTCTTTGCCAGCTTTTTCTTTTCAGTGGTAATTCGATTGTGACACCTGGTTTGCCGTTTCCTTTATCGTACTCTGTGTGTAGATGTCCTTGTCTTTCTTTTCTCTAACCGTTACTTCCACTGGAACTTCATCTTTAGATCCGTCTGGATATGTTACTGTGATAGTTCCCCGTAACTTATCGCCTGGTTTCGCTCCTTCTGGAATGGTTACGATTACTTTGCCATCTTTACCAACTGTAACTCCTGGGTTATCACTGTGAAAATGTAGTTCCTTCTGAAATTTCTTTGCACTGTCAATGGTAATCCAACAGTGCCACCTGGTTTGCCATTTCCTTTGTCGTACTCTGGGTGTAGATGTCTTTGTCTTTTTCTCTCAACTGTTACTTCCACTGGAACAGATATCTGTTGAATCGTCTGGGTAAGTGACTGTGATGGTTCCGTAATCTTATCCTGGTTTCGGCTCCTTCTGGAATGGTTACGATTACTTTGCCATCTTTACCAACTTCGATTACTCCTGGTTTATCACTGGAATGTAGTTCTTCTGGAATTTCTTTGCCAGCTTTTTCTTTTCAATGTGTAATTCAACAGTGCCACCTGGTTTGCCATTTCCCTATCGTACTCTGGTGTGTAGATGTCTTTTGTCTTTTTCTCTAACCGTTACTTCCACTGGAACTTCATCTTTAGATCCGTCTGGATATGTTACTGTGATAGTTCCTGTAATCTTATCGCCTGGTTTCGCTCCTTCTGGGATTGTTACGGTTACTTTTACCATCTTTGCCAACTGTAATTCCTGGTTATCACTTTGGAATTTAGTCTCTTCTGGAATTTCTTTGCCAGCTTTTTCTTTCAATGGTAATCTGATCTGCCACCTGGTTTGCTGTTTCCTTTATCGTACTCTGGGGTAGATGTCTTTGTCTTTTTCTCTAACCGTTACTTCCACTGGAACAGCTATCTGTTGAATCGTCTGGGTAAGTTACTGTGATGGTCCTGTAAATCCTTATCGCCTGGTTTCGCTCCTTCTGGAATGGTTACGATTACTTTGCCATCTTTGTTCTACTGTGATTCCTGGTGTATCACTTCTTTGAATTTAGTTCCTTCTGGAATTTCTTTTCCAGCTTTTTCTTCAATGGTAATTCGACTGTGCCACCTGGTTTGCCGTTTTCTTTATCGTACTCTGGTGTGTAGATGTCCTTGTCTTTTTTCAACCGTTACTTCCACTGGAACTTCATCTTTAGATCCGTCTGGATATGTTACTGTGATAGTTCCTCGTAATCTCATCGCCTGGTTTCGCTCCTTCTGGGATTGTTACGGTTACTTTACCATCTTTGCCAACTGTAATTCCTGGTTATCACTTGGAATGTAGTCCTTCTGGAATTTCTTGCCAGCTTTTTCTTTCAATGGTAACTCAACAGTGCCACCTGGTTTTCCATTTCCTTTATCGTACTCTGGTGTGTAGATATCCTTGTCTTTTCTCTCAACCGTTACTTCCACTGGAACTTCATCTTTTGAGCCATCTGGGTAAGTTATGGTGATGGTTCCTGTAATCTCATCCCCTGGTTTCTGCTCCTTCTGAATGGTTACAGATTACTTTCACCATCTTTGCCAACTGTAATTCCTGGGTTATCACTTTTGGAATTTAGTTCCTTCTGGAATTTCTTTTGCCAGCTTTTTCTTTCAATCGGTAATTCAACAGTGCCACCTGGTTTGCCATTTCCTTTTATCGTACTCTGGTGTGTAGATGTCCCTGTCTTTTTCTCTAACCGTTACTTTCCACTGGAACTTCATCTTTAGATCCGTCTGGGTAAGTGACTGTGATGGTTCCTGTAATTTATCCCCTGGTTTTCGCTCCTTCTGGAATGGTTACAGTTACTATACTATCTTTTGCCAACTGTAATTCCTGGGTTATCACTTTTGGAATTTAGTTCTTCCTGAATTTCTTTTCCAGCTTTCTTCAATGGTAATTCAACTGTGCCACCTGGTTTGCTATTTCCTTTGTCGTACTCTCGGTGTGTAGATGTCTTTGTCTTTCTCTCTAACTGTTACTCCACTGGAACAGTAGTCTGTTGAACTCGTCTGGGTAAGTCACTGTGATGGTTCCTGTAATCTTATCCCCTGGTTTTCTGCTCCTTCTGGAATTGTTACGGTTACTTTTGCCATCTTTACCAACTTCGATTACTCCTGGTTATCACTTTGGAATGTAGTTCCTTCTGGAATTTCTTTTTCCAGCTTTCTTTCAATGGTAATTCAACTGTGCCACCTGGTTTGCCATTTCCTTTGTCGTACTCTGGTGTGTATTTATCTTTGTCCTTATTAGTTACCGTAACTCTTACAGGTACTTCTTCTTTTGATCCATCTGGATACGTTACTTTGATTGTACCTGGGAATTCATCTCCCTGATTTTTGTCTTTAGGGATTGTAACAGTTACTTTACCCTTTATCATCTACTGTGATTCCTGGCGTCAAACTTTCGAACTTAGTTCCTTCTGGAATTGTCTTACCATCTTTTTCTTTCAATGGTAATTCGACTGTGCCACCTGGTTTCCCCTTCTCCATCATCATATTTAGGAGTGTAGATATCTCTCTATCTGGAGTTGTTACTGTTACTTTAACTGGTACCTTCTTCTTGATCCATCTGGATACGTTACTTTAATCGTACCTGGGATTTTTCATCTCCTGGTTCCTTGTCTTCTGGAATTGTGACAGTAACTTTTCCTTATGATCTACTGTGATTCCTGGTGTTAAACTTTCGAACCCTAGTTCCTTCTGGAATTGTCTCACCAGCTTTCTTTCTTTTTACTGGTACTTTCAACCTTAGCTCCTGGAATTCCAGTTCCATCATCATACTTTAGGATTGTATTTATCCGCTTGTTCTGACCGTAATCGTAATCGTTTGTGTCGTTACATTGCCGTCCTTATCATGCGCTTTGATGGTTGCAGTATAGTCACCTTTATTTCCTGTTGGTGTTCCTGTAATTTCTCCATTTGCATAAGTTAATCCTTCTGGTAAATCTGTTACCTCTACTGGATTTTTCTTCTGCTTAGCCGTGATCCACCTGTCGTTATCCGTTACAGTTACTGGAATTGGAGTGATTGGCTCGTTTTCTCGTTACGGCTGCACCTTCAGCTGTAATTGTCGCCTGTTACATCGTTTTACAGTTACTGGTACTGTTACTTCTTCACTTGATCCATCTGGATATGTTACTTTAGCAACCGCATCTCCAACTTTACCTTTTGTAGCTGTTGATGGTTTACTTACAACTGTAACGGTTCCTGGCCAGTACTTTACTTTAGCAATGACTTCGGAATCTTCAATCACATGATTTTGATCAACCGTTAAACCGTCTCCTGTTGGATTATATTTATCCGCTTGTTCTTGGACCTTGATTGTGATTGTTTCAGTTGTTTCATTACCATCCTTATCATACGCTTTAATCGTTGCAGGGTAATCACCTTAGGGTGCTGTTGAGTTCCTGTAATTTCTCCATTTGCATATGTTAAACCATCTGGTAATCCTGTTACTTCTACGATTTTTTCTTCACGTAATCCACGTCCACCTTCATTGTCTTTACAGCGACTTTCTGATTGGTGTAATTGGTTCATTTTTCGTTACTGTTGCTCCATCAGCAGTAACTCTTTGTCCTGTTACGTCTGATACAGTTACTGGTACTTTCACTTCATCAGTTGAACCATCTGGATATGTGACTTTACAATCGCATTTTCCTGCATCGCCAAATGTTGACGTTGATGGTGCTTGTCAACAGTCGATCTCCTGGACCGTTATCTTTTACTTTATCTGTCACTTCATCATCTGTAATAGTGTACCTTGATCAACTTTAGACTATCTCCTGTTGGATTATATTTATCCGCTTGGGTTTGAACTGTGATTGTAATTTGTTTTTCTGTAGAGTTACCATCTTTTATCTGTTGCTTTGATCGTTACAGTATAATCCTTTTTCAGCTGTTTTTAGCTGGTGTTCCTGTACTCTCCATTCGCATAAGTTAATCCTTCTGGTAATCCTGTTACTTCTACTGGATTTTTTCTTCACGTAATCCACGTCCACCTTCATTATCCGATACGTTTACTGGAATTGGAGTAATTGGTTCATTTCTAGTTACTGTTGCTCCATCAGCTGTGATTGTTGGACCTGTTACGTCGTTTACAGTGACTGGTACATCTACTGTTTCACTTGATCCATCTGGATACGTAACTGTTACTACTGCATTAGGTACATTACCTGTTGTTGCTGCTGATGGTTTATGTAACTGTTAGTGAACCTGGTGCGAAAATCTTTTACTTTAGCTTTCACTTCGTCATCTGTAATTTCATGACCTTGGTTTACTGTTAAGCCTTCAGCTGTTGGAGTGTACTTATCTTTTGCTCTTGAACAATAATCGTAATTTTAATTGGGGCTTCACTTTTCATTACCGATTTTATCATATGCTTTTATTGTTACAGGGTAGTTACCTGCTGGAGCTGTTGGTGTTCCTGTGATTTTTCCCATCTTTGAATGTTAATCCGTTCGGTAAACCTTCTACTACGATTGGATCGTTATCACGCATTCCAACCCCGCCTGGGTTATCTTCTAGCAGTTACTGAAATTGGATCAATTGGTTCATTTTTCGTTACAGTTGCGCCATTGGCTGTAATTGTTGGACCGTAGTATCAGCTACTGACGCGTCTCGTACTGTTACCGGTACATTTACATCTTCGCTTGATCCATCTGGATACGTTACTGTTACTACTGCGTCAGCTACATTTCCAACATTCTCAGTTGTTGGTTTGCTCTTTAACTGTCAATTGAGTTGCTGGTGCGTAATCTTTCACCTTAGCGATCACTTCTGAATCTTCAATCACATGATTTTGATCAACGGTTAATCTTTTCTCCTCTTGGATTATGAGCAGCCGCTTGGCTTTTGTACGGTAATCGTAATCGTAGTTGTTGACGGATTATCGTTTTTATCATATGCCGTAATGGTTACTGTACTTTCACCTGCTGTGCCAGTTGGTTTACCAGTAATTTTCCCATCCGCATATGTTAATCCTTCTGGTAAGCCTGTTACTACGATTGGATTTGTTTTACGCATTCCAACTCCGCCCGTATTATCTTTAGCCGTTACAGAAATTGGCGTAATGTCTTCACGATTTGTAACTGTGGCATTATTAGCTGTAATAGTTGGACCTGTTACGTCTTTTACTGTAATTGGAACATTTACTAAGTCATGTGATCCATCTGAGTAAGTTACTTTCACAACTGCATTTCCTGCTGAACCTGCTGTTGCTGTTGATGGTTTGCTTACAAGTGAAAGTGTTCCTTTTCCAGGATTGTTTACTTTAGGAGTTAATTTTTCAATTGTAATGTCTTCATTTTGGTTGACTGTTAATTCCGTTGCTGTTGGAGTGTACTTGTCAGCTTGTTCTTGGACGTGAATTTTAACTTTTTTCGTTGAAGGCGTATTGTTGTTGTCATACGCTGTAATTGTTAATGTATAGAACCCTTTTTCTCGCTGAAGTTTTACCCTGTAATGTTTCCATTTGAATATATTAATCCTGATGGTAAATTACTTACTGTAATTGGATTTGTTTCACGCATTCCAACTCCGCCTGCGTTATCTTCAGCTGTAATTGGAATTGGTGTGATTTCTTCATTTTTCGTTACAGTTGTTTCTTCTGCTGTAATTGTTGGTCCTGTCACGTCTCTTACAGTTACTGGAACAGTTACTGTGTCATGTGAACCGTCTGGGTAAGTCACTTTAACAACTGCATTTCCTGCTGAACCTGCTGTTGCTGTTGAAGTTGGTTTACTTTGAACAGTTAGTTTGCCTGGGGCAAAGTTTTTCACTTTGCTTTTTACTGCATCATCTGAAATGGCTTGTCCTTGATTTACTGTTAATGTTTCTCCAGTTGGATTGTATTTATCCGCTTGTTCTTGAACTTTAATCGTAATGTTCGTTGTAGTTGAGTTACCGTTCTTATCATACGCTGTAATCGTTACAGGGTAATCCCCTTTTCCTGCTGTTGGCGTTCCAGTGATCTCGATTATTCGCATATGTTTATCCTGTTGGTAATCCAGTTACTTGATTGGATCTTATCACGTAATCCTACTCCGCCTGGATTATCCACAGCTATGTTACTGAAATAGGTGCAATTGAAATCATTTTTGTTACCGTTGCTCCATTTGCTGTGATTGTTGGTCCAACTGTATCACGTGCTGTTACCGTAAAGTTGAAGTTTACTGGATCTGCATTGTTTCCATCATTATCTGCAGCGTTAAATGTAATCGTAGTTTTTGTTTACCGATATCTTCAGCTGAAGTTGTAATTGAAATACGAACAACTTTTTCTGTTTCAGTTGTTTTACTGGTGTAGTAGTTGCTTTACCTGCATTCACACGACCAAGGTATTTCGTTAAGAAATCAGAAGCATCCAATGTAACAGAAGTATTATCTTTTGCTGTTACTGTAAATTCTACTTTTCCACCTTCAACGACTGTTTGACTTGACGGTGTAATCGTTAATGTTGGTTTTTGAGCATCTTTTGCATTTTTGTTTAGCTGCTGGACTCTCAAGAACCACATTGTTATCAATTGTCTTAGACACTTTTGCAGATATTCTTTACCATCTGCTACTTCAAGGTCAGCAATTTTCACAACACCTTGAGGTGTCACAGATACTTTTATCCGTTGGTTTACCATTTTACAGTCCAGTTATTCCCCTGTTTTTGTAACTTTACCGTTTCAGGAGTTGTTTTTCCTGTTGGAGTATAAGTCAATGTAATCGTATCGATATCTTGTGGGTTGTTGCTATTTGGACGTTTTGGTGGTGTAATTTCCACGCTACCATCTTTATTAGCCACTACGCTAGGTGCTGTCGGTGTTACCGCAAGAACGACTTGACGTTTAATTTCAGCTGGGGCAAATGTTGTTCTAGTTGTACTATTCGTATCTGTATAAGGGATTGGCACCAGTTGGGAATTTTGCTACCGCATTTCTTGTATATTTACCTGAATTATCTAATGTAGTACCTGAATCTAAGTTATCTCCAGATTTCCATGTCCATACCATACCTTGAGGTAAATAACTGTTTCCACGATCTCTTTGATCGTTGCTATCTACTACTTTAAGGTAATTATGAGCATCAACATTTGTACGGCTATTTTCTACATTTAGAGTTGAGCCTACTGGAACTTTTGCGATACCATTTTCAAGGTTCTTAGTTGTAATATCCACAACACGGTACTTGAATTTCAAGTCACGGCTATCAGCTGCACTGCTTCCCTCTACATGAAGAGTTCCGATATGTTCTCCTAATGTTTGAGTATCTACCACACTTCCTGAAGATAAGCGAGTTGTATACTTCTTATCTTCTGAACTTCCATCTTTACCCGTTTGAGCTGTAAAACTAGAAGGTCTTACTCCATACGGAAGATTTCCAACTGTTACTTTTTGAGATTTTTTTCCTGGAGTTATCCCATACTTTCAATTCAGGGTTGAATTCAGCACCACGATACACTGTAAAGATTGGTGAATTAGCTGTTTCTGTTAAAGGAACACCATTTAGTGTAGCTTGTGGTTTTTGAACATCTTTGCAGTGCTTTTTGCAGGATCTGAATCGCACCATTTCCCTGTTTCGTAATAGCAGTTACTTCTGTTAAGTCTTTTACTTTATTGGCTGGAATTGTAATTTCACCATTATTTGCATCAATTCGCACATCTGGATTGATTGACGGTCCATTTACCATTTGTTCCTTTATTTCCTTCAGCTGTTTTTGCTTGTTATCTTCACCTGTAAAAGCTTTACTTTGATTTTTATCTACTTTTGTAGAATCTTGTGGTTTTGCAGTTACATCCCCCATTATCATAGCCGTCGCAATTGGTTTTTGCAGCCTTGTCATCTACAACATGAACGGGTGCATCAACAATAAATGTTCCACGTTCTGGAATAATGACTTCACTTTACCATACACAGGAGCATTTGGTGCTGTAGGTCTTGATACATCTGGATCTTTTAAACCAACGATAGGTTGTGCCCGCAGGTAATTCATTTGGATTCGCTAATACTATTGTAAGCATCTGGAATAACACCTACTTTAGTACGTTGTTCCTTAGATCTTGAGTTTAAGATTATATCTTTCTGCTTCTTCTGGTTTCAGTGGCAATGTACCGATAATGGCATTTTTCCTTCTTGATATCGAGGCCAACCAAGGTCTGTATATCACCATATGCTGGTATGGATCATTTGCTAAACGTAATGTCACGTCAAGCATCGGATTTTTATCTTTATTATTCCAATCTGACATAATGCTTTTGATCTAACTCATCACCTTCAGAATTTTTGTTTTTGAAAGTGATAATCGTACGTTGACCTTTTTACTACGTTCATTTTTGTTCAATAACACCTCTACCAAGGTTGTAAATCAGATCACCGTTGTAATACCGTACATATCTTTTACACGAGTAGCATCTTTATTACGAGTCGGTACCATCTTGTCTAGAGTCACGATAAATATTTTCTCCACAGTGTTATCTGGATGAGCATAGTCCATCCAAGAACCTAAATTCTCCGTATAGAAGCTCCTGAACGACGTTTCTCCATTTAACATAAGCACGATAATTAGAGTTTTCATGTTCCCAAGCTGTTGCACTGGCATATGTCCTTATATGAGATGTCTGAGTACCATCTTGATACTTTGTATAAAGTAAAGTCATACGGATCTCCTACAGTACGAGGAATCGTAAGTGAAATTCCTCTTAGATAATCCTGCTGAGCATTGCCGCTGGACCTGAATCTAAGATCCGAGTAATATTTATTCCCTATCTTTTTCGATACGTTCTTCACGATACACACGAATGTTGTCCTAGGGCTTTATCAGCGGTCCCCACTCACGAAGGCATATTGTTTCGTATCTGGTGAGAATACATCACGCTCTGAATAGTTAAGCGTTGGTTTTTGTTCCAACCAACACCGAAGTCTGTCGTTCTTGTTTCACGAACTGTAGCGTGTTCCAGAACCTACTTCTTTTCCATTCTTTTTAACGACAGTTGTAATAACAGCACCTTTTTCATTAAGTTTGTCAGCACTTTGATTGACTGGTAACCATTTTGATTGTGATCTGTTGTGTGCTTTCTTCCAATGTGATACTTCAACATCAGCTTCTGCCGCTGTATGTCCGTCAACGGGCAATACCAGCTAAACTATCATTGAATGATACTGTATCTGTCTTTACGGTAGTATTAGAAACACTTTGTCCATTCACTACTAAGTCAACTCATCTCCAACTTCAATACCTGGGGCATTTAATTTGAAAGAACCAGTATCATCAAGATTTAGACGTAAGTATCTTTTGACCATTTCTCTTATCTCAGTTGTAGATGAAGGTGTTTGCATATCCTGTGATAAATCCGAGTCCGCTACAACTATCCCCAAGACTCCCTTGTTTAGTCGTCTTATCAATGGGTGTGAGCGAGATCAGATCGCTTCTTCCATGGTTTTCGCCATTACGTGAATCACGAGGTCCAGTATTAGCAATCGTATTATCACCTTCTTTTTAAAACCTTCTTAGGCGCGGTAATCTTAGGCATCGAGATAAGACATACTTCTCATTAAGTTTTTAGCGGTGCATCAATTTCAGCTGTGTGATTCAAGACTATTGTTAATAAGCACACTATTGGCTGTTTCTAAATCTGCCTGGATTACTAAGGTTGAAGCTAGACTTTTTCATGTTGACCTTATCAAGGTTCTTGAACTTTTTGTAATATTAGCTTGATTTAGTCTTATCTATTGTTTGTTTTCAACTACCTCTTTATCAGAGACTTAGTAGTCATCGTTTTCAGATGCATTCTCAGTTGAAGTTTCAGGTAGTTTCTCAGATAAAGTCTCAGCGGATTCTCAGCTGTGGTTGGTGATTTTTCTTCTTTACCTGTGGTTAGAGAATCTTCTGTTTTAGAGCAAATCTACTATTGTAGCAGTGTGAGCCTCTTCTTTATCTGGGATAACCGGTGCTTCAGTAGTATCCGAAAACGAGCAGCCTCGCTCGAACAGCCTGATGCCCAGACAAAAACATCAATGCCGCAACAGCTACTGAAGCAGCATAGCTATATTTACGAATCGAGCTGCAGTACCTTTTCCGTCGCTGTCGATTGCCTTGTTAATTCGATTTGTTTTCCATCAGTTCCTCCTAGTTAATTTAATATACGCAATTTCTGTGACTGGACCTTGTCGGGTCAAACTATCACGCTACCCATGATGATTACCATTTTGCTAATAACATCACAGCTATCACAGCTATCACAGCTATCACCAGTATCAGCTATGCCTATCACAACTATCACAGCTATCACAGCTCAATTATACCACTTTTAACATATTTACAAAATAAACCAGTTTATCTCATCAAAATAAGTTACAAATCATTAATATATAAGATGTTGTTATATTGTACAATCAAGAACAGCGATTCCTCCTCTACTATAAAATAAATCCATCATCGCCTATCCATCAGTTGATTTATATTCTATTGTAGCTCCTGGAGTTTTCTCGAGAATATCGAGTAAATATCGGGTAAAACGTAATGCGTCCACGAAAAAGAAAGCCCTGCCCTGAAGAGGTCTAATTCGTGATATTTTAATGAATCTGTCCTATCCTCATATCTGTCTTGCTCACAAACTAAAGGTAAACTTGACTCTATGCTTATTTTTAGAGGACACAGTATATTAAGGGAACCCCCTCTTCTATTGACTCTATACAATCTGCAAAGGTAAAACCTTACTAATTGTGCTGAAAGATATTGGATTTTATGAAAGATAAGATAAAGATTAAAATCATGTAAAGCAATTTATTATTATTAACACCGAATTCTATCCTAGGCATCTATGATTCATGTAATTTATCTTTTAATAATTTTTCCTCTATCTTTTATAAAAGATATCATATACCAATTTCTATTTCCTTCTCTCGCTCCTATATCTGAAATATGCACTTTCATCTATTTTTAAATATATGTTAATAAATATTTCCTCTGAGTTAAACTTTCCCTCTTTTTGCTAGCAAATGATCCATTACTAATCTGCTTGTTGTTTTGGTTAACAAAGTCAGATTGCGATCCTGTTTTCCCAGCAAGATATTAAATTTGTTGAAGTATGATACTGATTTTGAGGAACAATATGTTTCGATTTCCCATATCGAATCTTCATTAAATTTATATAAAATGTGATAATGCTTTCAGAGATCGACATACCCAAGACATATAAGAATGAATCTGTAAACTTTCTATGCTTACTATAAAATTGGAAGATGTTTGAGAGAAACATAGTATTCCTTAGATGATACCGTGCTTCTCACATAATTTATAAAGATAATCTAGCTAATTCATCAGCGACTTTTCTAAACTTGGATTCTTCTTGATTTTTCCTTTTTCGAAATCTGCAATTATGCCTTTATCAAACAGTGAGTTTAAATAATCATCATAATTGATTTTCATGCACTGAGTGTCTCCTTTCCGATTCTCTTTTTACTTTGTGGTATCGAGCTCGCGGATGTTACTAATGATCCTGTGAGTCTTGTATCTGATCAATTTTCCAACCGCTATCTCTGATTAATAATCATATCATTTTCGAAATCACAACTGTTCTATCACTAAAACTTAATGGGATTATCTCCCGTCCTTGCTCTAAAGGCTCTTCATCCCATCTTGTCAATAGGCAGCATTGTAATACATATCCGCATTAACGTCATAGTGAGTCCTCCTATTATCGTTCAAAGCTTCTCGTCCAATTATCAATTTGTCCGTTTATTTCACTCAAAATATCTTTTAATCTATATTTAACCATATCGACCTTCTCCTTTGCATCTTTTAACACGTTTACATTTATTCTAAAGACAGACGGATGATGATTTTAAACTATCTCTATCCGTTACTTCTCTAAATTAACTCAACCCATTTTCAGTTCCATTTATTGGCTCAATGCTTAATTGTTTCGTGTTTCTTCTTCATCGTCTTTCTTCTAAATAGCAAATAACCAAATCGTCGCCCGGAGAAGGCACCTAATACCTGTAGCTTTGATCTGCTCGTATCGTACCAGTATTTGGCAATACCGCTAGATTTTGAGAAGGGCTACCCTGAGCATCAACTGTTTGTTGATTGTTCAACCTGTTTGGTGTCTGGCACAGTAGGTTTTCTGTTTCAGGTTTGCGTTGTACATGTGTCAGTTGGTACTTTCAGGTGTTGGTTGGCGTGTGTTATCTCCCACCTTGTTGTTCGGTACCTTCTGGTTTGACGTTTGGAAGTAACTTTTCTGGGCATGGTTTTACAACATCACCTTCTTCATGTAACATCTGTTCTTACAAATACGTAACCTTCAATTTCACGTGTTCAATCTGCTGTTCCTTCCACCCTAATGCTGCTGGAGCTTTCGCATCTGTCTGGTTTCAATTCGTGCCTTGTTCATCAAAATCCATTTAGTGATAATTAGCAACTTTTAGGTAATTCTGCTGATACAGGTGCTCCATTTTACTGCACCGTTGGTCTGGTAATTCTGTTGGACTTCACGTATGCGTGGACTGCTCTCACTATGATTGTCCGCGGACTTCTTCACTTTGTTCCATCTGGATAGTGGACAACTACTGTTCCATCTACTTTTCCTGGTGTTGTTACCGCTGTAGTTCGGTGGTGTGTTGTCTTTCCATGTGAATGTTGTTCCACTTGGTAAGTTTCTCACATTTTCGATACTATCTTTGGCTTTTTGGTTCTACTCCGTTATCTACCGTTTGCTCTTTGGCTACTGGTGTATACGTTTCAGCTTGTCCTCTGACATTTACCTTCACTGGACTTCTTCACTTGTTCCATCTGGATAGTGGACAACTACTGTTCCATCTACTTTTCCTGGTGTTGTTACCGCTGTGTTCGGTGGTGTGTTGTCTTTCCATGTGAATGTTGTTCCACTTAGGCAAGCTGCTACATTTTCGATGCTATCTTTGGCTTTTTGGTTCTCTCCGTTATCTACCGTTTGCTCTTTGGCTACTGGTGTATACGTTTCGACTTGTCTCTGACATTTACTCTTCACTTGACTTCTCACTTGTTCCATCTGGATAGTGGACAACTACTGTTCCATCTACTTTTCCTGGTGTTGTTACCGCTGTGTTCGGTGGTGTGCTGTCTTTCCATGTGAATGTTGTTCCACTTGGTAAGCCCGTACTCGATGCTATCTTTGGCTTTTGGTCTCTACTCCGTTATCTACCGTTTGCTCTTTTGGTACTGGTGTATACTTGTTTCGGCTTGTCCTCTGACATTTACGCTTCACTTGGACTCTTCACTTGTTCCATCTGGATAGTGGACAACCACTGTCCATCTACTTTTTCCTGGTGTTGTTACCGCTGATGTCGGTGGTGTGTTGTCTTTCCATGTGAATGTTGTTCCACTGGTAAGCCTGCTACATTTTCGATGCTATCTTTTGGCTTTTGGTCTCTACCTCAGTTATCTCACCGTTTGCTCTTTTGCTACTGGTGTATACGTTTCGGCTTGTCCTCTGACATTTACCTTCACTTGGACTTCTTCACTTGTTCCATCTGGATAGTGGACAACTACTGTTCCATCTACTTTTCCTGGTGTTGTTACCGCTGTGTTCGGTGGTGTGTTGTCTTTCCATGTGAATGTTGTTCCACTTGGTAAGCCTGCTACATTTTCGATGCTATCTTTGGCTTTTGGTTCTACTCCGTTATCTACCGTTTGCTCTTTGGCTACTGGTACGTTTCCTTTTGCAGTTCCATTCGCTTCAGTACTTTCTACATCATCTGTTGTGATTGCTTTTGTTTTTACTAAAGTTTTATCTCTTACTTCTGCGTCACTAATTTTGATTGTTCCTGTTGTTGAATCAATCGTTAGTGGTGCGCCTGCTTCAACTTCCCAACCAGTTGCTTTTTTAGTAGCAGTGTATGTTACTTCTACTGGTGTAGCTCCTTCTTGTTTAGTATAAGTTACTTTAATCTTATCTACATTTTTGTTGATTTTTCATTTGTAACTTCTACATCACCATTGTCTTTTGGTTTAACAGTCGGTGCTGTTGGTTGTACTTTAAAGGTTACTTCTCTTTCAATCTTATTTGGTGCGTAGATTTTAATGTTATTTCCTACTCCTTCAACAGTTTTAGTGTATGTTCCACCACCATTAAAGAAATCAGCTACAGCTTTATATTTTACGATTCCTGGTCTGTCAAATGTAGTAGTATTTGCTACGTTTGCACCATCCTTAGACCACTTAAATGACATACTTGTTGGATAATACTTATCATTACCATCTGTATTTGATTCAATAACTGCTTTCACATAGTTATGTGCATCTTTTCCATTGCTAGAATTTGCAGCATCAACCAATTTCGTACCTAAAGCCACTGTTTCTGGAGTATTTTTCACTTCTACATCTGCAACAATATATTTGAAATTGTATGTTTTTTCATTGTTTGATGCGTCTTTAACAGTGACTGGTGCTTCGTGTTCACCTAATGTTAATGCATCACCTGTCGGAACAATATTATTTTCAGTAATTTGAAGTCCTGTTCTATTAGCAAAATTTCCAGTCTTAGAGAAAGTACCAGTTGGCAAGCCTGTTGCACTTAGTGAAGTGATTGGGTTTGCGTTATCTGTTACTTCAAATGTTTAGGTCAAACTTCGCACCACGGAATACGATAAATTTAGGATTTTCTGTACTATTTTTCTCTTAGTTCAACTCCATGTAATTTCACTTTTGGAGCTTCTTTGTCGATTTATCTACATTCACTCTAACTACTTCGTTGGTTCCATCAGGGTAAGAAACAGTCGCTTCTACATAGTAGCCTGCATTATCATGCTTAATTGTTCCCTCGTTCTTCATAGCAATATCTAGACCAGTAGTTCTATTGTTAGCTGCATTACTGATTTTCAAATTACCACGTTCTGATGTGAAAGTAATTGCATTTTTAATCGCAGTAAATTCATCTTGAGTTACTTTTGCACCATTCGCTGTAACATCTTTATTCAAGAGTTGTGTTCCCACTGTCGGTGTGTATTTTTCAGCTTGTGTTAAGATTTTGAACGTAACTTGATTTGAATTTCCTTGCGTGTCTATTCCATTTGTCGCTGCATCTTGAGCCTGAACAAAACGAGTGAGTACATCGCCATTATTCCATCGAGCACTTCCATTTAATTTGAAACCGTACCTGTTATGGTAACAGGGTCTTGGTGCATCATGTTCTGTATTATTCGCGCGAATTACTTCATTGTTTGTAACACCTGAACCTAGTCCTAAATTAAAATCTCTATTATTTGAGTCTGAAATTCTAACTTCTAATAACTTGCCTGAGTTATCCGTTACATTACCGACAGTAATATCTCAGTGCTTTTCAGTTGGTGTTACATAAACAATTTGCTTACCACCTTCAACTACTTTTTCTCCAGTTTTGGGATTAGCATCAGGTTGGAATACAAATCTTGGTCTTTCTGTATCCCCATTTGGAGAAGTGCCATTCGTTATATCACTTTCTACACGATCAGTTACCACAGTTTCTGCTGTCACGAGATTTAGCCGTTACTGCTTGATTATCTTTAATTGCACGGTCTTTAATCGTAGCTATACCTGTATTTTTCATTGATTGTTACACCATCTACTGGTGCATTTGTTAAGCTCCATGTGCTACCTGTTTTTGTCGCCGTGATATCTTGTTTAGGACCATTTTGGATGGATATAAGTGAAGTTTAATGTATTTACATTCGTCTCATTCATGAATTAGCCAGTTGTAACAT
>BNJV01002127.1_pt1 | contig 17151 bp, 32 predicted proteins | sample 8540591 | NCBI WGS metagenome assembly BNJV01 (sample SAMD00202457, study PRJDB9452) | human saliva metagenome | host: Homo sapiens
TTTCTTCCTCGTAAAGCAGGGAAGTCTCAATCAATTAGAACGCCCAGTTCACCTGTGCCGCCCGTCATACCGCGACGTTTCCCCTGCCATCCCGTCATGTGCAGATCATAGGACACACGGCTGCCCTTCGACGCAAAAACGGTAGCCGAGCTCGACCATCATACTTCCGCCTGTGAGCGAGGGGCTCGGTGCATTAAAGCCCCGATACGACGCCGTTGCCGTGCCATCGAACTCATACTCATAGGCAAGCCCCTGCATAGAGCCTCCTGCCGGCATTCTCGCGGTGCGAGTAGGTAGCCGAGCCGCAGACGATGCGATGCGACTGCACCAAAAATCATAGTCCTCGCCGGTGATTGAGGCGCGCTCATCCCATCCTGCTTCGAATAGAAATACCGCAGGTACGTATTGAGCCTGTCGCTCGCGCCGATCTTTCGCATCTTGCCGATCCCCAAAATGTGCGGCATAGTATCCGCTTGACCCGTCATAGCGCGAGGTCGTTCCCGCAAAGATGCTTCCAGCATAGTCGCTCTGTGCGCGTCCGGCATGGAGCGCCGCTTCTGCCCAGATACCATTTGCCTTCTATGCGGGCCCATGACGCCGCCGCCGAGGTAGCTAATCTTGCCGCTGCCATGCGTTCCGTCGTCAAGGTAGGAGTCATACGAGCCTTTCCCGTACTCCACGAAGGGAGTAAAGAGCAGCTTGCCCGCCTTTACATTCTGCTCCTTTGCCCATCCAAGACTGAGATTGTAACCTTTCGTGTCGGCATAGGAGCCGGTCTCGGCACGCATCGTCCCCTGACTCATCGCTGCCCAGATATGGTAGCCGTGCATCTTGCCATCCATCTTATCGCCGGCGGCTTCCTTCCGCGCCGAGGATATCCCGGCGCCCGCCAGAAGGTCGGCACCGCGATTGATGAAGTCTGTCGCCGCCGCGCGCGTCTCTGCGAACGACTTGTTCTTTTCGTTCACGGCGACCTTGAGCACCTTTGCGACCAGCTCATCCGTGCTGCGGTTGGTCAAAGAAAACTCGTAGAGAAGGGAGACGCCCTGCATCCCCGTTGTCTTGTTGTCCTGCGTCGGCGTGCCCATGGTGAGCGTTCCGCCGGGCGCAACCTTCGTGAGGCTGATCGTATCGCCGACAGTGAGACGGTTCGCATCGTCCCGATACGCCGACGCCGACATCGAGATTTGTGGATGTCCTTCGTCGATGCACCGAGCTGCAGGAGCGTCGGCGTATTGCTGTCGACCTCCCCGTCCAAATAGAAATGCAGCCGTTTGATGTTGCTGAAATCATTGATGTGCGAGGTCGGACGCGCTGCACTGTAGCGAACGGCAAGCGTATTCCCCGTATCCCCGGCCGTGCCGCCGACGACATCGCCGCTGACGGTCGCGCCCTTGAGGTTGATGACATTATCCGCCGTCACCGCCCCGCTGCCGCCCGTGACGTTGCCCATGACGGTCGCGTTCTCAATGTTGATGACATTCTCGAAGCGGAGCCGCTTGCCTGTGCTCCCATGATATTGCCGGTCACATCGGCAGTGATATTCACCGTATTGTTGACGGCACTGCCGCCCGCGGAACGCGCTCCCGTGATGACGGTTGCAGTATTCGATATCGGTGTCACCGAGATGGTGACGCTGTTCTTCGGCGTCGCCAACCGCCTCTGCGCCCATGACCGACGCGCCAGTGAGATTTCCGCCCTTCACTTCGACGGTGTTCTTCAACGCCTTGCCCGCACTCTGTGCGCCCTTCAGGCTGACTCGTGACCGTGCCGCCCGAGATGACAGCATGATTCTCCGTCGCATCACCCGCAAGAGTCGTATGGGCACCCATGGCGTTCGTGACCGTACCGCCCGTGATGGTGACATCATTTCTGCGGCGGCACCGTTCGTGCTTTTCAGCGCCGACGGCTGTGCCGATCGTTCCCGCCGTGATCTTGGCATGGTTTTCCTGCACGAGACCGCTGGTGCTCTCTGCGCCCTTGAGGTTCGTGACATTGCCGCCCACAGCTTCCGCCGTGTTGCCCATGGCTTTGCCCGCAAGTGTCTTGCCGCCGACGGCATTCGTCGCCGTGCCGGCCTCTATCTTGACGGTGTTGCCCGTCGCCGTACCGTTCGCCGTCTGCGTGTCACCCGCGACGGCGTTCGTGACTACTCGCTCCCGTCTTGAGCGTGAGCTTGTTCTTGAGCGTCTCGCCCGTCGTGCCGAGGGTGGACTTACCACCGAAGACATCGGCATGAGCATTACTGTTAATCTCGACGCCCGCATTCTGCCACTTGCAGGCAAAGAGGTCAAGCGATCCCGTCGTCGAGACGGCATCGTTGTCCGTCTTGTAGGCGTACTCGACATCGCCCCTGCGACTGCGGCTGCTGCCCGGCGTATAGCCAGTGAGGTTCAGCGTGCCGCCGTTCATCTTGATCAGATGCGCCGTCTTTTTCCATCGTGTTTTCCAAGCCAGCCGGAGATGACCGCAGGGGTCGGCTCTCGATGCTGCTGCGAGCAAGCGTGGTGTTCTGCGTGAGCGTCAGGACATCGTCGCCGTCGGCAACGCTGCTGTCGATCTGGAACTTGATCTTCGCGAAGTTCGCGACGCTGCCCGCCGTGACGCCCCTTGGCGTTGACGTTCAGCACGTTGCCCGTCGTATCCGCCGCGCTGCTGCCGCCGTAGATGACGCCTGTGATAGTCGTGCCGGCGGCGACCGTATTCGTGCCGTCGCCGAGGCTCACGGTGTTGCCCGTCGTCTTTCCTGCTGCCGCTCGTGTAGCCCGCATAGACATCGCCGCCGACCGTGCCGCCCGTGATGGTGACCGTGTTGCCCGTCGCGCTTCCCGTTGCGCCCCGCCTGGTGAGCGCACCGCCGTAGAGGCTGCCCGTCACTGTGCCGCCCGCGAGGGTGACACTGTTCTTCGTCGCATTTCCGCTGAGCGTGCGGACATCTGCGCCATATGCCTTGGTGACGCTTGCGCCGGTGTTTAGAATCAGCGTGTTTTCCGTCGCATCGCCCGTTGGCTTTTCCGTGCCGCCCGTGACGTGCTCGAAGTTCTTCCGCAATGCCGCCGTAAACGGCGGTCGGCGTCCGCCCGTGACGGTGAGCTTGTTCTTCGTGACGGTATTGCCGACCTTCGTGCGGCCGGCCCATACTTCGGCATCTGTGCCGGACGCATAGGTCGCATTCGTATTGTTCCGGAAGCGGTAGCCCGTCACGTCGACCTTCTTCGCCGTGCCGCTGTGACTGTCCGTATTGATGACATACTCGTAGTCGCCGTCCTTCTTGTTCTCGATCGCGCCCGTGTCCCGCGTAGTTGTCGAAGGTCACGTTGCCCGTGCTGTTCACGAGGGTCAGAAGATGCCCCGTCGTATTGCTCGGGACGAGCGTTCAGATTGTTCAGCGACATCTTGTTCCAGTCGATATGCGAGGCGGCGTGCCGTTCGTGAGCGTCAGCAGCGTATCTCCTGCCGCGACGTTCGCGGTGACGTTGAAGTTCACTTTTCGAACTTGTCGACATTCGCCGCCGTCACGGAGTCATAAACGTTGAGCACATTGCCCGTGACAGACGCCCGATTGCCGCCGTAAATATTGCCGATGGACGTTCCCGCCGCGACAGGCGTACCTGCCGCACCGGCGGGCGTATCTCGCCATGCCGAGGTTGACGGTGTTGCCCGTCGTCGCACCCGACGCCGCATGACCGCCGTAGACATCGTGGGAGCGTACCGCCCGTGATGGTGATCGTGCTCCCCGTCGCTGCACCTATGCCGGCGTTCTTCGCGCCAGACTGTGCCTCCGACCGTGCCTGCGGAGATGTTGACGATGTTCTTCGTCGCCTCGCCCGCCGCGTCCGCCCGAGTGAGCGCCGCACCATGGACGTCGCCCGTGACGGCGCCGCCCGCGATGGTGACCGTGTTGCCCGTCGCCCGGCCCGTCGCCCCTGCGGCGGTGAGTGCTGCACCGTAGACATTGCCTGTCGCCGTGCCGGCGCTGACCGTCACGATGTTTTTCTCGGCGCTGCCCTCCTTCGTGCGCACATCCGCACCGTAGCTCGTCCTGATCGAGCCGCCCGCGAGCTTCAGCGTGTTCTCCGCCGCGCTGCCCGTCGTCAGGAGCTGTCCCGTCGTGATATTGCGCTTCGTGTTCTCGACAAGTCCGCCGTAGGCCGCCGCCGTGAGCGAGCCGCCCGAGACGGTGAGCGTATTGCCCCTCGACCTTATTGCCGATCTTCGTGCGCCCCGACCATGCCTCGGCGTGGCAAAGCGTCCGCCGCCGCGCATGCCGCTGCTGTGTTGCCCCTTGAACTGGTAGCCTTCCATGCTGACGCTCGTCGCACCCGTGCCGAGGCTGTTATTCGTATCGATGACGTATTCGAGCTTCTCCCGTCACGGCGGATTTTCGCCCCGCCGCCCAGCGTATAGGTGTTGTCCGTGCCCTTCTGAAGCTGATGCCGGATGGTTCTCCATGAGCTTCACCCGGTACGGCTCATACGTCTTGATGCCGGCGCCCGTCAGGCTGTCCCGTATTGACTTCGAGCTTCCTCCAGTCAAGACCGCCCGTCACCGCGCCGCCCGTCAGATTCAGCATGGCATTCGCCGTGTTGACGGTGCTGTTGAGGTCGAAGACGAGCTTCTCGAAGTTCTCGATGTTCCCGGACGTTCGCATTGGTATTGATGTTCAGCGTGTTGCCCGTGACGTTGTTCGCGTTCGAGCCACCCGCGACCGTGCCCGTGACAGAGCCGGTGAACGTCCCTCGTCTTGTCGCCGAGGTTCACGATGTTGCCCGTGGTCGCGCCCGTTCCCCTGCGTGTAGCCCGCATAGATTGCCGCCGACGGTCGCCGCTCCCATGAGGGTGACCGTAGTTGCCCGTCGCATTGCCGGTCGCGCCTGCGCCCGTGAGTGCGCCGCCGTAGACGCTGCCCGTAACAGCGCCGCCCGTGAGCTTGACCTTGTTGCCCGTCGCGTCCTTCGTCGCGCCGGCGGCCGTGATCGCGCCGCCGTAGAGGCTGCCCGTCAACGGTGCCGCTCGAAATTTCAGCCGTGTTGGTCTTCGCCGCGCCGTCCTTCGTCGTGACCTTTGCGCCGTAGCCGTCCGCCACCGAGCCGCCCGTGACGGTCAGCGTGTTCTTCGCGGCATCGCCCGTGGTGAGCGGCTGTCCGCCCGCCGTGAGCTTGTTGTTCTCGACAAGACCGCCGTAGGCTGCCGCCGTCAGCGTGCCGCCCTCGACCTTGAGCGCGTTGCCCTCGACCTTGTTGCCGACGGCGGTGCGTCCCGCCCATGCCTCCGTGTGCGAGCCATCCGCCGTCGTATACGTCGCCGCTGTATTGTCCTTGAACTGGTAGCCGTCGACGTAGACATAGCGCGTCGCGTTGACGCTATGGTTGTCCGTGTCGATGACATACTCAGAGCTGCCGCCGCTCGTGCGCTCCTTCGCGCCGAGCGGGGAATAGTGTTATCGCCGTTCTTCATGAAGCTGATGCCGGCGGCATTCTCCATGAGGGTGAAGAGACGCTCTCGTAGGTCTCTCGGCGTGAAGGTAGTTCGCAGGGGTCACGTCGACGCCCGCCCAGTCAAGGCCTGTGGTCGCGCCGCCCGTGAGCTTGAGAAGCGCGTCGGAGGCGTTCACGGCACCGTCAAGCTTTAAAGCTGATCTTCGCGAAGTTCTTGATGCTGCCGACGGCGGCGTTCGTGTTGACGTTCAGCGTGTTGTCCGTCGCAGTGGCCTGGTTGCCGCCCGCGACGTCCCCGTGATGCTCGTGCCGCTCGCCATGGCATTTGTGCCGTCGCCGAGGTTGACGGTGTTGCCTGTCGTCTTGCCTGTGCCGTTCGTGAAGCCCGCATAGACGTCCTTCATCGAGCCGCCCGTGATCGTGACACTGTTGCCCGTTGCGCCTCCCGCCGATGGCAGAGGAAATATACCCGCCATAGACCGTGCGCGCCGGTGCCGACCGTGCCACCCGAGATATTTACCTTGTTGCCCGTGGCACTGCCGCCATCACTCGACGTAAAGCCGCCGTAGATGTTGCGCACCGTGCCGCCCGCGAGGTTCACCGTGTTGCCCGTGCTGTTGTTTTTCAGCGCCTTCGACGTGCCCGTGCCCGCCGTCCAGCCGCCGTAGGCGTCGCGGTGGTCGCGCCGTTCACGGTGAGCGTGTTGCCCGTCGTCGTGTTGCCGATGACGGAGCGTCCCGCCCAGACGTCCTCCGTCGCACTGCCTCGCGTTCAGCGACGCAGTCGCACCCTTTCGAATGTGTAGCCGCCGAGGATGATCTGCGTCGCAGTCGCTGACGAGTTGTTCGTGTCGATTGTCGCTTCGCCTCGTGTCGCCACCATCCGCAAGCTCCTTCGCGCCTGTCATAGTTCGCGACGTTGATGTTCGCCGCGTTCTGCATGAGGACGAGACGTCCTGACGTCGGCGCACCGCCGTTGTAGGCGAACCTCTTCCAGTCGAAGTCGGCTCGCCGCGCCGCCCGAGAGCGCCAGCATGGGGTCTGGCGGCGTTCGTCGTGCGCTGTCGTAGTTGAAGTTCACCTTGTCGAAGTGCAGGATGTTCCCCACGGTGGCATTGCTGCTGACGTTCAGGACGTTGTTCGTGGATCGCCGTCCCGCTGCCGCCATAGACCGTGCCTGTGACGCTCGCCGTGCCGGCGGCGAGCGTGATCTTGCCCGCCGCCGTGCCGTCGCCGAGGTTCACCGTGTTGCCCGTGGTCGCGCCTCCGTGCCGGCCGCGAAGCCGCCAGACATCGCCGCCGACCGTCGCATCGCCCGTGATGGTGACGCTGTTGCCCGTCGCCTTACCCTGTCGCGCCCGTCGCCGTGACCGCGCCGCCGTAGACGCTGCCCGCGACAGAGCTCCGCTGAGAGGATCGCCTTTGTTGTTCGTCGCGTTTCCGTCCTCGTCCGCACCTCCGCGCCCGTAGGCATTGCCCGCGCCCGTCCCCGTGATCGTGGGGCAGGGTTTGTTCCCCGTCCTTCTTGAGGATGAGGCGTATTTCCGTCGGCATCGCTGCGTCGTCAGGGGCTGTCCCATCGTCTTGTCGCGCTTTGCATTCTCGACGAGACCGGCATTCTTAAGCAGACCCACCCGTGACGGTGAGCATTCTTCGACCTTGTTGCCGGCGGCGGTGCGTCCTGCCCATGCGGCATCCTTCGTTCCGTCCGCCGTCCGAACTTCGCCGCCGCATTGTTCTTGAACTGAAGCCGTCACATAGACGTACTCGCGGCGGTGACCGTGTGGTTGTCCGTGTCGATGACGTACTCAAAGTCGCGTTCGTGCGCTCCTTCGCGCCGATCGGATTAGTATGTATTCGCCGTCCCCTGCACGAAGCTGATGCCTGCAGTATTCTCCATGAGGGTAAAGAGACGCTTCTGAGTCGGTCGTCGCGTGAAGGCAAAAGTCCTTCGGCTGACTCGACGCCCGCCCAGTCAAAGCCGCCCCGTCGCGCCGCCCGTGACCTTGAGCAGCGTGTCGCCGGTCGTGCGATTTGAAACGTCAAAGTTCATCTGGCGAGTTCGCCACACCGCGCACGGTGATATCTTTCCCTTGGACGTTTCAGCGTGTTGTCCGACGACATCATCGGACGCAGAGCCGCTCGAACCGCCACGAGGAAACGCGCCGCCCATACGCAGGCTATCCGCCCTGGATTCACGGTATTGCCCGTCGCCTTGCCCGTGCCCCTCGGTGTAGCCTGCCGTAGATGACGGTATTGCCGCCGAATGTGCCGCCCGTGATGTTGATCGTGTTGCCCGAGGCGTTGCCTGTCGACGCCGCAGGCGTCGCAAGCGTCGTATTCTGCGCGATATAGCCGCCCGCAATTTTGCCGTTTGCATTGATCGTACCGCCGCTGATATTGACAGTGTTGCCCTTCGCATCAGCTTGCGCGGCAGCATCCGCCTTTGAGGTCGGCGGCAGAGGCACTCGTGCCCGTCGTATAGCCGCCGTAGAGATTTGTCGCCGACGCCGTGCCTGTAAACGTCAGTGCGTTCTTATCCGAGCCGCCCTTGACCGCATCCGTATAGCCTGCGCGCACATTTATATACGAGCCGGAGTTCACTGTGATCATATCTCGTATTCGTCGTATTGCCACAGGACGAATAGCCGCCATGTACCGATGATGTCGCAGTATTCACCACGGGCGACGTCACGTTCTGGAACTTATTGCCCGCGAGCTTGATCTGTGTCGCATCGTCATCGTCCCCGACGCGAGCGTGCCCCCAGTCGCAAATGTGCTGAATTCGTAGTCGCCGCGCGTTCCTCGATCAGGCGGGGGCGTAATTGTTGAGGGTGAGGCAGCTCCGTGTAGGCGTCAGCTTTTGGGTCATTGTGCCTGCGGCATTGGTGCTGTCAACCCAGTCGGAGGCGGTGACGGTAATGTTCTTCCAATCAAAGGTCTGAACACCTCATCCTGCCATCGCACGTAGAGCATAGTATCGCCTGAGCCAATCCCGTTGCCCAAGACGAACTTCATCTTCTCAAAGTTCTGGATGGAGCGCGCTCCACTATCCTTTGCGATGACCTTCAGTGTGTTCCCTGTTCTAATCCGCTCCCGAATATTGCTGAATCCACCGTGCATAGAAACGTTTCACCATACATGGAGTAGTAGTTATTTCCGCCTGTTCCGCCAAGCGTAACGGTAGTATATTCGTCGCATTTCCTTGTTCGACCATCCGCCATATACGTAGTTGTATGCCATCGATCCCGCAAATAGCGGCATGTTGGTTAGAACAACTTCGTTCTTTGTAGAATCGCCTGTGGGCGACTGCGTATAGCCACCGTAATACTTTGTGCTAGAGGCATTCAAAGCCAGTCCGTCAATCGTCAATTTGTTGTTTGTCGTTGTGTTTCCAAGTGTTGACGTTCCAGCATAAACCGTTGTTTCACTCGCAACAAGGGGATTTGATGCATCATAGGTTACCTTAGCATTTTTGAACTTGTTTCCTTCAAAATAGATCTTACTTGCAGAAACTGTCGCCGCAGTTGGTGTCGTCGTATCGGAACGCAGCCCATACTCAAAATCCCCCGAGGTTGTCCCTGTAACCGCATAATGGTTCAGTGTCAATGGAACCGCACCACTATACAATGTCACGTATTTAGAGCTCGTTGCTCCCGACATCCAGTCCGACGCCCCTGTGACACTAATCTTGCTCCACTCAAAGGTCTGAGGCGTACCCGAGGCATTTCTTACATGTAGCATCGTATCCCCGGATGCTATCCCTGAGTTTAGACCAAACTCCATCTTCTCAAAGTTATCAAATGAGTTGATCCATTATCCTTCGCGATTACCTTGAGTGTTTCCTGTGCTTTCATGATCTTTTTGACGTATTGACTGCCGCCGCCGCCATGCAGATTCGCGTAGTTATAGGGGTCATGGGTGAGTAAAATATCTCCCGTCCCGTTCAGTGTGATGGTATTATTAATCGCATCACCCTGTTCCGACCAGCCTCCATAAATATCCGAATGATTGGTAAGTGTGCCCGATGGAAAAGAACGGAGCTCTACCTCATTGTTGGTAGAATCACCTGTTTGTGACTCGCGTATATCCACCATAAATTTTTGCGTGCATAGTTTTTCGCCCGCCGTTTAGTATCAGCTTGTTCTTATATGTTGTATTGCCAAGCGTCGATGTCCCCGCAGAGCTCGGCTCCGCCATAATGTGATGTAGCAGGGGGATCAGATTCCCAGAATCATACGTCACGGTCGCATTCAGAACTTGTTCCCCTCAAAGCAGCTCGGTCGCATTTTACATTTGCAGCTGATGGTGTTGTCGTATTGGAACGCAGCCCATATTCAGATCCACCTGAGGTTGTTCCGTAACCGCATATGGTTCAATGTCAACGGAACCGCACCACTATACAATGTCACATATTTAGAGCCCGCTGCTCCCGACATCCAGTTCGACGCCCCTGTGACACTCGATCTTGCTCACTCAAAGGTCTGAGGCGTCCTGCATCTCTTACATGTAGCATCGATCCCCGGATGCTATGCCTGAATTAGACCAAACTCCATCTTCTCAAAGTTATCAAATGTGTTGATCCCATTATCCTTCGCGATTACCTTGAGTGTGTTCCCCGTCTTATGATCTTTTGACGTATTGCTGCCGCCGCCGCCATGCAGATTCGCGTAGTTATAGGGGTCATAGGTAGTAGAAATATCTCCTGTCCCGTTCAGTGTGATGGTGTCACTAATCGCATCACCCTGTTCGACCAGCCCTCCATAAATATTTGAATGATTGGTGAGTGTGCCCGATGGAAAAGAACGGAGCTCTACCTCATTGTTGGTAGAATCACCTGTTTGTGACTGCGTATATCCACCATAAATTTTGCGCGACGCATAGTTTTGCCCGCCGTTTAGTATCAGCTTGTTCTTATATGTTGTATTGCCAAGCGTCGATGTCCCCGCATAAACGGCTCCGCCATAATGTGATGTAGCAGAGGGGATCAGATTCCCCGAACCATGCGTCACAGTCGCATTCTGAAACTTATTCCCCTCAAAGTAAAGCTCGGTCGCATTTACATTTGCAGCTGATGGTGTTGTCGTATTGGAACGTATGCCATACTCAAAATCCCCCGAGGTTGTCCCTCTAACCGCATAATGGTTCAGTGTCAATGGAACCCCGCCATGATACAATGTCACATATTTAGAGCCCGTTGCTCCCGACATCCAGTCCGACGCCCCTGTGACACTGATCTTGCTCCACTCAAAGGTCTGAGGCGTACCCGAGGCATTTCTTACATGTAGCATCGTATCCCCGGATGCTATGCCTGAGTTTAGACCAAACTCCATCTTCTCAAAGTTATCAAAATGAGTTGATCCCATTGTCCTTCGCGATTACCTTGAGTGTGTTCCCTGTCTTATGATCTTTTGACGTATTGCTGCCGCCGCCGCCATGCAGATTCGCGTAGTTATAAGGGGCATAGGTAGTAGGAGTATCTCCTGTCCCGTTCAGTGTGATGGTATTGATCAGTCGCATTACCCTGTTTCCGACCAGCCTCCACTAGAGTTGTACATGGTTGCTGAGTACTCCTATATTTGAAAGTACTATTTTATTATCAGCAGCATTTCCGGTACCAAATGTATATCCACCATAAAAATTCATGCCGGCAAAATCGACCGAACTCACTGTCAGCGTGTTGTCGTGGACATTACCGTTATCAGAAGCATTTGTAATAGCCCCACCAGCAATAGGCGCAGCTGGAATAGGGGTGCTGGGGGTTCCGTCAATAACGACATTTCCGCCCGTCACATCCGCACTGTACGCGTGCGGAGAAGCTAAGAGAGAATACCCCCGCAAGAAAGAACAATAGAAACATAAAGTGCCAAATGCCGCTTTGCCTTCCATCCGTATAACATGATGTTCCCCTTTCTTTTCATGTATGGCATCTCTGATCTGCGCCCCACCAACACATCAGCGATACCATCAATTCCGCACACTTCAATAGTTCTATAGTCCCAACATAGCACATTTACTTTCTTATGTCAATCTCATTTTCTTCTGTTTTCCCCATAAAAATAAAGCCCTCGCACTCTCTCGTCAAAAGGCTTTATTGTTTCCTATGTCATGTTAAATTTGAGGGAGTTGTATCACGGGTTTTATCGTCTTTACAGAACTTTCCTTAATATATTGCATACGTGCATTCGTCCCACCCGCCCTGCACGCAAGCCACTGTTTTATCTTCGGTGAGATGCGGTCACTCAACGCCATACTTCAAAAAGATCTCTGACGCAGGCTGTATTAGTGATTCCATTGTTCTTTCGTTGCTAGAGATGCCCCCTCACCCCTACGGAACTTGGAAACCATCCTCCGCCATCTTACGAACGACTGTCTCTGGGAGTTCCGCCATCTGCGCCACCATCAGAATTGGAGTTCTGCCCGCAGCATAACCTCCATCACAGTGATGTCATCTTCACTATCTGCCAATCGGCTCAACTTCCTCTATTGGTAGCTGCGTCGCTGCTGCGATCTGCTCGATACTCAGTTTACCCAGGCCAATCAATGCACTCGCTGTCGATCTCGCCGACTCAGCACGCCCTCAGCACGGCCCTTAGCAAGGCCCTCGGCAAAGGCCCTCGCGTCGCAGAGCCGTTCATATCACTCACATAATCATGCTCATCACTTCTCCCGCTGTTTCGTATTTGCCGCTTCCCGGCGTCACGCATGAATGTCTCTATCCGATCCCACGCCATGTTAATCGCCGCTTCACTCATTGCGATCTCCTCCATTTCCTCATTGCTCAATTTGTTCCCAATGAACGCCATCCATTTATCCAATGTCCGCATCTGGCGTATATCCGTACGTGTCACCTTTGGCAGCTCCAAAAAGTGGATCTCTCATCCTCTGTCAGCGATGCTCTCCTGTCTCATCATACAGTCCATACATGTGATGAAAGCCCTTTAGCGGGAGATAGGTATAGCCAAGCAAGTTGATTGAAATGGTACGTCGCAGATGTGCGTAATCTTCCCCTCGCCTCAGTGTACTATGGTAGAGTTTCGCCCAGTAGTACAGGCTCGCTGTCCCATGTTCTCCCGCTTCTGTACCTGAACTTCTATATTTATCTGTGTCTCATCATTCGTCATACAAAGGAGATCAAGTGTCGAGCCCTTGCCACTCTCCTCATCGGGATCGACTTCTCGGTCGGCAAACTGCAAATCGACAAATGCCCTTTCCCCCTCTAGTCCAAGCACTGCATTGATAAAGGACAGCGTTATATTCTTGTTCTCTCTGTGCCCAAAGACGAATTTGAACAGGATGTCATTCAATGCGTTAAACCTTCTCGTCCGCATGACTTATTCTCCTCACTGCAACATCTCAATTCCATGCTCCTCCGCCATCTGTCGCACAGCATTCTCCGTCAGCTCTGTCATCTGTGCCACCATCGGAATTGGAGTTCTACCCGCAGCATAACCTCCATCACAGTGATGTCATCTTCATATTTGCCAATCGCTCAACTTCCTCTATTGACAGCTGCGTCGCAGCAGCGATCTGCTCGATACTCAGTTTACCTAGTCCAATCAATGCACTCGCTGTCGATCTCGCCGACTCAGCACGCCCCTTGGCGAGTCCTTCGGCAAGTCCCTCGCGTCGCGAGCCGTTCATATCACTCACATAATCATGCTCATACTTCTCCCGCTGCTCGTATTTGCGCCGTCTCCCGGCGTCGCGCATGAATGTCTCTATCCGATCCCACGCCATGTTAATCGCCGCTTCACTCATTGCGATCTCCTCCATTTCCTCATTGCTCAATTTGTTCCCCAATGAACGCCATCCATTTATCCAATGTCCGCATCTGGCGTATATCCGTACGCGTCACCTTCGGCAGCTTCAAAAAGTGGATCTCTCAAATGACTTATTCTCCTCATTGCAACAGCTGAATTCCATGCTCCTCCGCCATCTGTCGCACAGCATTCTCCGTCAGCTCTGTCATCTGGGCCACCATCGGAATTGGCGTTCCGGCACGCAGCATATTGATTGCTACAGTGCGATTCCATCATGTCGCCCCTTAGCAAGTCCTTCGGCAAGGCCCTCGCGTCGCGAGCCATTCATATCACTCACATAATCATGCTCATGCTTCTCCTGCTGCTCGTATTTGCGCCGTCTCCCGGCGTCGCGCATGAATGTCTCTATCCGATCCCACGCCATGTTAATCGCCGCTTCGCTCATTGCGATCTCCTCCATTTCCTCATTGCTCAATTTGTTCCCAATGAACGCCATCCATTTTATCCAATGTCCGCATCTGGCGTATATCCGTACGCGTCACCTTCGGCAGCTCCAAAAAGTGGATCTCTAAATCCTCTGTCAGCCGACTGCATCCGTCTCATCACTACAGTCCATACAGGGTGATGAAAGCCCTTTAGTGGGAGATAGGTATAGCCAAGCAAGTTGATTGAAATGGTTCGTCGTCAGATGTGCGTAATCTTCCCCTCGCCCTCAGTGTACTAGTGGTAGAGTTTCGCCCAGTAGCACAGGCTCCGCTGTCCCATGTTCTGCCGCTTCTGTACCTGAACTTCTATATTTATCTGCGTCTCGTCATTCGTCATACAGCAGATCAAGTGTCGAGCCCTTGCCACTCTCCCTCATCTGGATCGACTTTCGGTCGGCAAACTGCAAATCGACAAATGCCCTTTTCCTCCAGTCCAAGCACCGCATTGATAGCGACAGCGTTATATCCTTGTTCTCTCTGTGCCCAAAGACGAATTTGAACAGGATGTCATTCAATGCGTTAAACCTTCTCGTCCGCATGACTTATTCTCCTCACTGCAACAGCTCAATTCCATGTTCCTTCGCCATCTGTCGCACAGCATTCTCCGTCAGCTCTGTCATCTGTGCCTACCATCGGAATTGGCGTTCCGGCACCAGCATATTTATCGCTACATGTGCGATTCCATCATGTCGCCCCTCAGCACGCCCCTCAGCGCGCCCCTCAGCGCGACCCTCAGCACGCCCCTTGGCGAGTCCTTCGGCAAGGCCCTCGCGTCGCGAGCCGTTCATATCACTCACATAATCATGCTCATACTTCTCTCGCTGCTCATATTTACGCCGTTTCCCGGCGTCGCGCATGAATGTCTCTATCCGATCCCACGCCATGTTAATCGCCGCTTCACTCATTGCGATCTCCTCCATTTCCTCATTGCTCAATTTGTTCCCGATGAACGCCATCCATTTATCCAATGTCCGCATCTGGCGTATATCCGTACGCGTCACCTTCGGCAGCTCCAAAAAATGGATCTCTAAATCCTCTGTCAGCCGATGCGCTCCCGTCTCATCATACAGTCCATACATGTGATGAAAGCCCTTTAGCGGGAGATAGGTATAGCCAAGCAAGTTGATTGAAATGGTTCGTCGCAGATGTGCGTAATCTTCCCCTCGCCTCAGTGTACTATGGTAGAGTTTCGCCCAGTAGTACAGACTCCGCTGTCCCATGTTCTGCCGCTTCTGTACCTGAACTTCTATATTTATCTGTGTCTCATCATTCGTCATACAAAGGAGATCAAGCGTCGAGCCCTTGCCACTCTCCTCATCGGGGTCGACTTCTCGGTCGGCAAACTGCAAATCGACAAATGCCCTTTCCCCCTCCAGTCCAAGCACTGCATTGATAAAGGACAGCGTTATATCCTTGTTCTTCTGTGCCCAAAGACGAATTTGAACAGGATGTCATTCAATGCGTTAAACCTTCTCGTCCGCATGACTTATTCTCCTCACTGCAACATCTCAATTCCATGCTCCTTCGCCATCTGTCGCACAGCATTCTCCGTCAGCTCTGTCATCTGCGCCACCATCGGAATTGGCGTTCCGGCACGCAGCATATTGATTGCTACATGGACGATTCCATCATGTCGCCCCTCACGACGTCCTTGGTCTATCCCTCGCCTTATTCCTTCTTCTGTCGCTTCCTCCAGTCCGGAGCGATAGTCCATCAGCGCCATCTGACGATTAACATAGCGCAGATATTCATCCGGGCTGCTCATAAGATCTTCTCTGCCTCCATCGCATCTCTGATCTTGCAGGTTCGCTCATCGCCAGTTCCTCCTTTTTCCTCGTTGGTCAGCCTGTTGGCAAAGTACGCAAGCCATCGTTCCATCTTCGATGATTCACGTATCGTCTTATGCGGGGATTTGATATATTTCGGTAGTTCTATAAAATGCAGTTCCATATCATTGTTCAGCCGATCCCCATTTTCGATGTTATAGATGCTGTACATCGCCGTGGGCTCCGACTGCGGCAGAAGCTCGAAGGCAAGAAGATTAATCGTAATCGCAGGACGCAGGAGATTATATCCTGTACCGCGTGTCAGCGAGAGCAGATATAAACGTGCCCAATAAAACAAGGTCCGACGCTGCATATTGTTGTAATTGATAACTTGAACCTCTACATCAACAAGTTCTCCTGTGTCAAGTTCACGAGGCAATATCCAGACGAGATAGTTTCCTTCGTCTCCGTCGGGTATCATCTCTGTCTGACGAAATGTGATGTCCTTGATTTCATAGAGACTTATGCAAGACGGTATTGAGAAAATCGATGGTTATCTGTTTCCGCTCTTCCTTGCCAAAGATAAATTTGAATGCGACATCATTCATCGGATTGAATGCCTGCCTATCACACTCTCGAATGATTTCTTCTCCATCGAACATGAGAGGCTCTTCCTCACTGCAACAGCTGAATTCCATGCTCCTTCGCCATCTGTCGCACAGCATTCTCCATCAGCTCTGTCATCTGCGCCACCATCGGAATTGGCGTTCCGGCACGCAGCATATTTATTGCTACATGGGCAGTTGTATCATAATGTACACTCTCCACACAAAAGTATCGCTGCTTTTGTATTATAATTTTTCTGTCATAAACGTCAAACGATGGAACGATCAATGAACCAATACCTTTATACCTGTCTCATCGTAGACTGTGGGCACAATCATGACCACCCGTCAAACGGGTGGTTTGCACGCCCCTATAAGGGGATAATACCGGCCAGCGTCTAAAGGCGCTGGCTTTCACTGTTCAAGCCATATTGCCCTTGACTCGTCACTGCCCTTAAAAGGGCGGTGGTACTACCTGCTTCCTTAAAAGGGTCTTCGTACTCTTTTCACGCTGAGTTTATCCAAGGCAACGTCATGCTTTTCCTGCTCTTGGATATATTTTACGTATCGTTGCTTCATTCAACCCAACGGTACTCGTAATACCCTTCGACCAAAAGTGCCGATTCCCAAACTTGTATTTCAAGTTGGCGTGTTTATCAAAAATCATCAAGGCACTTTTTCCCTTTGAGATATCCCATAAATTGTGATACACTGATTTTCGGTGGGATACTACCATCATGTGTGCATGATCCGGCATAAGGTGACCTTCCAGTATCTCCACACCTTTATATGCACATAGCTGCCCTCAGGATATCTCGAATACTCTCCTTGTACTGCCCATATATGATTTTCCGCCGATATTTCGGGGTGAACACGATATGGTACTTGCAGAGCCACTTTTGTGTGATAAACTGTTTGCTTTTCTGATGCCATTAAGCATCTTTTTCCCTTCTTTTCTACTGGCTTGAACATCCTTGGTATAAGCGGGAAAGATGCTTTTGTATAATCCTTTATCTTCCACCCGCATAGCGGGTGGGTTTTTTGTTTCGTTCGCTACGCTCCTCTCAACTGGGTCGTGACCCATACAAAAAGGAG
>BNJV01000679.1_pt1 | contig 17111 bp, 22 predicted proteins | sample 8540591 | NCBI WGS metagenome assembly BNJV01 (sample SAMD00202457, study PRJDB9452) | human saliva metagenome | host: Homo sapiens
TTCTAACAAGTTCTCAAAATAAGTGATATAATTGAACTGTATCCCAAAGACTAAAATATTTATAAAAGGGGAAGAAAAATGAAAAAGAAAAAATTAGGCATTTTTTCAATTTTACTTTGCGTGATGACTGCGATTTTCGCACTAAGCTTAACAAAAATTGCTGCAGAAACACCAGCGGTCACAGTTAGTGGAAAATTTGTAGATACGATTAAGAATATCCAAGTATTGAGTGAAAAAGGTGGAAGTATTGATAGCCCTATCGGTCAATGGGATAAGTTTAGAATCGCTGCTGATTTTGATTTAACAGGAAAGAATGTCAAGGCAGGAGACACGACGGAACTTCTCCTTTCAGATCCCTAATTATTGCAACTCAAAGTTTTGATATCACAACTACTACTGAACCTAAACAAGTAATCGCTCATGGACTGGTAGATAAAGATAACAAGAAACTTACGTTAACTTATACAGACTATGTTGAAAAGCATTCTGATGTAACAGGTCATTTCTACTTTTATTCCGAAATAGATTATACAAAACACCCTGAAGGAGGGGAAATTCCGATACAAGTAACGGTTAATAACCGAACAATCGTTGTGGGAAATATCCCATACAAAGGTGTTGGCACTACTGAACCTAAGTTGTTGCTAAAAACCAGCGAGGTTCATAAGGATGATCCGTCAACTATAAGTTATGCGATTTCTATCAATCAAACAAAAGAAAGTCTTCAAGATGTCACTGTAGAAGATCATCTAAAATTCACCAATGCAGAGTACGTTAAGGGTAGTATTCGTGTCTTCAAAGGTACATATATCTATAAAGATGGGGAATGGCAGTTACCTGATGCAGTTGATGTTACAGATCAACATACAGTCACTGTTAGCGATGATGGTCAATCGTTCGTTGTAAAACTTGGAAATGTTAGCGAAGCTGATCAATACCGTATCTTATATGATGTTCATTTAAATTACAAACCAGTAGATGGGGAAGTTTTAGATAACGGGGCTATTCTAAAAGCTAAAGACATTGTTGTTAAAAATACAGAGAACTCATCAGGTATCCAAATCCCTGGCGGTAATGGAAAAGGTTCTGTATTTACCATTAATATTCATAAAGTAGACGATGCTAATCAACCTCTTGCTGGCGCAAAATTCAAAATTGTTCGTCAAGCCAATAATAAAGTGATTGGTGAATATGTAACGGATGCAAATGGTAATATTACGGTTAATGCACTTTTGAAAGATAAATATATCTTAACTGAGTTACAAGCGCCTGAAGGTTATACCATTACTGTAGCAGACACTGAAGTAAATGCTGAAGACTTTAACGAAACTGATAATTCAGTGACTAAGACAATCGTCAATCCAAAAAGAACAAACAACGACAACCACAACGACAGAAGCGCCGACAACAACTTCGACAACCACAACGACAGAAGCGCCAAAAACAACTTCAACAACCACAACGACAGAAGGTCCAGCGACAACTTCACAACTACAACCACAACGACAGAAGAGCCAAAAACAACTTCTACAACTACAACGACAGAAGAGCCAACGACAGCTTCGACAACAGAAGAACCAACAACCACTTCAACAACGACAACAACAGAAAAATCAACGACAACAACAACGACTACGACAACGTCAAAAACCAGACGTTCCTGGTACAACTACGGAGGAGAAACCAAAACTTCCTCAAACTGGTGAATCAGTAGAAACTGGTTTGGTATTTGCAGGAATCGTCATCTTATCAAGTACAGTTGTATTGAAACGTAGAACTTCTAACAAGTAATAGTTTAGTTTCTTTAAAGAGGAGAGAGCATGGTTCTCTCCTTTTTTAAAAGTGAATAGTATATGGAGCATTTAGATGAAACTATCAATTCTTATCACTCTTTTAAATGAAGAATTAGTTCTAGCTCAAACGCATAAAGCCATCTCTGAGAAGTTAGAGAGTATGATTTTATCGGAAGAACTATCTGACTACGAAATTCTCTATGTGGATGACGGCAGTAGCGATAGCACCTAAACTAATCGATGCTATTGCAACGAAAACCCGCGGGTCAAGTATATCAGCTTTAGTAGAAACTTTGGACGCGAGAGTGGAATTCTTGCTGGTTTTAAGTATGCAACCGGTGATGCGGTGATGGTGATGGATGGAGACTTACAACATCCGCCTTATCTGATTCCTCTCTTTGTAGAAGCTTATAAAGAAGGATATGACATTGTCAGCGGTCAGAGAACTCGAGAAGGGGAGTCATTTGTAGGAAGCTTCTTTGCTCGTAGTTTTTATAAATTCTCGAATCACTCCATGGACGTTAAATTGACAGATGGAAAATCCGAGTTACGTCTCCTCAGTAAGAGAGCTGTGGATGTATTTGTTTCACTGCCGGAGTACAATCGATTTAACAAAGGGCTTTATGAGTGGATTGGTTTTAAAGAGAAGGTTATTCCTTATCAAAATGAAGTTCGTAAGGCAGGAAAAAGTAAATTTGGCTTTAAGAAGTCTATGAACTATGCTTTCCAGGGGATTATCTCATTTAATGACCGACCGCTTAGAATTTGTATCCAATTTGGATTTGTCAGTATGGCTCTGTCTCTTCTCTATATTGTTTATGAATTTTGTAAATTTATCTTTTCTTCCGACTATACGAGTGGCTATTTCACGACAATAGCAGCTATCATCTTGTTTAGTAGTGTGCAACTGATCTTCATCGGTGTGCTTGGAGAGTATATTGGAAAGATTTATTACGAGGTGAAACAACGTCCTCACTTTGTCATCGCGAAAAGTAATATTGACCAAGCTGAAAAAGATAAGATTGGTTAAAATGACATTAGGAGAAATCAATCATGAATAAGTGGTTAAAGTGTTGGCAAGAGTTGAAGGGAAAACATCCCAAAGCCTTGCTTTATACGATGAGTGCCTTATTTCCAATGACCATCATGTTGGTTGTTTGGTTCTTCATGGGTAGCTATCCCTTTGGGAATAAAAGTCTGATGGCAGTTGACTTTGGTCAGCAGTATATCAGCTTTTTTGGCTTACTTAAGAATGCGGTACTTACTGGTGATTTGAGCAGCCTGACTTACTCCTTTACTAAATCTCTCGGTGGAGACATGATAGGGGTTTTGGGCTATTACTTGATGAGTCCTTTTAATATTTTTTATATTCTTATCCCCTTCAAACACTATGGTTTAGCAGTCTTTCTGACTATTTGGCTCAGATACGGTGCAATCGGACTTTCTTTCTCTCATTTCCTGATTAAGCGCTATAAGGGTGCAGAATCACGTATGTGGTTGGTGCCTTTGTTTGCAACAGCCTATGCTCTTTCAGGGATGCTCGTTTCCTATCAGATGAACGTCATTTTCTATGATGCCATGATTATGCTACCGCTCGTTATCGTTTATCTGGAAGAGATCTTGGATGGAGGAAGACCCTATCGTTATGCCTTTATTTTAGGGCTAACAGTCTTTCTGCAGTTCTATATGGGGTATATGATTTCGATTTTTATCGTCCTATACTCTTGCTATTATGTTTCACCACGCCTCTCTATCCAGGGAACTCTGAAACAGAAGCTGAAACACTTCTTGAGTCCTTTGATAAAAACATTTGCCTTCTCTGTCATTGGGGTTGCTACGGCATCGGTCTTGATTGTGCCAGTTTTCTATAATCTCCTTGAGAGTAAGGGGCAGGTTGGAGATGCCATGAAGTTCTCCTTCGCCTTTCAGATCAATCCTGTGGATATCCTGTCGAAATTAGCTATCGGTGGTTTTGATACTGCCTCAGGCTGGTCGGCTGGACCTAACCTTCCAAATATCTACATTGGTGCTTTAGGATTTCTAGGTTTTATCCTCTACTTTACATCGAAGCAGGTAGCCAAGGAAAAACGTTGGGCTGCAGGTGCTGTCACCCTCATCTTCTTGATTTCCTTTGTCAATGAATTTGTAAGTAAAATCTGGCATATGGGACAAAACCCAGCTGGATTCTTCTTCCGTTTCTCATGGTTATTCTCGTTCTTTATGCTCGTTTTAGCCTATCAGGTAGTTAAGGGACAAGTAGAAATTTCTCGCAGAGGGAAGTTGCTTTCGGTGGTATTGCTTGTTTTATCAGCAATTTATCTCTATACAAAGAAATTCACCTATCTTCCAAAAACCCAACCTGAAGCTTTGACTCAATTTCTATCAAAGAACTTTATTGTATTTTGGATTTTACTAATAGCTATCACTGCAGCCTGCTCTTATCTCTATTGGAGTCGTTCTCGTAAAGCTCCTCAAGTGAAAAAAATGGTACTATTGATAGCTGGTGCTATCGTCCTTCTTTTAGGAATTCTTCTCCAAACAGGATATTTCTTATCTCAGGTTGTATTAACCTTGCTTGTCTACTTAGCGGTTATATTCTTATTGGGCTCAAGAATGACCAGACTAGCCATTCTTGCCGTGTCTGCCCTAACAATCTTTGAGTTAGGCTATAATGCCTATCTATCTCAAGTGACTTTTGGGTATGCAGATGTAGATAAGTTTGTAGATGCGACGGTATCTGTAAAACAAGTGACAGACGATGTTCAGAAACAAGCAGACCAACCATTCTATCGAATTGCAACAACCTTTGCCTATTCAAAAACAGTGCCATCGCTTGTTTCCTACCCAGGTTTAAGTACCTTCAGTTCGAGCTTAGAGCGTACGACCATGGATCAATTTGCCTTTATGGGTGACCAAGGGATTAATGCAGCGACAGAGTATGAAAATGGGACCTTGTTAACAGATGCCTTATACGGTGTTCGCTACTATATGGATGTCAAGACCTGGATCCTACTGAGAAAGAAGCTCATCCTGAGAGAATGTATTTCACACGTTTTGCCAGTCGTTTTGATATGCAGCGTTATTTCACGAGAAGGTCTACGAAGATGAACGTTATATCGTGTACGAAAATCCAAATTCTTTCCCATTAGCCTATGGAACAAATGATTTAGTAAGAAACATCAACTTTGGTAGAAACAACGCTATCCAAAATCAAAATATCATCCTTAACTCTATGGAAGGTGTGAAAAAAGGCGAAGAGAATTATCTCGACTACTTCAAACCCCTAGCCTACGGAGATGTTGAAACAGAAAATCTTACTGAGGAAAATGTCGACAAAGAAAAAGGAACTGCAGTCTACAAGCGAGTGGACTCTTCTAAGGATGCAGTCGTTCGCTACCGAATTACTCCTCGAACAGATTTGACTTACTATTTCTTTATGCCTGCAGGTCTCAAATTCAGAGAAAGATTACTCCGTCCTTCTGAATGGCAAGTGGTTTACTCATTCCAAGAGAAATACGCAACGTCAACTCTGGCAAATCGCAGACAATGCGGAGAATCAAGAATCTGTACTTGAGTTCCGCTTTTAAAAACAGATAAAGGTTGACCTTTCAAACGCAGGTGTTTATCGTGCAGAAATCAGTCAAATTCAAAGTGCATTAGAAAAACGAAAAGCACAAGGCCTGCAAGTTGAGAAATTTACGAACACTCATATCGTAGGTTCCGTGAATATTACTGATGACAGCAAATTTATGATGACTTCTATCCCTTATAGTGAGGGTTGGAAGGTGAAAGTTGATGGTAAGGCTGTCCCAGTGACAAAAGCATGGAATAGTTTTATTTCCTTCCCGATTACTTCTGGACAACACAAAGTAGAATTTACCTTCTCTCAAAAAGGGACGATTACAGGCGCTATTTTGACTCTAATCAGTCTATCAACGCTCTATATCATCCGAAAAGATTACAAAAAGGATGATAAAAAGCAGTTGAAAGAAAGTCAAGAGGCTGCGTCAGCTGAGTAAGCAATCTTCTATCATATATAAGAAAAAATACGGTCAGGATACCATTCCTGACCTTTTTCTTTTGAAAAATGACAAAAATCTTAAACTTTTTGACAAATATACTTGTCAAAAATAAAAAGATGTGTTACAATGAAATCAAGATAAGAACAAAGGAGAAAAAAAGACATGCTAAAAAATCGTCTAAAAGAGCTTCGGGCTCGCGATGGCCTGAATCAAACAGAGCTGGCCAAACTAGCTGGCGTGTCCAGGCAAACCATCAGCTTGCTTGAGCGGGATGAGTATACCCCATCCATCGTCATTGCCCTGAAGATTGCTCAGATATTCCATGAGCCAGTCGAGTCGGTTTTCCGCTTAGAGGAGGACGAGTGATGAACAAGTATAAAGTGATTTATTATCTATCTATAGTTGTGTTTATCGTAAATCTTTTGGCTATGATTGGAAGCCTATTTGGTTGGTTTACAATTGTTGAAAGTAAATACCTTTTTCTGGATTAACATAGTTTTACTATTAGTCTTTAGATGGGTAGAGAAAAAGATAAAGTTTAAAGAAATCGTAAAAGGAGAAAAGTTATGAAAGAGTTTTTAGCAGGTTTTCAAGTCGATACTGAACACAAAGAACTTGCAGGTGTTTGTGCAGGTTTAGGAAATTATTTTAACATCCAATCCAATATCGTTCGTTTGTTGACAGTCTTGTTGTTCCTCTCTTCGACTGAGGTTGGGATTCTAACAATGACGCTCTATGCCTATCTAGCAGGTTGGCTTGGCAATGATCCCTTGGGGGATGGAGCAAAAAAAGCACGAAACCAAGCTCTTCTCTTAGTCGTTGTTTGTTTGCTTTTGGTCTCACTTGGATCAGAAGGCTTGACCGCTATTTTTGAATCAGGTAAAACTTTTGGTCAATGGTTGTCTGGTTTGTTTTAGAAAGAGGTTGAAATATGGAAAAGAAACATATCATTTTTGCACTGAAGATTTTTCTTGCCAGTGCTTTATTAGGAATACTTGCAGGGTTCCTTAGTGTTAATCCTTTAGGGATCAGTCAAGGGCAAGTAATTGTTGCCTTGTACTCAATTTTTCTTGGTCTAGGGATGATTACGGTGATTCTAGCCTTTTATTTCACTAGAAAAAGTCATCAGGCTTATCAAAACTATCAAAGAGAGGAAGAGGATGAAGGAAATGAGCAAGACTACCTTGCTACGTATCGCTTCTTAGATTATGCTACAGTAGCTTGGAATATTTGCCAAATTAGTATGCTTTCCTGCCTACTGATAGATTTGGGAGGTTTAGGCCCATCAGCAGCATCCTTACTTTTGATAGTTTTAGGTATCTGGGCAGGTGCTTACTGTCTCAAAATCACCAGCAAGATTCGTAACTACAAACTTTCTATTACGGCGACTCCCAAGGAAGTTTTAGACTACCTCGATACTTATGATGAGGGAGAAAAACAGGCTGAGATGGAAGAAGCTTACTTGATCTTGTTCAAGGTTAATCAGCTCCTCATTCCTGGTATCTATGTTGTCTTAGTAGTTTTATCTGTGGTATTGGGGCAAGTACAATTGGTTGCTCTACTCGTGGCAGTTGTCATCCATATGTATACGAATGTGGCACAATTGCGAAAAACAAAACGTTATTTCAAATAGGAGAATATTATGAAAACACTTCAAAACATTGGCTGGTATAGCCTTACTTTCTTATCATTTATTATGGTCTATAGTTTTTATTCAGGGCGTAGGTTTAGTGGCTATGAAAATGGGTGCGCCTGAATATGTTGCTGTCCCAATTTATGTCTTATTGGCAGGAATTTTCACCTTCGTTACCTACAAGTGGTATAAGACAGGAACCGTTACGATTGAAAAACAGCCCTTAACAAATACATCTGGTTGCCTGCCTTGGTATTGGTTCTTGTCATAGCAGCACAAAATTTCTTACCAAATGATCCATCAGTCAATCAACAGATGTTAGAACAAATGACTCATAATCAACCTCTTTTCTCTTTCTTTATGATAGTGGTCTTTGCGCCTCTGACAGAAGAATTGACCTTTAGAGGAATGTTAGCCCGCTATGTCTTTCCTCAACAAGATAACGTCAAGCAGACAGTTCTCTTTCTTCTTGTAAGCACCATCATTTTTGCACTTGTTCATTTCCCTGGCACTCCACAACAATTCCTAGTTTATGCTTCACTTGGCTTTAGCTTGGGCTTGGCCTATATTAGTAAGGGTGGTTTGGCTTATAGTATGGCTCTTCACGCCTTGAATAATTTAATCGGATTTTTAATGATTATCATGCTATAATAGACTCAGGAGGAAGTCATGAAACGAGTGATATTATTAGCAGTGATTCAGGCAGTTGTTCTCTTCCTTATTATTGGAGCGCTTGCCTATGCTTTTAAAGGGGATTTCTTTTATAATCATCTAGCAGTTATCTTTGCACCAATTGCAGGTATTATGCGATTTGCGACAGCCTATGCAACGGAGATTGTTCTCCCTAAAAAGGCAGCGGAGATTGCTGAAAAGCGAAAAAAATAAAGAAATACCAAATCCAGCGAAAGACTTTGCTGGATTTTTTCATTTATCGCAGGAAACTCTCAACTTTTCTGATGATTTTCATGAAGAGCCTGCGCTTTTATGGTAAAATAGTAACAGAATACAAGAGGAGAGAAGAAATGAAACGCAGTATGTATGCTGGTCGTGTTCGTGAGGAACACATCGGACAAGAAATTACCTTGAAGGGTTGGGTTGCCCGTCGTCGTGACCTGGGTGGCTTGATCTTTATCGACCTTCGTGACCGTGAAGGGATTATGCAGTTGGTTATCAACCCTGAAAAAGTATCGGCAGAGGTGATGGCAACAGCTGAAAGCCTTCGTAGTGAATACGTCATCGAGGTGACTGGTCAGGTTGCAGCACGTGAGCAGGCAAATGATAAATTGGCGACTGGAGCAGTTGAGCTAAATGTAACGGCTCTTACTATTCTGAATACAGCCAAAACAACACCTTTTGAAATCAAGGATGGCATTGAGGCAAACGATGATACGCGTCTACGTTACCGTTATCTTGACCTTCGTCGTCCAGAGATGTTGGAAAACCTTAAACTTCGTGCCAAGGTGACCCACTCTATCCGCAACTACTTGGATGAGTTAGAATTTATCGATGTGGAAACACCATTCCTTTCTAAGTCAACACCAGAAGGGGCGCGTGACTATTTGGTGCCATCTCGTGTCAATAAAGGGCATTTCTACGCCCTTCCTCAAAGTCCGCAGATTACAAAACAGTTGTTGATGAATGCTGGCTTTGACCGTTACTACCAAATCGTCAAATGTTTCCGTGATGAAGACTTGCGTGGTGACCGTCAACCTGAGTTCACACAGGTCGACTTGGAAACTTCATTCCTTACTGAGCAAGAAATTCAAGACATTACAGAAGGCTTGATTGCGCGCGTGATGAAGGAAACAAAAGGAATCGAAGTAACGCTTCCATTCCCTCGTATGAAGTACGATGATGCTATGGCCCTTTATGGTTCTGACAAACCTGACACTCGCTTTGAGATGTTGCTTCAGGACTTGACAAAAAGTTGTCAAGGGTGTAGACTTCAAAGTATTCTCAGAAGCTCCTGCGGTTAAAGCCATCGTCGTCAAAGGTGCTGCAGATAACTACTCACGTAAAGATATCGATAAGATGACAGAAGTAGCCAAAGCAGTATGGGGCTAAAGGTCTTGCTTGGGTCAAGGTTGTTGACGGTGAATTAAACGGTCCGGTTGCTAAATTCTTGACTGGCATTCAAGCAGACTTGACAGCAGCGCTTGGTCTTGAGGACAAAGACTTGGTACTCTTTCGTGGCTGATACACTTGAAGTAGCCAATGCAACTCTTGGTGCCCTTCGTGGACGTATCGCCAAAGAGCTTGGCTTGATTGATAACGACAAATTTAACTTCCTCTGGGTAGTTGACTGGCCAATGTTTGAATGGTCTGAAGAAGAAGGTCGTTATATGAGCGCCCACCATCCATTTACTCTTCCTCAAGCAGATACTACTCATGAGCTTGAAGGTGATTTGGCTAAGGTTCGTGCTATTGCCTACGACATCGTCTTGAACGGTTATGAACTTGGTGGCGGTAGCCTTCGTATCAACCAAAAAGAACTCCAAGAACGTATGTTCAAGGCCCTTGGATTCTCAACAGAAGAAGCAAATGACCAGTTTGGATTCCTTTTTGGAAGCCATGGACTATGGATTCCCACCACACGGTGGCTTGGCTATCGGACTTGACCGCTTTTGTAATGCTCTTAGCAGGCGAAGAAAATATCCGTGAAGTGATTGCTTTTTCCTAAGAACAACAAAGCAACTGACCCAATGACCCAAGCACCATCAACAGTAGCTCTTAAACAATTAGAGGAACTCAATCTACAAGTAGAACAAGATGAAACAAACGAAACTAACTAAAAAGTGGTACCATTATCTGCGCCGCTTTGCTTATCGGGTGAAGATTTTACGTGTTTTTGCAAAGTATCTCCCGAGAAAAAAATACGATGAAAAAAATTTCAGCTTCTCTGGTATATGGTTTTCTATCAGCAGTAGCCGTCAATTTCTTCTTCCAGCCAGGACACGTTTATTCAAGTGGAGCAACAGGTTTAGCTCAGATTATCTCAAGCCTTAGTAACTACTGGTTTAATTTCCATATTCCAATTTCTGTAGCTTTCTATTGTATCAATATACCACTCATGATTTTAGCTTGGCGCCAGATTGGGCATAAGTTCACGATATTTACCTTTATCACGGTATCCATGAGCTCGCTCTTTATCCAATTTGTGCCAGTGGTGGTCTTGACAGAGGATCCCATCATCAATGCTCTCTTTGGTGGGGTAGTCATGGGACTTGGTATCGGCTTTGCTCTACGCCATAACATTTCCAGTGGTGGAACGGATATTGTCAGTCTTACCATTCGTAAGAAGACGGGGCGTAACGTCGGAAGTATCTCCTTCCTAGTGAACGGGACAATCATGCTGATTGCTGGCTTGACCTTTGGTTGGAAATATGCCCTCTATTCTATGATTACCATCTTTGTATCAAGCCGTGTGACAGATGCAGTTTTCACCAAACAAAAACGCATGCAGGCTATGATTGTTACTAGTAATCCAGATGCAGTCATTGAGAAAATTCACAATAAATTACACCGTGGTGCGACCATGATCCATGATGCTGAGGGAACCTATAATCACGAACGTAAGGCAGTTTTGATTACGGTTATCACTCGTGCAGAGTTTAATGATTTTAAACTAATCATGAAGCAAGTGGATCCAACAGCCTTTGTATCGGTCTCAGAGAATGTTCATATTCTTGGACGATTTGTCGAGGTTGAAAACTAATCAGTCAAACAAAAAAGATTACACAAAAAACCAACTCAAAATAGAGAGTTGGTTTTTTATTTTTCAACGATTTCGTGTGCAATCACCTGACGATAGCAGATTTGACGATTCTCTTTGACATCATTAATGATTTGCAGAATGGTTTCAAATGAAGTTCGGCCAAGAGCAAGGCTATTGATATCAACATAGGCAGCTAGATTCAATCTTGGATTCACCGAATCAAAGCTTAGAACAGGAACATCAAGCTGGTGTTCGTTGAGGTAGTTACAGACACCTTCAGCTAAGAGACTATCTGTTGTAATAATAGCATCGGTCTGAGGGTCGTGTTTAAAGAGTTGTTTACTAAAGTTATAGCCCTTTTCTTCTAGAAACTCGTCTGCAAAGAAGGTACGTTGACTATCAAGAGGTAGATCGTGTTCTTGAAGTGCTTGCTCGTAACCTGTCAGACGGTCCTGGGTAACGAAGAGCTTCTTGGTACCACCGATAAAGGCAATTCGACTGCATCCTTTTTTGATGAAATATTCGGTCGCATCAAATCCGGCTTGGATGTTATCATTATCAACAAGCGGAATGAAAGGAGAAAGTGATTTTCCAAGAATGAGGAAGGGAAATTGCTCATCGACAACTAATTGCACCAAGGGATCATTTTCTTGAGCATACAAGAAGATAAGCCCATCTACACGTTTTCCATAGACCATTTGTGAAATGGCGTTTAAACGCTCTTTCTCATCCTTACCAGTCGCAATCTGAATGGCATAGTGATTTTCCGAGGCAACCTGTGCAATCCCTCTAAGAACAGAAGGGAAGAAAGGGTTTTGGTAGAAAACGTCTGAGTCATCCGGAAGAACCAAGCCAATGACTTGGGTATAACTGCTAACAAGACTTCGAGCATTTAGATTAGGATGATAATTGAGTTCTTTCATTGCTTTTCGAACTCGTTTTTTTGTTTCGTCACTAATCGTTGATTTGTTTTGAATAACACGGGTTACGGTTGAAGGAGAAACTCCTGCAGCTTTGGCCACGTCTTTAATCGTAACAGGCATAATAATCTCCTACTTTTTGTAGTCTGGATCACGATAATGAGTCTTATAAAAGATAGTGACCAGGTATAGAACAAATAAAATGTTTTGAACAGTGATCAAAGTCGCCATATTCTGCCCCAAGAGACCTAGAACCAGGGTCAGTAAAGTTGGTAATCCTAAACAGTTCAAAATAAAATGATAGCACTCTTTATAGGTCTTAAATGAGAAGAGACGAGATTTTTTCGTGAAGTAGAGCAGAAGGCTAGCACCTAAAGCTACAATGAAAAAATTAAGTCCAAAGAGGAAACTAGCACCCTAAGACCAAAAAGAGGCTGATGTAAACACGGTTCTGTTGATACCAGTCTTTTGAAATAGCCTGAGTCAAGCTTTCCTTGTTTTGGAAGCTATCAGTTGTGATAGCGTGATAGCGAATGCTGGTTAACTCTTTTCCTTGCTTACTGATGACGAGTTGCTCAGGTTCAAAGCTAAGAAGTAATTCTTCAGGGAAGTTTGAGCTAGAAGCGACTCCAATTTGAACAGAAGCTTGATGAGGAGTTGTCCCAGTATAGCTTAGTTTTCCATCTACAATCTGAGCATTGGTAGCTAGATCCTGAACAACTTCGTCCGTCAATGGAGCATAGACATCATCGATGAACGTCTCTAAAGGATAGGTTTCCTGAGAACTGTTCTGGATAGCAATAGGCACCATGGATAAGCTAATCAAGAAAATACTGGTAAAAATCAGTTGAAACCAGTTTAGACCAAAACGATGAGAGAGGGGCTTACGAAATCCCCAAATACTATTAAAATAAGAAAATGGATATGGTAACATAAATCTCTTTCTATAGGCATTTTTCTATACGAGTATTATATAGAGAAATGTTTTTTATTTCAAGCGGGGATAGTAGAATCCTTGGTAAAAGTGAATGTATGTTATGATTCGTCCACTAACTAACAAGGTAATCTCAGCAAGCTCTTGTTTCTCACCAGACAATCGATGTACAAGGTCAAAAATGAAAAAGGGTGGCGAGGGTATATTACCCCTTGTCGCCACCGCTTGTAAGTCCTGAAACGAAGTTCTTTTGCAAGAAGAAGAAAAGTGTACAGATTGGAAGAGCGATGAGGATAGCACCTGCTGAGAAGTAGGCGATCTTCATATTCTTCACATTGCTAACGAAGGTTTGTAGACCAACGGCAACTGTAAAGTATTCTTTTTCACGAAGCAAGAAACTAGAGAGGATATAGTCTCCGAAAGGTCCCATGAAGGCCCAGAGTGCTTGTACAGCAACCATTGGGCGAACAAGAGGGAGAACGATTTGCCAGAAGCGGCGGAAGTGTCCTGCACCATCAAGTTTTGCAGACTCATCAAGAGACATTGGCACGGTGTCAAAGTAACCTTTCATGAGCCAAGCGTTCATCGGGATACCTCCACCAACGTAGAGGAAGATGAGGAACCAGCTATGGTTAAGGGCGTTCAACATAAGCGCCATAACGAAGAAGGCGGTCAATGCGGCCATGGTTGGCACCATTTGGATAATCAAGAAGAAGACCAAACTTTGTTTACGAGCTAAGAAGTTGTAACGGCTATAGGCATAACCAGCAAGTACGATAATACTTGTCTGGACAACCATAGTGATCAAAGCGATGATCAAAGTGTTGAGGTACCATGTGCCGTACAAGGTTTCAGTAAAGAGCCCTTTGAAGTTATCAAGACTGAAATTGACATTGCTGTCGAGCTTGAAGGCCACAACGTTACCGGCCTTAAAGGCTGACATAATCGTGATTAAAAGAGGATAGATAATAACGATTGAAAGTCCAATTAAGTATAGATAAGTAAGGGTTTGAGTCAGTCTACGTTTGATTCTGATTGAGTTATTCATCTTAGACGTCCTCCATATCAAATGCGTGTAGTTTCTTGAATGCAATCATAGAAATAGAGATGACAATGATTGAAATAATCAAGGTAACGGCAGCTGCCATAGAGTATTGAGGAGCTGTACCAGTTGTCAAACGGTAGATCCATGAGATCAAGATATCGGTTGAACCAGCTCCACCACCGACACTACCAGGACCACCACCATTGAAGAGGTACATGATAGAGAAGTTGTTGAAGTTGAAGGTGTATTGGCTAATCAAAGTAGGCGCCGCAACAGCCAAAATCATTGGGAAAGTGATGTTACGGAATTTTTGCCAAGCGTTTGCACCGTCGATATAAGCTGCTTCATACAAGTCATTTGGAATAGACTGTAGGATACCGAGAGTCAAGACGTAGATATAAGGGAAACCAAGCCAACCTTGCATCATAATCAAGGCAATTTTAGTCCAAGTTGGGTTTGTCTTCCAAGGGATAAGAGCGCCATCTAAGAAAGGAAGAACCTTAGCAAAGAGAGGGATAACTTGAGTATTGATAGCACCAACACTATCGTTGAACATATTTGAGAAAGTCAAGATAGTGATGAAGGCTGGAACCGCCCAAGGTAGAAGGAAGATAACACCAAAGATACGTTTCCCCTTGATGAATGGTTGGTTAGCAATAATAGCTGTAAAGATACCGAGTACGATTTGCAAAGTAGATGCAGATAAAGCCCAGATAATAGTCCAAGAAAGGACAGAACCGAAGGCTGAACGGAAGGTACTCAAGCTCCAGATATTTGTGAAGTTAGTCAATCCAACCCAATCCAAGAGTTTGTTTGGTGGTAAATGTTGGAAATCGTAGTTAGTAAAGGCAATCATCAAGGTTACAATAACCGGGAAGATGATTGCAAATGTCATGGCAACGTAAGATGGAATGATAAGCAAGTAAGGGAATCCATTTTCATAGATACCTTTAATCATATCCTTAAGTGTCAATGGGACAGGGATGCCATTATTGATACGTTTTGCAATGGTATGAGCGTCTTTAATATTGAGAATATAAAAGGCTAGATAAACAATTACAAAAATAGAGTGGAATGCACCACGAATCAACATGAAGAGAGAGTTGTCACGGCCAGGTTTTTCACCAAGCGTGATTAAGTTGCTCAATTCAGGTGCTGCAAGTACTATAAAATAGAGGACAAAAACCACTGTTACAGCAAGGAAGATAAAACCTTTAGCTTTTTGTTTGTTGTAGATTTGTCCCAACCCAGGAATCAATGAAAGCAAGGCTGCTTTTTTTGGTTGTTGTTCCATGAGTGCTCCTTTCATAAGATACGAGCATTGAGCTCGATGCTAATCAGTAATACTACTGAAAACATTGTCAATATATCTAAAAATCAAGGGAGATGTTTAAATTATCTCCCTTGAATCAATCAATTAGTTACCAAATTTTTGTTGGATTGTTTCTTTGATCAATGTTACAGCATCATTAGCAGCTGTTTTAGCATCTTTCTTACCACTTACAGTTTCAAAGAGCATTGTTTTAGCTGGATCCCAAACTGTTGACATTTGAGAGATGTTTGGCATTGGTTGTGCGTTCTTGAACTGCTCGATAACAGCTGTAGTCAACTCATCTTTTTTACCTTCAGCGTAAGCACGAGCCTCAGTGTTAGCTGGGATTTCGTTAGTTGCATCGTAGAATGCTTTTTGTTGGTCAGTTGAAACAAGGAAGTCTACGAATTTTTGAGCTCCTTCAAGGTTCTTAGTGCTTGATGGGATGATCCAAGCTTTACCACCACCAAAGGCTGCGTAGTTTTTACCGTTTGGAAGAGTTGGGATAGTTGCAACACCGTAGTTTACTTTAGCATCTTTGAATGCTTGAGCTTTCCAAGGACCATCGATGATAGCAGCTGTTTTACCTTCTTGGAATTGAGTTTGGATTAAGTTTGGAGCTCCTTCAGTGTCTTGCATACCTTTAGGCCATTTATCGTACCAAGTTTTAGCGTATTCGATACCTGCGATAGCACCATCGTTAGCAAGACCGATATCTTTAGGATTTTTACCGTTGTCACCGAATACGTAAGCACCGTTACCAGCAAGAAGTCCGTATGCGTAGTAGAAGTTAGTCCAGTCAGCTAGGAAAGCAGTAGTTTTTCCATCTTCACCAGCGAAAGCGTATTTGCTATCTTTAGCAAGGTTTTCTAAGTCAGCAAATGTTTTTGGAGCTTCTTTAATCAAATCTTTGTTATAGTACATAACAAGTGATTCGATAACGGCTGGAGCACCGTAGACTTTACCACCAACAGTTACAAGAGATTTAGTAGTGTCGTCTGTTTTAGCACCGTCGCTCAAAGTAACTTCTGAAAGTTGACCGTCAGTACCAAGGCTACCTACACGGTCGTATGGTGCCATCATAACGTCAGCAGCTTTACCAGATTGGTTATCTAGAGAAAGGTTGTCAAGACCACCCATTTGGTCTCCTGTTTTGATAGTAACTTTTACTCCAGCTTCTTTTTCGTAAGCTTTTGCAGCTGATTCAGCAAATGCTTTATACTGTTCTTCAACGTAGAAAGTGATTTCTTTTGCTTCAGATGAGCTAGTATCAGCAGCTTTATCAGCAGTTTTGCTTCCGCAAGCTACCAAAAGCAAGCTAGCAAGTGTAGCAGTTCCAAGCACAGCAGCGCTCTTCATGAATTTAGATGACATAGTGTATTCCTCCTAAAGAATAACAAATTTTATAGTCTAGGGAACGCAAACGTTTTTCCCTTATGACCTTAGTATAGCACAAACAGAAAAACGGTTTGCAAGCATTTTTTTAAAAAATTTAAAAAGCTTGTGACTGGCTAATTCCTAAAATTGTTTGTATAATAGAAGAAAAGGATGTAATCATGTAAATTTTAATTCAAAAAAATAATTGAAGGAAAACGATTGCATAAATAGAAGACAGAAACAAATGGAGGGGAAAATTAAAATATAGGGAATTTCCGATTTCGGAAATAAAAAAAGTAGAGAAAAAGTTTTTTTACAAACGCTTGCATTTATTTTAGAAAATGGGATATTTGACTTAGC
>BNJV01001750.1_pt1 | contig 17104 bp, 23 predicted proteins | sample 8540591 | NCBI WGS metagenome assembly BNJV01 (sample SAMD00202457, study PRJDB9452) | human saliva metagenome | host: Homo sapiens
GAAGAGTGTCTTTTAGCCAATGTAGAGAAACCTATAGAGGCTATTCATAAAATAACAGCTATTTAATTATTATGAAAAGGTACATTTTATTTTTATCTGCAGCGTTAGTATGCTCTGTATACTCAAAGGGTCAAAGTATCAGTGGCAGGGTGATGGAGAACGACAGTACTTCAATCTCTTTGCCACGGTGTCTCTACTTCAAGCGAACGATTCTACCTATATTTTAGGAGACATGAGCAACGAAGATGGAAGTTTTTCTTTCAATGTCTCTCCTGCGAACAAGCTGGTCAGAATATCCCATATAGGGTATAAGACAATAGTGCTGCCTGCAAAAAGAATGTATGACAGTATTGCTGGAACCTTCTGAACAGAGCATGAAGGAAGTAGTTGTAACGGCAACTCGCCCTACTTTCAGGTTAGATAAAGGAATGTTCATCTCCAACATTCAGGAACAGTATACAGCAAGCTTGGCAAAAGCTATAGACGTGTTGCAGCAACTGCCAATGATGGGCAGCAATGGTGTAAGTGTGCTGGGAAGAGGAACCCCACTCGTTTATATCAACATAAGCTAATGCGTAGTTGGAACGAACTGGAACGTATCCCGAGCAACATGATTAAGGAGATTAAGATTGACATGAATCCTGGTTCCAAATATAGTTCCAACGTGCGCGCAGTGCTTTTCATTACAACCTTAAAGCCTGTTGGCGAGGGATTGGGAGGAACTTTAACAATGAAAGAAAGTGTATCAAGCTGCTGGGAAACAGATGGCTGGCCTCGACCTAATTACCGCACGAAAAGGATTGGACGTCTTTCTGAGTTCCTCGTTTGGCACTTTTGCAAATTCGCATTACAAGCGTCAGGATACCTATGACTTTCAGCATGCGGGTAAAAACATTAATGCCAGGTATGTAGGCGATGGATACAACTCTTCGAAGAGTGGCTTTTGTAAGCATTGGTTTCAACAACCAGTTCACCAACAATCAATCGCTCGGTGCCACCTATACCTCAACAGGTTGTTTGCAAGTAATTCCAACCAGAATTTTCATAATTATATGCAAAAGGACAATGTCCTCACGGAATTTGGAACAAGCGCCCATCAGTTTTTACAAAATGGAAACCATAATGTAAGCCTCTACTATGAAAATAAATTCAGCAATAGGCTGACGCTCAATATAGATGGTACTCTATGCGCACAATAACAGCAATGGGAAGCAAACAGTTGTAGACGTGCAAAACAGTCACAGCTCTACACTTGTTCCGTTACAGAAACCAATTCGGATATGGCGGCTCTGAAAACTGTTTTTACATCGTCTGTTGGCAATGCTAAATTGGAGTATGGCTTTGAAACTACTTATACACACTTCCATCAAAAAGTATAATGTGGAGAACAACAACTATACAGGTGTACTGACTGCAAACGACAATAGTTCGGAACAAAAAGGCAGCTAATGTTTTCGCCAATTACAGCAGGAGCTTTTGGAAAACTCTACACCCAGTTAGGGGTAAAGTATGAATATGCCGATTATGATTACTTTGACAATGGAAAAATTGCTAAGCTCAAGCAGTCGCACCTATCATCGCATTTTGCGCTTCTGTCTATTTTTTTCTTATCCCATAAACAGACTGTCGTTAATGCTAAGCTACAATATATATGCCCAATGTCCCTCTTACAGTCAATTGGACGAGGGAATGCAATATATCAGCGATTTTCGTTACAATAAAGGAAATTCATTGCTGCGTCCCACTTACGAACACGAAATATCATTTAATGCATCGTATGGAGATTTCCAATTCATCACCAATTATTCCTACCAGAAAGATGCCATCATCACATGGTTCGAGGTAATGCAACAAATTCCAGCCATATTATCTTCAGACGTCAATCATTCTTATTCGTCTCTATACGCCAGCCTTTCGTATGCTCCTACATTATTCAGAATATGGAAACCATCGTGGAACATTTGGGGCAACAGACAATGGCTTTACCTACGATGAGTTACGCTATAATCGTCCACAGATTGGTTTTGCAATGGAAAAACCTTTTTCATACTTCCAAAGAACTGGTTTATTGTGCTAAATACAAATGGAAATCGGGGAAATGTAGATACCTATATGGCACAGCCAACTATCAGAATGGATTTCGCTATACAGAAGAATATGAAAAATTGGTGGATAAAGCTGAGTGCCTTGAACATATTCAATGCTAAGGAGAAAGGATACTCTCGGTACGCAAAAGATATATACATCGCACTATGTGGATAATCGCCAACCTACCATTTGTTTGACAGTATCCTATTCATTCAATCCTCCCAAATCGAAATATAAAGGACAGACAGCTGGACAAAAGCGAACTAAACCGCTTGTCATCAGGTCCTCGTTATTAAAAAGTAAGAATAAGAAAATGATATTCCTTATGAAGTATGTCAGTATGACGATCAAGGCATGCAAGCTTTTTCTCGAAGAATTTACATTAAATAATACAAGGCTATGAATAGAATAATCTTTCTTTTTAGTACTAAGCTTTTTCATCACTTCAACTCACTGCGCAAAATATCAAAGGACAAGTGATTGATGAACAGCAACAGCCTTTACTTTGTGCAAATGTATTATTGCTTACTGTAAAAGACTCAACATTGATAAAAGGGGACTGTTACTAATGAACAAGGGACATTTTGAGCTGGCAGCCCCTGACGTTCCCTATATTATTAAAATATCCTTTATTGAGTTATGAACCTTGCTATTTAAAACAATAGGCAAGGAAACATTGAGCTATACAGCTAAAGACTAATTCTACAGACCTTAATGCAGTTGTTGTAAAGGGAAGACGCCCGACTGTTAAGGTAGGCTTGAACAAAAATAGAGGTAAATGTGTCAAATTCCTATTTAAAATATATGGGAAAGGCTACTACTGTTCTTGGGAAAATACCGGGTTTGACAAAAAGATTTGCAATTGCTTGAAGGAGGAACTCCAACATTTGTTCTTAATGGCAGACCCTGTCGATGTCAAAGAGCTCTCAACAATACCATCTTCTGAAATTAAGAAAATTATAGTTGATTCAAATCCGAATGTAGAATATAGTGCAACATGTAAAGGTGTTGTATATCCAGGCGGTGGAAGTTGTACGACTATAGAAATAGACGATAAAAAAATAATACCAATATGAAATCTAAATTCTTTTTAATAGTTTTGCCCTTTATGCTAAATGCAGTAATGTGTTACGCACAGAAAAACACATATTATTGAACCTGCTGAGTTAGAAATAACCTACTCGGTAAAAGAACAACTGCACTGGGATACTTATATCTTCCGTTGTGGTAGGAATGTGAGCCAATATTTTAGCCAACCTGCACTGCAAAGTGATAAGATGTTAGCGAATGACGACCCGGCTCTCTTTATTATCTCAAATGAAAGAATAAAAAGCTTTAGACACACCTGAAGAATATGCAAAAAATATCCTCTTAGTACAGGAGATAATGATATTATTTATCGGAACTTTGAGGAAGGAGTATTAAAAACTTATTCAAGAGTGTTTGGTTCTAAGTATTTAATAGTTGAAGATATTACCATTCCCTGACTGGACAATGTACGAAGACTCCACAATTACGGTCTTAGGTATGGAATGTAAAAAGCCACTACTAATTTTCGTGGTCGCTATTGGGAAGTTTGGTATACAGAGGATATTCCTATTAGTCAAGGTCCTTGGAAACTATGTGGATTGCCAGGTATGATATTAAAGGCGAATTGCCCAAAGTTTATGTTAATAGAAGCAATTAGTATTAAGAATAAAAACCTTGACCCCTGTAACCTTTTATAATTATCTGAACTATAAATATGCCCCTGATAGACCGCATGGAATATCTAAAGAAAGTGCATAAACTGGGTATCTATCCAACCGGAGGTAGTCATGAAACGATAGAAATTGACGATAAAAAAATAATACCAATATGAGGAAACTATTTGTATTAATTGTTATAACGTTGTTTTTCAGAAATATTGCAGGCACAAGTAACAGTAACGGGAGTGATAACTGACGTAAATGGAAGTCCGTTATCCGCAGCAATCATAAAAAGTATTGATGCTTCAACAAAGAAAAAACACTTACATTTTGCAATACCAAAATGATGGTAAATTTAGTATTAAAGCAAAAAGTGGGCGACTTACTGCAAATTTCTGCAATGAGCTATAAGAAAAAGCAAATAGTGGTAATAGCAGATATGCCAGAACAACATATCGTGCTTGAAGATGATGCAAAAAGCATTAGACGAGATTACTGTGAAAAGCAAAACCTGTAAGAATAGGAAGGAGATACAATAAAAGTATCTTCTTGAGCGTATATGCAAAACCTGGCGATCGCACATTAGCCGATGTATTAGTTCGTGTGCCAGGATTTGAAGTTAATAAAAACACAGGGCAAATTTCATACGAGGGGCGAAGCATCAGCAACTTCTATATAGAAGGAATGGATATGTTGGGCGGAAAATATGGTGTTGCTTCAAAGTCGCTGCCTCAAAACGATATAGCAACGGTGGAAGTAATGAAGCATCATACCCCTATTCGTGTATTAGATGACTTTGTTTATTCTGACGAAAATGCTATTAATGTTCGTATGAAGAAAGGTGCTAAAAGCACATTGGATAGCAACATTTAATGGAGGAATAGGCTGTAAGAATAATGGTGTTTTATGGGACTTTGAAAGTTTTGCCATGCGCTTAAAGCAGAATTGGCAAACAATGATGACCTATAAAAACAAACAATAGAGGTAAAGATATTATTCACGAAACAAATAAAGTTTTTACGTATGGTGAATTGGACAGTAAGCTATCACCTTTTATCTCATTGCCTTCTCCTGCAAAAAGCACATTGGGCGAACGTTCCTTATTCAACAGAAGTCATGCATTGAACTTAAATATGTTGCAGCGTATAAATGAAACATCGCAAGTAAGTTTTCAGATTTCTTATATTAACGACCATCAAGAAGCAAATTCTAAACGCACAGCAGAATACTTTTCGAAACAAGGCAACAAAGTAACTAACAATGAAAAACATTATTTAGAGAAAACTAATGAACTCTTCGCAAAAGTGAAATACGAGAACAATGCAAATAGCCAATATCTAAAAAATGAACTTTCAACAAACTTAAATTGGAACAAACAACTGCTGATAGAGCGTGGTACAAATCCACACGATATGAATGCTAACCTTCCTGTGTTTACACTGAAAGATAATCTTCTGTTAATGCGTAAATATGGCAAGCGTTTGTACTCTTTCGAATCGAAGAATATAATGGAAGTGCGACCACAACAATTAACAATGGATACGCTGAACCAAAAATTAATCAACATTATTACGAAACCAATAATAATGTATCGGGAAGTTTTCGTTTTGGTGATTTCATTCTTACAGGAAAAATCGAGCCAATGCTTTGTTACACAACTTTTCTTCGCATCTTATAGGTGTTCCAGATAGTATTGGTTTACTTTCTGGAAAAAGTCGATTCAGTATGTTTAAGTTGTATGCAAGTACAAACCTGGAGTATAAGTTATCCGACTTTATTTTTAATTTTTCTTCAGATGTGTCATATTACCAATATAAATATAGTTTAAGCGCAAATTATAGTCGTGCTCTCTTTTCTCCAAACATTCATATCCGCTGGAATGCAACTCCATATTGGACTTTTTCTGTTGATGGACGAATAGGACAAACAGAAGTAAATGTAAATCAGTTTTTCCCAACCCTTGTATTATCCGACTATGAATATATAAACAAAGGATTTGCTGATTATAGAATAGGGAGAGATAAAACAGCAGGTGTTATTGTTCGTTATAATAATGCACTAAAAGGAACATCGTTTTTTGTAACTGTTAACAGAATATTTGGTACAACACCTTATACAACATCGCAAGACTATATAGGTAATTATATTGTACTTTCGCTTGTCCCACAAGAAACAAAAAATAATGCTTGGACAGTTAATTTTATGGGCTCGCAAGGAATTAGCTTCCTAAAAGGAAAATTGAATGTTAGAGCAATGTATAATAGTTCGAAGGCGTATATCGTACAAAATAGCGAAATTATGCCTTTCAACACAAACACATTCAATATAAGAGGAAGTTTGACAGTTGGACTTATTAAGAACGCAGATATTGGCTACAATCTGGATTATAGTTACTATCAGTCTAAAATGCCTGCACTTTCTTCTGTTTCTACAATAAACAATTGGAAACATAATGCTTACTTGCGACTGTTTCTACGAAGAAGATTACAACCGAAGCAAGAACAGAATACTATCATAATCAAATAGCAAACAATAAGTATAAAGATATCTTCTTTGCTGATTTAGCAATGCGATACAGCTTTAAGAAGTTCGATATTACGTTAGAACTCAATAACTTATTGAATAGGAAAAATTATGGATATGGCATAAATGGTACGTTTGTTCATAGCTACAATAATTTGAATATTCGTGGAAGAGAATTAATGGTAAGCATCTATTATAAGCCATAAAGTAAATAAAGAATTAAAGATTATTACATATATTTGTCTTAACCTTAGAATGCAACAATTTCCATTATACAAACAGCACGACTCTATGCTTTGTGGAATAACTTGCCTTAGAATGGTGTGTAAACATTTTGGGGTATCCTATTCTGCTGAATTTCTATCTTCATTGTGTATAGAGGACGTGAAGGTATTTCATTACTTGCATTGAGTAAAGGGTCTACTCGGATAGGATTAAAGAATGAATGTGGTTTGGTTGGAATCACAGAAATTCAAAATATCCTTCCTTGCATTCTCCATTGGAATCAAAACCATTTTGTAGTACTGTACAAGGTTAAGAAAGGCAAGACCTTCTACATTGCTGACCCTGCAAAGGGACTTGTAAAATACAATCTCGAGGAATTTAAGAAGCACTGCAAGCACACATCGGGCGGTGAGGAAAAGGGTATCGCTATGTTCTTAGAACCTACTCCTGCCTTTTTATGAAAAGAAGATGGACGAAGAACCCTAAAGAGGAACGCTCGTTTAAGTTCCTCTTGGTTACATTAAGCAATATCGTAAGTATTTCGGTCAAATTGTTTTAGGCTTACTGGTTGGCAGCTTGCTGCAGCTTATTCTGCCTTTCCTCACACAGTCAATCGTAGATGTGGGCATTAAAAACCAAAAATATTGGCTTTATATGGCTGATACTTCTGGACAGCTGATGCTTACCATTAGCCGAACTGCTATCGATTTTATCCGCTGTTGGCTGTTGCTCCACATCTCGTTGCGCATAAACATTTCGTTGGTAAGCGATTTCTTTATTAAGCTTTTTTAAAGTTGCCCATGTCGTTCTTCGATACCAAACTAATGGGCGACCTATGCAGCGTATGGGCGACCATAGTAGGGTGAACACGTTCTCAACTCAACAGACACTTAGCATCGTGTTCTCGCTCTTTACCTTTGTGGTATTCAGCATTGTATTGTTATCCCTATAACTCACTTGTCTTCGCCATTTTCATGCTCGGCAGTCTGCTCTATGGCGGTTGGCTTGCACTATTTCTAGGCGCAGAAAGGTTCTCGACTACGAACTTTTCGAGCAGCAAGCCATCAATAACAATAAAACCTACGAATTTATTACCTCTATGCAGGAGATAAAACTGCAAGACTCGTGAACAGCGCAGACGCTGGGAATGGGAGGACGTGCAGGCTGATTTATTCAACGTACAGATGAAATCGCTAAAGCTCCAACAAACGCAGGAGGCTGGCAGCATATTCATCAACGAACTGAAGAATATCGTAATCACCGTGGTGGCAGCAACTGCCGTTATTCACGGACAACTAACACTGCGTATGATGCTTTGCCGTGCAGTACATCATAGGACAGCTCAACTCGCCCGTGGAACAGCTAATGAGTTTCTTCTATTCTGTGCAAGACGTGAGGATTAGTCTTGAACGTATAAACGAAAATACACCGTATGGACGATGAGAACGGAAAACAAGGATTGGAAACTTCAGTAACTGACGAAACTAAGGGTATAGACATGGAAAACATAAACTTTAAATACGACCCACACGCACTGAAAACTATCATAGATGATGTTAGTCTCACTATCCCCAAAGGCAAGGTAACAGCCATTGTCGGGGCATCGGGTAGCGGAAAAACCACGCTCATCAAACCTCATGTTAGGCTATTATCCTGTGCTGGGTGGACAAATCAATATTGGCGGAACAGATGTAAAACACGCTAAATAAAAAAAGTGGTGGCGCAGACAATGTGGCGTGGTGATGCAGGACGGCGTGATATTCTCTGAATCAATAGCTCGCAATATAGCCGTAGACGATAAGGAGATAGACAAACAGCGATTGCAGACGGCTGCAGAGATTGCTTGTATTCCAATTATGTAATGGGATTGCCCCTAAAAATACAATACAAAGATTGGGCGTGATGGTGTAGGCTTAAGTCAGGGACAAAAAGCAGCGCATACTGATAGCAAGAGCCGTATATAAGAATCCTGACTATATTTTTCCTTGATGAAGCCACCAACTCGCTCGATGCCAATAACGAGCGCATGATTGTGGAGCATCTGGACGAGTTCTACAAAGGCAAGACGGTAGTTATAGTGGCTCACCGACTAAGTACGGTGAAGAATGCCAACCAGATTGTGGTATTGGATAAAGGCAAAGTAGTGGAAACAGGCAACCACGAAACACTCACGGCAAAGCGTGGCGCATACTATAACCTCGTGAAAAATCAGTTAGAATTAGGCAACTAATAATAGAGAAACACTATGGCAGACAGCAAGATAGAACTCCGCAGCGAGAAAAGTAAGACATATCATTGGCGAAATACCATCAGGAATAGTGCGCTATGGCATCACCATCATCACCATTGTGTTATTAGTACTGTTAGTAGGTGCATATTTTTATACCTTATCCCGAAATAATCAGTGCAAAAATTGAGATGACCGACAGGGCAACAAGGCACAGTAGATATTCCTTATAAATACGTGAATACTGTAAAAAGGAAAGAACGTCAGCATTGAGTTGGAGGGATACGATACAGAAAATGTATGGTGCAGCCAACGGCACGATAACAGCCACAATGCATACACCCCTGACAAACGGCAGCAGGCAGCATGTCTCACAGCACAGGTAAAGGTAACGGATTGCAAGTATAAAATTATCGGTGGAATGACAGGCACAGCATCTATACTTGTAAGCAATGAAAGCGTGTTGCAGAGGATTCTCCAGAGAATAACAAATATCATGTGATTTTTTCTTTTTAATCGTAATGAATAGATAAACAATATATCCAAATGGAGTTACTGCAACTGCAATAATTTCGTACACACTCCAACGTAAATCCGATTCATCGTGCCCGTATATATCTGTTATCAATTCTGTGGGTGATTGTCATCATTTTGTGGGGGGTTATTCATTGTATGTGGGGGTTCGTGTGCCATTTCGTGGGTGATTATGTATATGTGGGCGCGATAAATCGGTCCCCTACAGCTGCGAACAGATTGCCAAAACATTGCTGACGGATTGGAATAATGCGTGGCGAACACACACCGTTAGGCGAACGGATTGTAAATATGCGTGGGGAAATGAATGGCGATAAATAACATGCAGAAAAAACTTAGGAATAACAGTCAGATATTCGTTGTTTTTGTTTCAGATATCTGTCGTGCTCGTTTCAGATATCTGTCGCAATCGTTTTAGATATCTGTCGTGTTCGTTTTTAGATATCTGTCAGTTGCGAATTAGATATCTGTAAAATCAGAAACTTTATAGTGCTATGTTATAACGGCTAAAAACCGCTTTTTTGTTTGCTTTGGTTAGCTTCCACACAGAGGCGTTTATGCACTAAAGAGCAACTAACACCGAAGAAAACAAAACTACAGAGAGCGTATAAAGAAAATAAAACACAGAAATGCAAGCAAAAAACCACCAATGTAGCACAATTATAATATAATTATTGTACCTTTGTATAGTAGAAACATCATAATAAAACATACATTATATAATATATGAAACAGAACGAAACGCCCGTCTTACTGCTTACAGGGTATCTGGGAAGCGGGAAAACAACACTCGTAAACAAAATTCTTAGTAACAATAAAGGCATAAAGTTCGCTGTTATTGTAAACGATATTGGCGAAGTGAATATAGATGCCGACCTCATAGAAAAAGGCGGTGTGGTAGACCAGCAAGACGATTCGTTGGTGGCATTGCAGAATGGTTGCATCTGCTGCACGCTAAAAATGGATTTGGTGAAACAGCTTAGCGACATTGTTAAACAAAACCGTTTCGACTACATTGTTATAGAGGCAAGTGGCATTTGCGAACCTGCACCAATAGCACAAACCATCTGCGCTTATCCGCAAGTATATCCCGACCTTGCTAAAGATGGGCGTGCGGTGCTTAGAAACATTGTTACCGTTGTTGATGCACGACGTATGTGCGATGAGTTTTTCTGCTGGAAACGACCTCTCTAAAAGAAGAATTTAGAAGAGGACGATATAGAGAATTTGCTGATACAGCAGATAGAATTTTTGCAACATTGTACTGCTAAACAAGGTAGACGATGTATCGGCTGAAGAACTAAATAAGGTGCGAAAAATTGTAAGAGCACTGCAACCAAAGGCAGAAATGATTGAATGCAACTACGGAGATGTAGATTTTGAACGCATTTTAGGTGCAAACGACTTCGATTTCGATAAAGTAGCAACCTCCGCTTCGTGGATTGCTGCCATTGAAAACGATGACGATGAACACGAACATGGGCACGAACACCATCATCACCATCATCACGACCACCACCATGACCACCTTGAGAACGAAGAAAGTGGAGAGGCTTTGGAATACAATATAGACACTTTTGTTTACTATGCTCGTCGGCCAATGGACTTAAACTTTTTCGACGACTTTGTTGCACGTAAGTGGCACAAAAGCATTATACGGTGTAAAGGGTTGTGCTATTTCGACAACGAAAAAGACACCTGCTATGTTTTCGAACAGGCTGGTAAGCAAGTTACCCTGCGCAATGCCGGACAATGGTATGCCACAATGCCAGCCTTTGAGCTTCGTGAGTTTCTTGAGAAAAATCCGAAACTAAAGAAAGACTGGGAAGAGCCTTATGGAGACCGTATGCAAAAGCTAGTATTCATTGGTCAGAATATGGATAAAGAGGCAATAAAAGCCGAATTGGACAAATGCCTGAAATAAGCGAAGAAATATGAAGAGAACTATTTTTATTTGCTTGCTCTGCCTTGTTGCAGTTCTGGCACAAGCACAAAGCGAGCCTCAGCACGAAGTGGAACTTGTTACAGATAGTGGAACAATAGTGCTTGCATTATATAACGACACTCCCTAAGCATCGCGACAACTTTCTGAAACAAGTGCGTTCTGGTGCCTACAATGGGGTGCTATTTCATCGTGTTATTAAAGACTTTATGGTGCAAACAGGCGATTTAGCTTGAAAACAGCAAAGCCAGGGCAACAGCTTGGCGATACGCCAGAAGCATATAGCATACCTGCCGAAATTTGTTTTCCTAAGCACTACCATAAACGAGGCGCACTGGCAGCCGCACGCGAGGGCGATAACGTTAATCCTGAAAGAGCATCATCGTCTACACAGTTTTACATTGTTTGGGGACAAAAGTTTACCGACAAGCAGTTGGAATGGGCGCAAAGCAGAATAGACAAATATACCAACGGACAGGCAAAACTAACTCCCGAACTTTGCGAAGTGTATAAAACGCAGGGGGGCACACCTCATCTCGATGGTTCGTACACTGTTTTCGGCGAAGTTATTGACGGTTTAAACGTTATTGAGAAAATACAAAAAACAACAACCGATAGCAACGATAGACCCGTAAACGATATACGCATTATTAGCGCAAGAGTAATAAAATAAAAGCATTTTAAAGCAAATAGGGCATTACATCATAATATGTATAGTTCGTATTGCGATGATATTGTTTGCTAACATCTTTTATATTCTTATAGGCAGATTGTGTGTCTGTGCAACTTTACGTAGCCCGCTACACTTGCATTACCCAGATAGGCAATCTGCACGATAATAAAACAAAATATGTTTTAGCTTTTAACAACTGATTTAGGGTTTAAAGCATAGAGCTCTTAAGAATACTATTCTCGTAGCAACTCTATGCTTATTTCGTGTTTTACAAACACTACTATTGCTACATTTTTACAACTATAAAAGAACAAAAACTTATAACCGCTAAGAATATCTAACCACTCTGAAGTTGGTAGTGTCTAAAAAGTGTGTAAGTTCTCTTGCTGGTTGACTCTGCGATTACAGAAGATTACATAAGATTTATTCGTTTTTATTGCTTTTTCAAAAAAATAAAACACTAATTTTGCAACATTCCTATCAAAAAGGACTTTTTGCGAAAGCAGAAACCCGGAGGATGGGGGATACATTATGATAAGGCGTTTACTTGACGCTTTGTTCCTGACGCCTGAAAACTTCGCAACCTTTCAAGATGGCGTCGAAAGAAAAGCAATGGTGAGATATCCATATGTGTGTAATACCCTTGTTGACACATAACCTTTTCGGTTATGTGCAGTAGACTTACATATCGGCGTGGGCTTCTGCGTTGCTCGTTCAGACGACATCGGGCAATGCGAAGGCTTTCAGACGTGGGACGGGTAATAGGTACGGACTCCCACGCTTTTTTTCGTATAATGTACTAATCAAAAATTTTTACCAAACTGTCTTGACAAGGGGAAACAGCAAGACACATTTTACTTCTTGGCAATATGAAAAAAATATAAGATTTTTATTAAGTGGTTGCCTATTGCTGCATTGTTGTTTTCTTCATGCCCAACCCAAGAAACCAACTATCATGATTCTGCCCAGTGATAATTTGTGCGTACAGCGTTATTTCACAACCGACTTTGACAACCAGGGAACAACTATCAGCGTTCCGAATTACCAACAAGCCTTTCAGGAAGACACAGAATTGGGACAGGTGATCAGCAAGATCGGCGGTGTTCTCACCGAAATGGGGTATAGTTTGAAAGATGCCGAGCAGGAATTGAAGAGTATCAATACCAAACAGGCTGAAGACAATGTAACCCAAAGTAAAACGAATGGGGCTTCTTTGACAGAGACACCGCTTGATATTCTTAAGCGTAAAGTGAAACTGACATCATTATACAAATATGGTGGAAGTTGAATCGAGAACCGTCAGGCACTTCTGCCTCCTTCACTTTAGAAGCGTTTGATGCCTATACCAACAAGCGCATTGCCACTTCGACGGGCACAACCAAGCTTTTCTGCCGCTTCTATTCCTATATTGTTGGAACAGGCGGTAAGAGAAAACGCCAAACCATTTGATAAACAGATGAAAGATTGGTTTTATGGAACAAAAATCGGAATGGACGTGAGATAACGCTGAACGTGCGCTGCTGGGATAATTGGGACAAAGATCTTGAAGCGGTATTTGACGGTCAGGAGTTGACGGATTGCATACAAGTCTGGCTGCAAAAAGCATTGTGTAAGAGGGGCATTCAATCTTAGTGATGGCACAGAGACATTTGCTCAATTCGAGCAAGTACGTATTCCGCTCTTTGACGATAGAGGAATGGCAATGGACGCACGGGCTTTCACAACACAGCTTAGAAAGTATCTGCAACAGCCACCTTATAATATTACCTCAAAAGTAATTATCCGCGGTTTGGGTGAAGCAACGCTTATTTTAGGTGAAAAATAACGATTGGTTATGAAGAGAATATTATTACTGTTTATTGCATTAGTGACAGTTGTTGCCAATTATGCACAAGACAACACAAGCAAAATATCCATCAATGCTTGGGTTGATGAAGAAGATGTACCCAAAAGAAGCTGCACGGTATTTGGATAATAAACTTCAACAATGGATTGCGGACAATGGATTTGCGGACAACGATGTATTTGATCGTTTCGTGTTTGCTGCCAAGATAGATATTGTTCAGAAAAACATTACCCCGACAGCACCAATACGGGTTTCTACTAAAATGGATATAACCCTGTTTGTGGGTGATATTGTGGAAAAACAAGCAATATGCTTCTTGCTCCATGCAAGTTTCAGCCATTGGAACAAATGATATAAAAGCATATATCAACGCTTTTCGGAAGATTGACACCCAACAAAAACGCATACAGACAATGTTGAATAATGCGAAAGCCAAAATAGTTGATTACTATACTTATCATTGTGCAGAAATAAAGACACGTGCTAATGGTTTGGCGGCCCGGCAGCAATATGATGAGGCTATTAGTTTCCGACAAGTGTGCCAAATATTTGCAGTGATTGTTTCATGCAATGTCAGGCGCAGGCAATTACCATCTATCGACAAAAGATAAATACGGAGGCCGTTGCATTGTTAAATCAGGCAAAAGGCGTATGGGCAACTAACAAGAGCAAAGAAGGAGCTATGGAAGTTGCAATATCATTGCTGGCATCAATCCTCAAGCAGCCAATTATTCGGAAGTCGATAAATTACGAAACGAAATAGCGAGCCATTTGCAAGCAGAAGAAAAAGCAAGCGTGGAATATGCTGATGCAGCAACAGGCACACGAGCAGCAGAAAGAGTTGAAAGCCATAGAAGCTGCACGAGCCATCGGTGTGGCATGGGCAAAAGAATCGCCCCAAGACAATCTACAGGACTATTATTTATGGTTGGTAAAAATGAACCTTAAAATAGAATAAAGATGAAAGTAAGAATGTTATTGATTGCGCTATTTGCCTTTATATCTTTTTCAAATGAGCGCACAAAACAAACGATGAGGTTACATTGGTGGTTTCTGCCGATGGTGCAACAAAGGAGGAAGCAACCGCAAATGCTCTGCGAAGTGCTATTGAGCAGGCATATGGTACATTCGTTTCTGCTAACACTACTTTAGTTAATGATGAATTGGTAAAGGATGATATAGTCACTATTACCAATGGAAATATTAAAAACTATAAAGAAATTTCAAATGAGACTTTACCAAATGACAATACATTTGTTACACTCCAAGCAACGGTAAGCATCCCTCAGCTTATCAGTTATGCAAAAAGCAAAGGGCTACAACAGAGTTTGCAGGAGCCACATTTGCCATGAACCTAAAAATGGAAGAGCTAAATAAATACAATGAGGAAAAAAAGCTGTTGATAATATGTTTAAGGCTATGGAAAAATTGTATTTACATGGGTTTGATTATAAGATTTCTGTTTCTAATCCTAAAGCAAATGGGCAATTGACTGCTAATGTAGAAATAGTTGCAAGTCGAAATGCTGTTAATGCTGAACAACTTTTTATAGAATATTGGAAAGTATATCACTTAACAAGCAGAAGGCAAAAGAATATGAAGACTTAGGAAAACCAACATATAGTATTTCCTTTTTGGAAGCGTTGCTTCAAGTAGGTTGGAAAAATGCTGGTATGAACTATTATCGAACAAACAAGTATAAATTAACAGAACGTTATGTTTTTCGTTCAGAAGAAACTGTAAAGTTGTTTAATCGTTTTTAATTATATTTATCCGAAATCTATTTTAGGATTCCATATCAATGCTGGTAATGAAAAGTCACAAATACAAATAGTTTCATCATGTTTTATAGAAAACAGCTCTTCTAATTTTTGGGAAACTTAATAACATTAGTTTTGTGAAGAAACACCTGGGAAAAGCATATTTAGCGTTAGCATACCTGCATATCAAAGCTATTTGAATCAAGGCTCGGGTATTACAGACTATTATAGAGATTATTTGGCAAAGGAAAGGAGTCTAAATTATATTCAATCAATAATGGATATAGAAAATTTCTGTTATTATTCTTATTGTGAGGATGTGCCGGAGTATCATATAAAGGATATTGGGACAGTTGTAGGTTATCCTGTTCATAAAGAAGCGTAAAGTCTTACATAAGGTTCTTTTTAAAATATGCAGATTCCAATTGAAGACTTAATGAAAATTTCAAACTTTACAATAGCAAGTAATAATGAATAAGATTAGTGATAAAGACTTTAGAAAGAAAATACAGACAATAACGTCTGCAACCAGTATAAAAGGTGCAAAATATACCGATATCAGAGTAGATGGATACTATTGTATAGGATTTCGATTAAGACAGGAAAAGCCTTTTAAGATTGATTTAAGAAACCTTTTTCAAGCATATTCTGAATTGGAGTTAGTTAATACTCAAACATTAAAAGAATATGTTGATAGAGTGCAGTCACCCGCATTGGCTATATTAAAAGAGGCGAGTCTAATATGAAGAAAATATTATTTGTATTTTTATTATACACTATAGGGCTTCATGCTCAAAAGCTATAACAGCGACCGTGTGGCATTTACCAATTTTCTCGTTCGTATGTACACGCACGCCCCCTTTGAGGGTGTGCGAGTTGTGAACGATTATGATAATGCCTACCTTATTTCAGTCTTGGTATTAGACAAAGCGAAGTATAAGACAGAAGCAATACTCAATCGTGTGGCAAGTGTCAAGGCTATGGCACAGGCTTCCCGCTATTTGAATGGTTCTACTATCAGCCAAGATATAATAATCCATACAACAGAGAAGAAAAGACGGAACATCTGATACAGAGATAATAGAGAATATCCGCGAAAATTCTATTGGTTATGTCAAGGATCTTGAGCAACTGACCAATTTCAAGCGGGAAGACGGTATGCAGGTCTTTATATTTATTGTACCACTGTCAAAAGAAGAAACAAATACAAAGGAGCAGTAAATGTACCTATATTATTCATCCCTATACACATTGTAAGCGTATTTCTACTTTTTAAACAGTTCTTCCGAAATATGGAGTGATAAAGTAAGCCTGTACGTTGTCAAACAAAAAAATTAAACTTTTCTACTCCAAAGTGTGAGTTCTTTAAACACCTTTTGTAATTTTTGCACTTGCTGGTTGACTCTGCAGAATTCATTATAAAGACTGAAGGGTAACAAAACCTTCTGCTGCTGCTTGTGTAATTAGAAAGAATTTCTGAAATTTGTAATTGTGTAAGTTCCATTGTTTATTTATTTTGTTGTTATTAAATGCAAAGAGAAGATAAATATAGGCTTACACACTTTTCAGACACTACCCCTGAAGTTTTCAGAAACACT
>BNJV01000867.1_pt1 | contig 17082 bp, 23 predicted proteins | sample 8540591 | NCBI WGS metagenome assembly BNJV01 (sample SAMD00202457, study PRJDB9452) | human saliva metagenome | host: Homo sapiens
CGATGATGGCTTCTACTTCTGCAGCCAAGTTCTGGGATGAGCTTCTTTATAATCAGCAACTAGCTTTTGTCCCAAGCTTTGATAAGCTGATGCGCCACGGTCTGCAACATGTTCTTTGAAATCAGCATACACTTGTTCTGGGATTTCAAATGGTTCGTAGTCCCAACCAAGGGCTTGACGAGTTGCTGCAGTTTCATCTGCTCCAAGAGGAGCACCGTGTACAGCATTAGTTCCTTGTTTGTTTGGAGAACCGTATCCAATAACAGTCTTCACTTCAATCAAAGATGGTTTGCCTGAAGCTTTTAGCTGTTTCGATAGCAGCATGGATAGCTTCCAAGTCTGTTCCATCTTCAACCAAGGCTGTATGCCAACCGTAGGCATTGTAACGATCACGAACACTTTCTGTAAAGGAATCCTTTGTCTCACCATCCAAGTTGATGTCATTTGAATCATAAAGGACAACCAACTTATCTAGCTTTTGCAAACCTGCGTATGAAGCCGCCTCACTTGAGACACCTTCCATCAAGTCCCCATCTCCACAGATAACGTAAGTATAGTGGTCAAAGATATTGAAGCCTTCGCGGTTATACTTCGCCGCAAGGAAACGTTCTGCTTGGGCAAAACCAGTAGCAGTAGAAATTCCTTGACCTAGAGGGCCAGTTGTAGCGTCAACCCCTGCAGTATGCCCAAATTCTGGGTGACCTGGGTGTTTTTGAACCCCATTGACGGAAAGTTCTTGACTCTCATCCATACTAACATCTTCAAAACCAGAAAGGTGAAGAAGGGCATAGAGAAGCATAGAACCGTGTCCTGCTGAAAGAATAAAACGGTCGCGGTTGATCCAGTTTGGTTGAGCTGGATTGATGCGAAGTTGTTTTGTAAAGAGGCTATAGGCCATCGGAGCCGCTCCCCATAACCACACCTGGGTGACCTGAGTTTAGCTTTGTTGATGGCGTCAATACCTAGAAAACGAATTGCATTAACAGATAGATTTGACATAGAATTTCCTTTCTCTTTGAGGTGATTAGTGAATCACACATTCTATTTTACTATTATATGAAAAAATGCATAGAATAGCAATAAAACAATTTGACGCTCATCTAAGTCACATTTTATCTACTTTCTCGTCATCTCGATAGTATGGGGAAGCAAGCGTTCATAAGCTTCTTCTACTTTTCTCCAATATCACTTCTACTGACTGATTTTCAATGAAAAGGAAACATCTGCCTTAACTAAAACTTTTACGGACTTTCCTGACTTTCGCACCTTCTCGCACTAAAGTACGACGATTTCTCCTCAGTAGCCTCCACCTTATGACTTTCTCCATTTGAGTAGACTAGATAATAAATTCTTCTACTCACTGGAAGCTCTAGACCTTGGCTTGCTTGTCTAGAGTCTGCTCATCTTTCTTACGCTCGATGAAAACTGACTTCTAGTGAAACTCCAAAATCAGAAGGAGCTTCCCATATAAACGTAAGAGCTAATCATAGGTTCTGATCACTTGTCCGTCTCTCTGTAGATAGACCCAGAAAATGTGGTCGCAAAGCGCTGCGCTTGGTTCATCCACTGACTAGTCTGTTGCAGTTTCCATTCTGGATGCTTTTCTTGGAAGGCCTTGGCTAAGTTCGTAAAAGCCTTTCGAGCCTCCTGCCCCTTGTGGCGCAATTCCAGCATCTTCTCTCGCTCATCTCCAGCCTTATCAGGATGACGGTACTGCAAACCAGCATATGATAGATAGTTCTGATTTCATTTCCATCATCCGTTTCTTCTCCTTTTATCTAGCAAAAAAAATCAGGATGAGCCTGATTTTTGCTTTTGTATTCTGTATCTACGACAACATAGCGATTTGGCTCATCACCCTCAGAGTAACTCGTCACGCCATCCATGCGTGAAATAATGCGATGGATAATCTTGCGTTCGCTATTCGACATTGGATCTGTTTGTTGGCTTCGACCTTCTTCTAGAACGCGAGTCGCCAATTTTTGTGCATAGGTCTGCAAGACTTCTGCACGATGTTCAACATAATCATTGACATTAATAGTGATGTAGAAAGGTTCTTGAATAGCGATTGTAGAGATAGTTTTTGAGCCAAATAGCTGCAAGTGCTTTCAATACTTTACCCATGATAACCGATAATGCGACCCTAGGCTCATTTGGTATCAATTTGCAGATTGATGCGTACGACGATTATAATCGTTGAAATCGTCGCTTCAACATCCATATCATCAACGATGGTTTGGACATAGTTAGTCACTTGAGCTGCTACTTGTTCGATGTCATAAAGCTCGGTTCCACCTTTCAAAGCCCTAGATCTTCGATAAATTGACTGAAGCTCTTCTGTATCGATTCTGACATAGATAGCGAAACAGTTTCACTCTGCTGGGTCTTCCACTCCAGCATCTCCTGTCTGCAATTCATTTAAAATCGCGATGTGACCTGTTTCTTCTAAAATCGTGCTAGCATGTTTCTCATTTTTCAAGATTTCAGCCTTGATTTCATCAGAAACACCCTTGACCTTCCTCTTCAATCTTTTTTAATCGCTTCAACAACATGCACCCAAGATCAACGGTCGCCTCTGACTGACTGTCTTTAACAGGTTCATTTTTGTTCATTGATCTCTTTCGGAACACCCTTTCACAGCTTGTTGATTTGGCCTTTAATGACAGTTGTCTCACTAATCGCCTCAATATCAACCTGAGCTGGTTTTTTCCCAAATAAGCCTAAAGAAATCCATTTTCTTCTCTTTGGACACGACCTTGATGTGAGTCTTCATTCTCGGAATACCTAACTCTTTCAATCCTTTCTGGATTGCTTCTTCAACAGTTGAACCTGTAAATACTACCATTATCAGATTCCTCCTTATTATTTCGTTTTCTGAGCCTTTTTTTCTTGGCTTTTTCTTTTTCTATTTTTCCAAATCTTTTCTGTGCCTGAGCTACCGCCTCTCGCTCTGCAATAATCTTGAATAGGGTTGTTCAAGAAATAGGTTTGCAAAGACTTGATAAGCATTGGACACTGTCCAGTACAAGGGCGACTCCACCTAGGTGCATAGAGACTGGCAAAGATAAAAGATCAAGTACTGGGCATCCCGTACATCATCACAGTCATAGCTCCACTTTCGCTCAGACAAGGCTTTATTCGATAACCAACTACTTAAGAAGGTAAAGACTGCTGCCAAAATCGGAAGGATAAAGCTTGTATCCACTCCCACCAAGGTTCATCCCACAAAGAAAATGACCCTGTCTTTTCAAAAAAAGTCTACTCTGAGTCAGAGGCTTGGAAAGAAGGCCAAGAGAACCGGCATCTGAATCAAAAATCGGCCAAAGAGAAGCAGAGTGTTTGACCCCTAATTTCTTTATAGACCTTCCTCATCTCCTGATCTAGCTTGGTTCTACTTTCCATATCTCGACCTGGATATTGTTCTTGCAGGGCCTTGATGCGTGGTTGAGCCTCTTGCATTTTTTTCTAGAGGCTACCATCTGACTCTGAAAGACTGGCAATAGCAATCGTACGAATCAGGATCGTAAAGAGGATAATCCCCTACTCCGATACTGATACGTCAAAGGATAAAAAAAGCGGATGATTTCAGCAAAAAAGTAAACAAATTTACTCCAAAATATCTAGCAGAATCTGCTGCAACATCGCTTGTCCCACAGGCTGTCATGATCAAATAGAGACAGTCCTAGCAAACTAGTCAACTGTAGTTTCTTTTTTTCACTCCCTATTTCCTTCCTGGTAAATCTTTGATAACTTTTAATACGTGGAGTAGATTTTTTTCTCCATCTCTGCATAATCCCAAGTCTTTCAACCCCTTTTTCGAGCAATGACGACAAAATCAACGTTTATCTGCTAGACTGCCCCTTTTACATTCTAGAATAATATGTCGAATTCGTCTCTTTAATTTGATTTCTAGTGACTGCATTCCCCTAGTTTTTCTTTGCTGACTGACAGACCCTACTCGAAAAATGACTTTTTCTGATTTTTCCAATTGGTAGACAACAAATTTGCGATTAGCAAAACTTATTCCCATCCGTGAAAAATAGCCTTAAAAATCTTTCTCTTTTTTACACGAAAGCTTTTTCTTCAAAAACTCAACTCCATCTATTAAATTACTACTATTATACCATATATTTTCAAAAAAAGCCAATCATGAGCAAGGTTTTTGGACTGTTTTTCAACAGACAAAAAAAGTTGGGAAAAATCTCTCTCCCAACTCCTTGTATCTACCTTGTAATTTTATTCTAGATTTTATCTTATTTTTTTCAAGCGTTCAACGTCACGAGCGATGACCAATTCTTCATCTAGTTGGGAATAACTAAGACACGAACTTTTTGCTGCTTCTGTTGAGATGTCTCCTGTTGATCCAAAAGACATTCTTTTCTGGATCAACATCACAGCCAAACCAAGAAATACCTTCAAATGACCATCTGACGAAATCGTTAGCAGAGTTTCTCCAATTCCGGCCGTAAAGATAATAGCATCTGCACCGTTTCAAAGACTGCTAAATATTGACCAATGTATTTTTTTGGATACGATCTACAAAACATTTCATATGCCAGCTGCGTTGCATCATCATCCCTGCAGCTGCTATAGCTGCGTCGAATATCACTCATATCACTTGATTCTCAGAAACACCCAACAATCCCTGACTCACGATTTGAGATTCGACTGATATCCTCTGGCGTATTGAAAAGTCATCTGTATGTTGCATTAAATAAGGGATGATAGCTGGATCAATATCTCCAGTACGTGTTCCCATCATCACTCCAGCAAGCGGTGTGAAGCCCATAGAAGTATCAACTGACTTACCACCGTTACTAGCTGTAATTGATCCCACCATTACCCGATATGGCATGTAATCAACTTTCAAGTCTTCTAGAGGTCGTCCCAAGAGTTTTTAGCTGCTTCTCCTGCTACAAACTGATGACTTGTCCCATGTGCTCCATACTTTACGAACTTTATTTTTCTGTATAGTATTTAGTTGGTAGAGGATAGCGATAGGCTTTTTCTCTGGCATGGTTGTGTGGAATGAAGTATCAAAAACAACAACGCTAGTGATATCCGGAAGCAATTCTTGAATGCTCGAATTCCTGCGGCATTGGCTGGGTTGTGGAGAGGTGCCAAAAGTCCCAACTCTTCAACCTTTTTTTCTAAAAACATCTCCCTCAACGACTGTCGATTCTTTTGAAAAGTGTTCACCACCAGCCACAACACGGTGCCCAACACCAGTTATTTCATCATAACCTTTGATGATACCAAAACGAATCAGATCATCCAATAAAATTTTAACAGCTTGTGTGTGATCGTCAATATCAAGAATTTGTTGTTCAGAACGGCCGTCGAATTTTACAGTTGAGATAGAGTCTTTCAAACCAATACGTTCAATCAAGCCTTTCGCCAATACTATTTTCTTCTGGCATTAGTATAAAGTTGCCATTTCAAACTCGAACTTCCTGCATTGATTGAAATTGTTTTTAGTCATAACATGATACCCTCTTTTTAAGCGTTTTTCATCTATTATAACAAAATCTACTTTTATATTTCAGTACCTTTGCGTCCATTTTTTTGAAAAATTTTCTTTGAAATTTCATTAAATGCAGCTGGGATCTTGTAAACTTTCAAGTGGATACATAAAAAGGTTGCACTGATCCTGTTCAGTTTTTTTCTTCTGTAGAAACGAAAAATAGTCTTAGACTGATGAGCAGTTGAGAAAAGATATCTTTCAGCAGAGTGATGATGGCAGCCAGACTCACTTCTTCTTTCATCCAGCCTTTTCAACAAAGTCACTTTGAGGGCTGGTCAACAAATCACTCGGAGCTAGAAAAAAATAGCATATCCATCTGACTTGAGGTACTTGAGACCTTGTTCCATCAGCAAATGATGGGCATAGGTATGTTCTTGACTAGAAGCCACTTGATAACGAGATGCAATGGTATCATCCGGGTAATAGCCGACAGGCAAGTCGCTAATGACCACATCGCTTTCTTTAAGCATCTGCGGACGAACGGCGTCGCCTTGAACAAATCCAGCCTGCAAACCAATCACATCTGCCATACTAGCTGCCAAATCAATCAGCAAATCATCCACTTCGATTCCCAAGTAATTCACTTTTTTAGCAAGAGAAGTCAAGAAAGTAGCGCCAAGAATTCCCATGCCAGAACCCATTTCGAGGATGCTTATTTCCTCTTTATGAAGCAACTCTTCCACAATAAGTACCAAGAGGAGGGCAATAGCATCTGGTGTAAACTGGTGATTGGCCTGTAAAGGGCTCCGTCTGTCCCAGCCTTCATCAAGAGAAACTGGTAGGTCTTGAGCCATTCTTCCTTTGCGAAGCGCTAAGCGTTTAAGGGCTTGATTGTTCTCTTTGACCTGTTCTAGATCGGTCTCGCCATCTAGATAGATACTATTTTGCTCTACCAAGGCATCATAAAAGTTGGTCGCCAAATCACTTTGGATGACTTGGACATTCTCTAGTAAATACGTATAAGCTTGTTCAATTTTTTCAAAATCCATATTCCTATCTTATCAAATTTCCCTCCTTTTTTCCATCTGAAGAGAAAAAATCACTGCTTTAGTCAGCGAGTGATTTTTGGGCTACTGTTAAAAAGAGCTCTGCATAGTTTCCTAGGAAACAGGTCTTCAGCACTATAAAGAATCTGACTATGCACATGATCGAAAAAAACCAAACTTGGGCTAGCTTGTTTTTCCAGTTCAGCCAATTCAAAATCCGTGATGGGTAGCTATCTGTCTTGGTACAAAGTCAGCAATGAGGACTTGTCCATTTTTCTCTCAGATGTTGATAGGGAAACATGTGAGAGAGCCGCATCTAGATCAGGCATATGATGAAGAACCCGACAAACAACAATGAGATCAAACTGCTTGCTCTAAAGGATTTTATCAGTAAATCTTGCTCCAAAAAGCTGGATATTCTTGATGTCTTGCTGATCTGCTTTTCAAACGAGCTTGCTCCAGCATTTTTCTCCGAGATATCCACCAATGTTACAGAACTTGGCCTGCTTTGGATAGAGGGCAAGGTTAACAGAACCCGTCCCTCCACCGAAAATCCAGAAATTTCTTTGTCTGATAGAAAGATCAATCTGTTTTCTCAACCGCTTGACAAACCAAGTTTGCAAGGAAAAGATATTTTTAGGGCGAATCAAAGGTTTCTGCTTTTGTGATCAAAAATCATGTTTCATGCTTTTTAGTTTAGCACAAAGTAGTTGAATTGACTAGGAATTCTCTTTCTTTTTTCGACTACTTTCTGATTGGTTTGTTCTGCTTGATTACTTGAATCAGTCACTTTGTTTCTCCTGTATCTGTTTTTCTTTTCCTTTGGTTTTCACTCGGAGGAAACAGAAACTCATAGTTGCTCTTACGCATACGAACACTTGTTGCAAAACCTGTTTTTCGTATTTTTGATAACTGACTTGTCCCAGATTAAAGACTCGTTCCCCACTTTTCTTGCTCAGCCTTATCTTTTACGTTCGCTTGGCCATGGCAAAAGCGACCAACTTTTCTTTATTTAAGGCAAAGTCTTTGTGATGGGCGACTTGCCGGTTCAAATAAAACTGCAACAAAAGGCTAAAAATGGCTGCCATGGTGACTGCATATAGGAGAACGCCTGCCTTAACTTTTTGATTTTTCCACACGATAGATGAACTCCCTTTCTAAGCCTTTTTGAAATTGAAAACGAAAGCGAACCAGTTGATTTTCCTCTGTAATCTGCGCTGATTTGAGTCCATAAACCATAGGTTGATAACCTCGGCCACTGGCATCAGTTTTCCGAAAATCATCTGATTTGGACTTCCCCATAGCGATGTCCTTGCCATCTTGCTTCACATAGAGGCGATTGCCTTCCACTTTTTCAAACTGCGAACGCTCTAACTCAGCCTCTAGCTGGTCCACAAACAAGAGCCACTCCTTTTGCTCGCTTTGTTGCTGGTAACGAACTTCTGAAATGAGGAGCTGACTCATGGCTTGAAAGAGGAGCAAATCCACCACTAATGACAATGAGGGCGATCAGAGATTCCAACAAGAGTGAAAAGCTCTTGACCTTACTGGCTCTTTAGATCGAACAACTTTTCTCTGAACCATGGTAGACCTCCAATCCTTTTTTTCACTAGCATACACCTGAAGCTCCACTCCATTGATCTTCACTTTGATTTTTGACCCCGTCTGCAAGGCCATCTTAGCTACACGTAAGACTTCTTCCTTTTTGCAAGATTTTCTGCTTCTAACTGTCGATTTTGTTGGATTTGTCCCAAGAGGAGAGTTGCAATGCTGGCAAAGATAGCTAGAGCTACTACTGCTTCTAGTAAAATCACTGCCCTTAAATTTTTTGTTTCCTTAATGCGTTTAATTTTTCCATTTCCTAGATATAATTGATAGCGAATCGCTCCTTTGCTGGTTTGAAATTCAACCTTAGCCAGGGATGAATTGCCCACCCAGCTCGGTCAAAAGTGAATGCGTCTGTCCTGATGGTGCCTGAATTCCTTTAGGGAACTGATCACTTTTTGACTGCCATTACTAATGGTCTGTCCCTCTATGCTCAAACTTGTCTTTTGTTGACTAGCTACACTACGCTTTTGCGTTTCCCGGTAGAGTTCTTCAAACTCCATAAAGAAAATCTGCTCCTCTACCGCTGCAAACATGGACTGGACTGATCCAGACAAGCCCAAAGCAAGGATACTCACAAGTCCCAAAACCAAGAGACTTTCAAACATGGTAAAGGCCTTAATCTGCAACCATTTGACTCTGTATTTTTGTTTTTGCATGATAGTCTTTATAAGCTTTAGCTTGCTCTAGCTGTGATACGACCCATCCGCTTGTAACTTTGCTAAGGCTAGCGTCATCATTTTTTTATCTAACGATAAAAGTTCTGCCTGGCTTTCTACGACCTTGACAACAGCAGCTTTTCCTTTGTCATCTACGGCATCCTTTTGCTTGGTCAAATTGGGCACAAAGAGCAAGAGGAGTACGCTGATGATGAGCAAGACGACTAACATCTCTACCAGAGTGAAAGCTTGAATCTTGGCTTTTTTTAATTTTGTCATGAGTTTTTTCATTTTAAAAATTTACCTCCATATTTTGATACATGGGCATAAGCATTGCCGCATAAAGTAAAACGATAATCAGAGCCACAAAGATAAAGACCAGTGGCTGCACCAAATTCATGGTGCGGTTAATTCGAGTAAAAAAAGCTTCCCAAGTTTTTTCAGCATAGATTTCCAACTCACTACCCAGCTTGGACTTGACTTCACCATACTCGATGATGAGACTCAACTCCTTTTTAAAGAAAGGATAGGTTGCTATGGCTTGAGAAAATTCGCGACCATTTTGTAGGGCTTGAGCCAAATCTTGACCGATTTCTTTAAAGAGATGAGAACCTTGTTCCTGCATGATTTGAAAAATCTGCGTCAACTCCATTCCCTGCGAAATCATATTCCCCCATTCACGCGCATAATAGGCTGTCAAATAGGTCTGCACAAAGATTCCAAGAAAAGGAATGCGTGCTAGGATAGAAAAAACGTGCATCTTTGAACTTCTTTTATAAAAAGTTAGTGCTAAAAGGACACCTACCGAGACAAACCAACACTAGTCCCTAGAAAAGATTTGTGGCAGATTGCCGATGATTTGAGTGGCAATATTGCTACTATCCAGTTGAGGTAGTAAGTAGTTACTCAACCCCAGCATGATTAGCAGAAGAAAACCCTAGTAAAAATCAAGGGATAGGTCGCTACTTCAATTAACTTTTTCTTGACCTTGGCTAGATTGTCTAGATACTCTTCTATCTTTCCCAAACTCAGGTGGAGATTTCCATGGACTTCCGCTAGGGATAGCTGGGTCACAATAGCACTTGAAAAGCCCAAACTTTCCATCATTTCTGAGAATGATTTCCCCTGAGACAAGCCCGTGCGCATCTGGGTCACATAGTCCTTTGTCCAACAAGGCACTCTATCTAAGAAAGAGATGGTCTCCACCAGATGAAAACCGCTGGAAAAGAGATTGTTAAACAAGGTGATGATATTTTTTTGCTTAGCTGTAGCTAATTTTTTCCGTTTCAGCCTGAAGACTTGTGATATGTCCATCTTCAAGAAGCTGGTCAATCTGTTCATTCCAGCTAGTTGGCTGGTGTTCTTGATAGTCTTTGTTTGCAAAGTCAACGATTCCTCCTCCCCCGATTAATCTCTGGTAGCAGACTCCTTGCAGAACGACTGCCAATTCCTCCTCACTCACACCCAACTCCAGCAGGCGCTCATAAACACCTCGGATACTCTTGGCATGAATGGTTGAAAAGACTGTCGCCCCTGTCAAACTAGCTCTGACCACTGCACGCGCCGTCTCGCTGTCCCGAATTTCTCCGATAATCAAGAGATCAGGACGATGCCGTAGGGAAAGCTTAATCAGATTTTCATAGGTCAGCCCAATCGCCTCATTCAACTGCAACTGGAGCATGTCGTCCTGCTTGATTTCGACAGGATCTTCTATGGACATAACTTGCTGTCCTTTAAAGAGAGACTTGGCCAATTCATGCATCAGGGTTGTCTTGCCACTTCCGACTGGACCAGCAAAGAGATAGAGACCACGTTGCCTGTACTGCTTGCCCAATTCATCAATATCCTGAAACCAAAAATGCAAGTCCTGCTCCTCATCATGCAACAAGCGAATCACTAAGCTCTCATGCCCTCGATAGTCGCCTACAGTAGATAAACGTAAGGACGCCATCTTCTGGTCATATTCATAATCACAAGAACCAAGTTGACTACGTCGCTTTTTCTCCAACATTCATCCCAGCCACAAACTTTGAAAAGTGACTGATGACTGCAGCAAACTTTTTCAAAAATCATAACAACCGATTTTACATCGCTCATCTCCCGACCCTCATATGAAGCTCATAGGCATCTAACTTTAGGGAACAAAATAAATATCCTGTGCACCCTTTTTTTCCCGAGCCGAACGAATGATTTCTTGTGCAATTTCTTTAACCATACTTACCTCCTCACCCTATACTATTCGCAAAAAGATTTGGAAAAAAATAAAAAAAGCAACTCTAAAAAGTTACTTTTTTTCTATCTCCATTTCATGCGGCAAGAACGGTGCCTTTTCCTGACCTGTTTGTTTTTTTCATAGCCTGGGACGTAGCTTTTTTCATCTGGAATGACCTGCTCATCCTGCAAAAAGAGCTAAAGAATGGTATTGCTGCAAATACTCATCACATTCATCACACCAGCGTTGGTCTTCTGGATCCCAAAAAATGGTCATCAAGTCACTTCTACTTTTATAAAGAGGGGATTCTTGTTCCAATCTAAACCAGCAAGTTTTGTAGTATTTGAGAGCATCATAATACTGGTCAAATTTTCTACTTGCTACAATATCTTCTTCCCAACCTTCTATAAACCACCAAGGTTCAAAATCTCCGTACATTTCTATAACACGATACATATTCATTCATTCCTTTGTACCGTATATTATAACCAATTCCGCTAAACAAGGAAAGAAATATGCTCATTTCTTAATTTCCAGATAAAAAATCCAGCCATCTGGTGGAAGACTGAATTTGATCTGCTGCCTTACGGACTAATAGTCACATAATAAAAAAGCAGAAGCTAGTCTCTAACTTCTGCTTTCTGTCTTATGCTTGATAACGTTTCACACCATCTAGATAGGTTGCTACCAATTCCAAATCTTTATCTAATACAATAAAGTCCGCATCATAACCTTCACGGATTTGGCCACAAACATCATCAATGTGAACAGATTTTGCTGGGTTAAAGCTGGCCATCATGACCGCTTCATGCGGATTCGCAATTCCCCATTCGACTACATTTCTCATACCATCTTTAAGTTTGAGGATAGAACCTGCCAAATTACCAGTGGATTTGAGACGTGCAGTTCCATTTGCTACTACAACAGGGAATTCTCCCAACATATAGTCACCGTCTTCCAATCCACCAGCTGTCATACAGTCCGTAATAAGAGCGATAGTTTTCTGTCCCCTTTTGCTTAAGTAAAATCTCACAAGCTTTTGGATCTACGTGATAACCATCACAAATCAATTCTGCGTAAGTATGCGGGAGCTCATACATAGCTCCTACCATACCTAGTTCGCGGTGTGTTAAACCACGCATCCCATTATAGGCATGTACCCATACACTAGCTCCAGCATCAACTGCCTTCTTAGCTTGTTCAAATGTCGCATCTGAGTGTCCAAGTGCAACTGTCACACCTTCACCTGTAATAGTACGTACAAAATCTTCCACCCCATCACGTTCTGGTGCAATAGCGATTTTATTTAGCATCCCTTTTGCAGCATCCTGCCAAGAATGAAACTCCTCAACACCCGGGTCTCTCATATAAGTTGGATTTTGTGCCCCCTTAAAAGTTTCTGTGAAATATGGGCCTTCATAATAAATCCCACGAATCTTAGCACCTGTTGCTTCTTTATAATGGTTTCCAAGATTTTCAGTGACTGCAAGCAATTGCTCATAAGTGGCTGTTAAAGTTGTGGGCAAGAAACTGGTAACACCGGTACTAAGAAGTCCTTCACTCATAGTATGCAATGTACCTTCAATGTTGTTGTCCATCACATCTACACCTGCATATCCATGAATATGAGTATCCACAAGACCTGGTGCAATGCTATAACCAGTATAGTCAAGAACCTCTGCTCCTTCAGGAATTTGATCCACATGTTTCCCAAATTTGCCATCAACAAGTTCTAAGTACCCACCGCGACGAATGCCAAATGGATAGAAAAACTGATCCGCTTTAACGTAATTAGGCATAATAATGACCTCCTTAAAAGATTACTTTTGATATTTATTATGTCAATTACATTATAAACTTTTCTGATTCATTTGTAAATGGTATAGACCTATTTTCTAGAGATATTTTAAAAGAGCTGGATGTCTCCAACTCTTTTATCTTATTTTGATTTCACAGGTTGTTCTTGAGCAGCCTTAACAGCAGCTGCTATCGTTTCTGCGTATAGCTTAGCACCTTCTTCGAGCTTGCTATTGTCATTCCCGAAGTGAACTTGGTCTGTTCCAGCCCAGATTTCAGGATGTTCCTTAGAAACCTTATTCCAGTCAGCAATACTTACATAAGGAGTCTTTTCAGCTAATTCACGTGCATAGTTTGCATACTGCTCCACCGATGCATATGTATCCTTGCTCTTATCTCCCTCGTAAGGTGTAACTAAAATCAAATGATGACCTTTTGGCAAATTATTAACAAGACTGTCCAAATCATTCTTGTAACCCTCAGGGTTATTAACACCCGTTGCAATGACAACTGTTTTTAGAAGTGCCTTGTTCTGGCTGTTATTGAGCATAATGTCATTGGCTTGCTTGGTAGTACGACTAACCTGAGCATTAATATTTGCATCAGGAAGTGCTTCTTTCAAGGCTGTATTTGCACGCAAAGCAACTGAATCACCAATTAAACTCGTTCCTTCTACAATGCCCAAACGACTTACTTCTGCCTGCTCAGCAAGCATTTTAGTTTGCCCAATATTGGTTTGTGCTTGTTTGAAACCATTGACCATCAAATCCGTTTCAAAGTCACCTACCTGAGGAGCTAGGGCTATGATAACTACTGTAAGTAAGCTAAGAATTCCAAAAGTAGATGTGCTAATTACTTGTATATGAGGTAAGTTAGCAATTTTCCGTATTATAGGACTTGTCTTTCCAGCAATCAAAGGTTCTATAACATAAAAAGATAGGCTAGCAAAAAAATATGAAAAGATAATTGTCAGAATAACAGCCGGTAAATTACCCAGTAACTGAGAAAAAACAATATAAAATGGCCAATGGAAAAGATAAACTGCATAGCTAGTATCTGCTAGAAAACTGATTACCTTCGGCTCTTCTATATTGGGAGTTTTTTCATGCAAGACACGCGCAGCAACAATCATAGCCATGGCTGCTAAACTGGCCATTAAGAATCCAAATAGATAAGCAAAGAGATAGGTAAACTTAACAAAGAAAGTCAACAGTAATAATACTAAGAGACCTGCTCCAAATACTAACAGATTCTGACGTAGATTCCACATTCGATCAAATTGTCTGACTAAATCGCTCGTCTGACGAACGCCCACAACTGTTGCAAGTATACTTCCTAAAAAGAAAGGGTAGACATGGGTTAGACTTGAAAAGTAGACAGTGGAATAGGAACTGGCCATTAAACTACCAATAAACATGGAGAAGAAACTAATCAAAAAGGCAGCAGCAGACAAGAGAAAAACCATTCCCCTCAACTGACCATTTGATTTAGACTGTTTGGATAAAAACCAAACTGCCAATCCCCAAAGGATATAGTAGTGAACCTCAACAGCTAAGCTCCAATTATGAACAAACAAATGAGGAATGAACTGAGATTCATAACTCCCACCTGTTAGGAGTTCATAGAAGTTGGTCATAAAACCTAAGACACCTGCAATCTGACCCCCAATTCCAGCCACATAATCTTGCCGAACTAGAAAGGTAAAGGGCATGGTCACCAAAACCATCAGCACCACAGGTGGTACGATACGATAAAATCTTCTCTTAAAAAAAGCCCAGCAAATCAATCTGGCTTTGTCTTTTCCAAAATTCTTCTAAAAGGAGGGAGGTGATCAAAAATCCTGAGAAAGTGAAAAAGACATCTACCCCGAAAAATCCTCCAGGAAAGATGGTCTGAAAGAAATGATACAAGAGTACCAATAGTAAACCTGTAATCCTAATCAAGGAAAACCATTTAATACGCATACGAGTTTATTCTCCATTCGATTAGATTGTAAAAACATCTAATTCTCATTCCATAATACACCTTATTTTATCAAAAAAAGAAGAAAAATCCTAAGAGAAAACTTAGGATTTTAGTATTCTACCTTACAATTTTTAGAAATTGCGCCCTGACTTATTATAGCCATATTTTTCCACAAAATACTCACGGAATTCCAAAAGATTATCATCCATAATAGCTTGTCGAACCTGCTTCATCAGATTAAGCAAGAAGTAAAGGTTATGGTAGCTAGTTAAGCGGATACCAAAGGTTTCATCAGCCTTGAGCAAGTGACGAAGGTAGGCGCGTGTGTAATTCTTACATGTGTAGCAATCACACTCAGGATCCAGTGGCGTAAAGTCCTCAGCAAACTGGGCATTCTTTACAACCAAACGTCCCTGACTGGTCATACAAGTCCCGTTACGAGCAATTCGAGTCGGCAGGACACAGTCAAACATATCCACCCCACGAATTACCCCATCGATTAAGCTATCTGGCGCCCCCACACCCATCAGATAGCGTGGTTTGTTTTCAGGTAGCAGTTGAGTTGTAAAGTCCAAGACCGCATTCATCTCTTCGTGGGTTTCTCCCACTGCCAAACCACCGATAGAGTAGCCTGGGAAATCCATGCTGACAAGGTCATTCGCTGATTGGCGACGCAAGTCTTCAAATCCTGCCCCCTGCACAATCCCAAATAACCCTTGGTCATGTGGACGACGATGAGCCTTCAAACCACGCTCAGCCCAACGGCTGGTACGCTCGATTGATTTCTTAACGTAGTCGTAAGGTTGGTAAAACTGAGGACATTCATCAAAAGACATCATGATGTCTGAGCCCAGATTGTTCTGAATAGAGATGGCTTTTTCTGGTGATAGGAACATCTTAGAACCATTGAGATGGTTTTTAAAGGTTACCCCTTCTTCTGTGATATTGCGGCTATCTGCTAAGGAATAAACCTGAAAACCACCACTATCTGTCAAGATAGGCTGGTCCCAATTCATGAACTTGTGGAGACCACCAGCGCGTGCAATAAGTTCATCCCCAGGGCGAAGCCAGAGATGATAGGTGTTTGATAGGATAATTCCCGAACCCATCTCCTTCAATTCTTCAGGTGACTGAGTTTTGACAGTAGCTTGAGTCCCAACTGGCATAAACATAGGTGTCGGGAAAGGTACCGTGGGGAGTGATGATTTCTCCCAAACGAGCTCCTGTGTATGTTTTTCTTTCTTAATCAAACGATATTTGATTGGTGAATCTGACATTTTTTACCTCCGAAGCTGGGAAAAACAGTCCCAGTTCATACTTTGTGCCCAAGGGCATACTGTATGATTTTATCAAAAAAAGCTGTAACTGTCACGAACTATGGTATAATGAAAGAATGAAATACCCAAAAATTGATTTAAAAACCATTCGTCTGCAGACCAGACAATTTCAAGCTGAAAATCCCCGCCTCCTTCTGGTTTATCTCCTCCCTAGCATGCTGGTCATCCTATCAGGCTTTCCTCAATCCCCTTAGCGCGTCTCCAACGAAAGTGTATTTTTAGAGCAATCCTTTTTTCAGCATGTTTTGGCACAAGTGCTCCAAGCCTATCTCTTTTCCCGCTAGTGGTCTCCTTTTATCAGGGACAGTTTCTTTCTAGCAGTGCAGTCTTTGCGACGCTGAAACTCATCAAAGGACCCTGATACAGAACTCTCAGTCAAAAAAATCTAGTCTCGCTCTCTTTGCTGAAGAGCACTTTTCACAAACCTTTCTGACTCTCCTCCTCAAACGTTTCTATCTCTTCTTATGGAGCATTCCAAAGCTTTAGTAGGCATTTACTTTCTTTTTACAGTAACTCTTTTAGCCCAGAGATTCGTTGCCCATCCATCCTGAATTTCCCAAATCTGGATCTCTCGTCAGTTGAAACTGAGCAGTTTCCTCATGACCTTTGGACTCTACTTTTCTCGCTAGCCTCATCTTGATGATTGTGGGCAAATACTCTCTACGTTCCCACAACACTATGCCTACTCGCAGGTAGAATTTCTCCTCTGCGATACTCTAGACTTTAGGAGCAGGCTAAACCCGGACAAATCCTGAAAAACCAGTCGTTTCCTGATGAAAGGTTACAAAGTTCCAGCGTTTCGTCCTGGACTTACAACTCCTTCCTTGGTACTTCCTCAATTGGATTACTTTTTGGGATTGCTAGTTTTCTCAATCCTTCCCTATATCCAGAACAATCACATCTTCTTTTACCGAGCCCTACTAGCCCGTAAAACGTCGAAATGGATAAGAACTCTAATAAAACTAGCGTCCTGAAAGACGCTGGTTTTCTTATTTCA
>BNJV01000678.1_pt1 | contig 17010 bp, 28 predicted proteins | sample 8540591 | NCBI WGS metagenome assembly BNJV01 (sample SAMD00202457, study PRJDB9452) | human saliva metagenome | host: Homo sapiens
TGGGATAGATTATAGCTATATAAAAATTAATTTTTTTATATTTATTCAGAGTAGAAATATAAATATTTGTTTTTCTACTCCTTATTTTATTGATAAATCAGTATTAATTAGAGATTTACGGATAATAGAGAAAACATTTACTGTATAAAGGAATAAAATGAAAACTATTGTTAGATAAAAACATAGTAGAGTAATAATAATATAATACTTTCACAATAAGTACAAAGATATATGTTCATCATGCCGAAAATATTTTTACAACAGATAAATATATTGATTTCTAAAATATTAATATGCTAATATATTAGTATATTAATTTGTTCGTAAATAGGAGGAACTATGAAAAAAAGAAAAATTGTTGCACTTTGTATGTTAGCTACATTAGCTCTGTCTGCTTGTGGTGGAGGAACTAAGACTACAACCGAAAGCAGTAAGGCTGCATCAGTAGATGAACCTATTGAGATTGTTATCAGTCATATAGCCGATGAAAACCATACATGGCATAAGGGTTCAGAGAAGTTTAAAGAGGTTGCCGAGGAAAAGTCAGGTGGAAGACTTAAAGTAACTATTTATCCAAACTCACAGCTTGGTAATGAGATTGATACTATTCAGTCGATTCTAACAGGTGGTGGATGTGATATTACATTTACTGCGGAGTCTATGCAAACTTATGCAGAGGAGCTTGGTGTAATAGGAATGCCATATGCTATAAAGAGTGAAGAACAGTTGTACAAAGTACTGGATGGTGAAGTTGGAAAAGAGATGGAAGACATAATGCTCAATTCAGGTATGAGGGTTTTAGGCTATTTCGTCAGAGGTCCAAGAAACATCACATCAAATACACCTATTAAAACACCTGATGATTTAAAGGGATTCATCATAAGAACACCACAGTCTCCTATGACAGTTGCTGCATTTGAGGCAATGGGTGCAAAGCCTACTCCAATGGCATTCAGTGAGGTGTTTACTTCATTACAGCAGGGTGTTATAAACGGTCAGGAAAATCCTTTGGCTATGATAAAGTCAGGATCACTCTATGAAGTACAAAAGTATGTTAATGAGACAGAGCACTTGAGAGCATGGGTTTACATCGCTATGGGCGAGAAGAAATACTAGTCTTTGCCGGATGATTTAAAAAGAAGTTGTTAATGAGGCGGCTAAAGAGGCTCAGGCATATGAGCATGAATTATTCCTTGAGGATGAGAAAAAGCTTAAGGGTGAGCTTGAAGAAAAGGGTATGGAGTTCGTAGAGGTAGATCAGAGTCTGTTCTCAGAAAAAGCTATTCCGGGAGTTGAGGCTATTTTGACAGATAAGCAAAAAGCACTGTATGATAAGATAAAGGCAGTACAATAATAGTTTTAGATTGGTGAATTATGGATAGTTTTATAAAAAAATATAATACATTCATGTCTTATGTTGGCTTTACTCTGTCTTGCAGGATTTATTATCAGTGTACTTGTACAGGTAATAAGTAGAACTTTTTTGCCGAAAACACCTTCGTGGACAGAGGAACTTGCTAGATATATGTTTATATACATGGTGGCATTCGGATCAAGTGTAGCAGTACATAAAAAGGAATTCGTTGCTGTAGATTTAGTGGTGGATTTTTTGCCGGCTACAGTAAGAAAAGTGATTGAGTTACTTATAAGTGTTTTACTGATGGTATTTGTGGTATTTGTACTGTTAAAGTCCGTATTAGGATTTGCAATAATAGAGTACAGAATGGTATCTACCGCAATGCAGATTCCAATGCAATATGTATACTTGTCTATGATAATAATGTTCGGACTTCTGATTTTAAGCTACGGATTGGAGATAATATATCAGGCCAATGAGATTTTGAATAGCAAAGGAGAGAAAAAATAATGGTAGCGGTATTATTCATATCCTTTTTGGTTTGCTTAAGTATAGGAGTACCTGTTGCATTTAGTCTTGCAATATCTTCATTGCTGTATTTTCTTGGAAGTGGAATGCCATTGACTATATATACACAAAGGTTTTTTTCAGGACTCGACTCCTTTACATTGCTTTGTATTCCGGGATTTGTTTTAGCAGGAAATTTAATGAACTTTGGTGGTATAACGGAAAGATTAATCAAGTTTTGTAATAAACTTGTGGGTCATATTACAGGAGGGCTTGCTATTGCAAACGTTGTAGCATCAATGCTTTTTGCAGGTATTTCAGGTACTGCTTTGGCTGATACTGTAAGTGTTGGTGGAGTTTTAATTCCTGCAATGAAAAAAGACGGTTATGATGCAGACTTTTCTGCAGCTATTACAGCGGCTTCATCATGTGTAGGACCTATAATACCTCCTTCAGTGCCAATGATAATGGCGGCAACTTTAACCGGGTTGTCGGTATCAAAGCTTTTTGTGGCAGGAATATTACCGGGTATCCTTATGGGTGGAGGTATGATTTTAGCTTCAGTTATAATATCCCATAAGAGACATTATCCGAAGGCTGAAAAAAGAGCTACTATAAGAGAAATATTAAGTACAGGAAAAACTTCGTTTTGGGCTCTACTGATGACTCTTATAATACTGCTTGGTATTGTTGGAGGAATTGTTACACCGACAGAGGCGTCAATATTGGCAGTAGTATATGGAATATTTGTAGGTATATTTATTTATAAAGAACTTACTATAAAAAGAATGCTTGAATGTATGAGACAGACAGTTGTATCCAGTGCTGCAATCATGGCACTTGTAGGATTTGCAAAATATTTTTGCATATATACTTACAAAAGAGCAGATTCCACAGATGGTTGCTGATGCTATGCTAAGTTTTACTACAAATAAATATATCATTCTTCTTTTAATAAACCTTTTACTTGTATTTGTTGGAATGTTTATGGAGACTATAGCCGCTATTTTGATATTATTCCCGGTTCTTTTGGGGGTAGTTACACAGGTTGGTGTAGATCCTATACAGTTTGGTGTAATTGTGGTACTTAATCTTGTAATTGGATTCATGTACTCCACCTGTAGGTGTATGTTTATTTGCAGCTACAAATATTGCAGAAGAGAAACTGACGAATGTTATAAGAGAATTGATGCCGTTTATAGCCAGTAATTTTATAGTATTGGCAATAGTTACATATGTTCCTGCTGTAACAGTAGGCGTTGTAAAATTAATAATGGGAAGCTAGAAGGTGATAAAATATGAAAGCTATTCAAATTGTGAAGCCGGGTGAACTTAGAATCATTGATATGGAAAAACCACATATTGATGATAAAAATAATATATTGGTAAAGATGAGAGCTGCAGGTATTTGCGGCTCTGATGTTGGAATTTTACCATGGAACAAATGCAGCGGCTACTCTATCCGAGAGTTATCGGACATGAGATGGTTGGTGTAGTGAAGAGATAGGTTCCAATGTTAAAAAATTAAAAGTTGGAGACAGAATAATAGTAAATCAGGTTGTAAGCTGTGGAGAATGTTATCCTTGCAGACATAACAGAGGAAATGTATGTGACCACTTAGAGGTACGTGGGGTACATAGGGATGGAGGATACAGAGAGTATATGGCTGTACCTGAGGAGGACTGTTATATATTGCCTGATAATCTTAGTGATGCGGATTCGGTAATGATCGAGCCGACAACTATAGCAATACAAAAGTCTTTCAAGAGCCGAGATAGAAGATGATGATGTCATATTTATAATAGGATGTGGTGCATTAGGGCTCTTCAATCTTGAGAATAGCAAGACTTACAAATGCAAAAATAATTGTAGGCGACATAGTGGATGATAAGTTGAATGATGCACTGAAAAATGGTGCTCATTATGCCGTAAATCTTTCTCATGAAGATTTTGAAGAGAAAGTAAAAGAGTATAGTAATGGCAGAGGACCGACTGTAACAATAGATGCAGCCTGCACAAAAAGATTCTTTAATGAATGCAATAAAGGTTACAGGAAATGCAGGTAGAGTAATTACAATGGGGTTTTTCAATAACTCCGACTGAAGTAAATCAATTTTTAATTACATCGAAAGAGCTTGATGTTAGAGGCTCAAGATTACAAAATAAAAAGTTTGGTGAGGCAATTAAGTTAATTAATGAAGGAAAAATAGACTTATCCGGTGCTGTATCACATACATTTAATTACTTAGACGCTCAGAGGGCATTTGACTTTATAGATTCCAAGGATTATAGTATAAGAAAGATTGCACTGTTGTTTGATTAAGAAAGGAAATCTATGGCAGAATTCGAAAGATTAGCACATGAAAAATCAAGTGAATATGCGTATAGATATTTAAAAAGAAACATTATAAGCCTTGATTTTGCACCAAATAGTAAAATAAGTGAAGCAGATATTGCTAAGGATTTGGAATTATCCAGAACACCGGTAAGAGAGGCTTTGCTTGAGCTTGCAAAAAGTAAATTAGTAGTTATTTATCCTCAAAGAGGGAGTTTTGTCTCAAAAATAGACTACAATCTTGTTGAGGGAGAGTAGGTTTGTAAGATTGGTGCTTGAAAAAGGCTATTGTGGAAATGGTGTGGAAATTTAAGTCCTGAGTTTTTAGACAGGTTGGATATTAATATAAGAACACAGAAGTATTATCTTGAGAAAAAGGATAAAGAACATCTTCTGCAATTGGATAATGAATTTCACAAAACGCTGTTTGAAGCGGCAAATAAATTGCAATCATATGAATTAATTGAAAGTATTTCAGGACATTTTAACAGACTTAGAAATTTGAGTTTAAATGCTATCAAGGATCTAAAGACCGTCAGTGATCATGAGAGTATCTTTTTGGCTGTGAAGTCAGGTGATAAGGAAAAAGCAAAAGAGCTGATGGAGATTCATTTATCAAGACATAGATTTGAAGAACAGATTCTCAGAGAACAATATTCTGATTATTTCATTTAATATAAAGTAGTACAGTAAGGAGAAATTTATGCAAATGACTTGGCGATGGTACGGAGAGGAAATGACTCCGTTACCTTAAAAGCAAATCAAGCAGATTCCGGGTGTAGAAGGCATCGTTTGGGCACTACATAATAAGGCTGCCGGAGAAGTTTGGGAAGTGGCCGAAATCGAAGAAGTAAGAAAGCAACTGGAACCATATGGCTTTTAATATGGATGTGGTTGAATCTGTAAATGTTCACGATGACATAAAGATAGGTTTACCTACAAGAGATGCACTTATAGAGAATTATAAAACAACTCTAAGAAATCTTGCAAAATTCGGTGTAAAGGTTGTATGTTACAACTTTATGCCGGTATTTGACTGGACAAGAACAGACTTGCATCATGAGCTGCCTGACGGATCAAATGCACTTTTCTATGAGAAAAAGGTTATTAAAGAAGATCCAATGGAGATGGCCAGATATATCATAGAAGGATCAAAGGGATATACAATGCCCGGTTGGGAGCCTGAGAGACTTGAGCATCTGAAGGAACTTTTTGAGGCATATAAGCCTGTTACAAAAGAAAAGCTTTGGGAAAACTTAAAGTATTTCTTGGAGGCAATAATGCCTACTTGTGAGGAATGTAATATCAAAATGGCTATTCACCAGGATGATCCGCCATGGGATATTTTCGGACTTCCAAGACTTTTGGTTGATGAAGCTGCAATCGATAAGTTTTTAAAGCTTGTAGACAATCCTTATTCAGGACTTACACTTTGTTCAGGTTCACTTGGTGCAAATGAGAAAAACAGAGTTGCAAATATAGTAAGAAAACACTGTGACAGAATCTACTTTGCACATATAAGAAATGTAAAATACTATGAAGGAGGAGATTTCTCGGAAGTTTCACATAGAGATTGTGACGGAGATGTAGGTATCTTAGATATAATCAAGGCATATCATGACTGTGGATATACAGGATATATTCGTCCTGACCATGGAAGACATATCTGGGATGAAAAGTGTAGACCGGGATACGGTCTGTATGACAGAGCACTTGGTGTAATGTATATTCTTGGTGTATGGGACGCACTTGAAAAATTCGATAAGAAAATAAAAATTTTAGGGGTTATGCCTTTCCTTTTATGTTGTGAAAAACTTTTTAATTAAAATAATTAACATATGTTAATTGCTTGTATCTGTTAATATATGTGTTTCAGAGATTACATTTAATTATGTAAGAAAGTTGTAATTTTTAGAAAAGGTAATTTACATTGCATTATTTGTTGAATGATGTTATTATCCTAAATGTTTCGTTAAGAAATATTAAATTAATTTGATATATGGAGGGATATATGAAACGTTTAATAGCGACACTTACATTAGGATTAGGTTTAACATTTGGAGCAGTTTTTGCAGCTAATGCGGCTCCATCAACAATTATTATACCGTCAAGAAGTACTGCTGCAGTAGTGGCAACATCATCAACAGCAACACCTTCAACACCATCTGTTGCAACACCTTCAAGTTCAGGAAGAGGAAGAGGCGGTTCTTCATCATCAGGCGGTTCAGGTTCAAGCAATAGAAGAAGCAGCTCAGTATCTACTTTAAGTTCTTCAGCAGGTACATGGGTGAAGGATGCTAACGGCTGGTGGTTAAACTATGGTGCAGGAAATTATGCAAAGAATACTTGGGTATTTAAGGATTCTAAATGGTATTATTTCAATGCAGACGGTTATATGTATACTTCATGGTTACATATCAATAACAACTGGTACTACTTACATGATGACGGACATATGAACATCGGTTGGTTACTCACAGAGAATACACATCTTTGGTACTATTTCGATGCTAACGGTGCTATGTGGTACAATGCAACAACTCCTGACGGTTACTATGTAAATAATGATGGAGTTTATGTAGCAAAATAATTTAAAAAAGCTGATTAAGCGGATAGGTTGTTGCCTATCCGCTTTTTAACTATATTATTTATAGCAATCTTCGATTGGAACTTTAATAACTATCTTTCTGATAGGCCTGCTTATATCTCCGGTTCGTATGGCAGGAACATGTACATCCCATGGAAAGTAGCAAGCAAATGTTCCCGGTATGAGATAAATTCTTCCTTCTTTTATAGTATCTGAATTTTTATAAAATAAAATATCTCTTTTTGTATCAAGTAAATCCTCATCAATATCTAAAGTATAGTCATCATTCCAAAATGCAGCTCTTCAGGACCCTCCATCTGCAAGGAACTGCACATCTATATATTTTCTGTGGTATTTCAGGACGCAAATTCGATCTTTCAGATGTTTGTAGGTCTAAAACCTGAAGGATACATTTGCTCACCAAGTGTTAAATCATAAACACCTGGAGTAGCATTTGCCATATCATTGTCCCTTAGATATTTTAAAGCAAGACCAAGTGGTTGTGGAAGTAAAGCACAATGTCTTTCAAAAACTCATTTTTAATATTACCATAAATCATAGAAACTCCTATCTCACCGTAAAACGGAAGCAAAAATATAAAACAATAGAAAACTATTGATTAAATACGATTTAATAATGGTTGCTATATTTTTAAATCACCATTTTTTTAAACAGTTCTTCATGCTCTGAAGTAAGTGTGTCTATCATATTGAGGATATCGTCCATATGCTTTTGAAAATAATTGGCAAGCCAAATCATTATCTCTGTTTAGTAAAGCATATGTAAGAGCGGATAAATTTCTATGTATATTCTTTGCATAGTTTATATTCCTCAAAGCGAGAGAGTATAACCTGAACAAGTCCGCTTCATATTCATATAATGATTGCCACAATGTATTAAAATTTCCGCCAAGAATAAAAAGTTGATTATAAAACTGAACTAATGATCTGGAGGCACGAAAAAAATCACTGTGAATATAATTATATTCAAGTTGTGACAATATCTCATTCAATATATTTAATTCTGTACGCTATGGCATCTGTGATGAAAAATGCCATGTATCATGGATATACATAATTGTTCATTAAGCCACACTGAATCTTCGATTCTTTTCCTACTTACTGTTGAAACAAAAGAACCTCTCATAGGAATAACTTCAATAAGATTATTCCTTGCCAGCTTTGGAAATGTATCATGAAGGGGCGTACGACTTACATTCATAAAAGATGCAAGATCCTGTTCGTTCATCCTTTGTCCCAGTGAAAGAACCATATTGAGGATTAATGTACTTAATATTCTATATACGTATTGTCTGGTATCTTCAGAGGGCCTTCTTTGTATAAATTTATTTTGAATATTTTGTCAACTGGTTTTCTAAACTCATATCTTACCTGTATTTTTCTAAACTCAAATTTATTCTAGGAATACTGATTCGAACAAATTCAACTTGTAGACAACATATAAATCATCTTGTAAACAATTATAAGACATATATGATCCATGTTGTTTATTAGGCTGAATATATTACAAATACCTAGTATATTATAGCATGATTTCAGCATAAAATTCTAGTTTTTAATTTAAATAAAGAAAATAAACTTGATTTTTAAAGAAATGGCATGTTATTATTCTTGAAGTGGGATTAAACTTGTAAACAATTTTGGAGTAAGTATGAATCAACTATATGATAAGCTAAAACGAAAAACTTATTTCTATGGAACTTAAACCAGGAGATAAACTGAGTGAAAAATTTTTTATATCTTCAGAAGAGGATATGAGTAGACCACAAGTCAGGCAGGTGCTGACAAGCCTTTCTGATGAGGGATACTTGGACATATTGCCTCAAAAAGGTTCAGTGGTTACCAGAATAAAAAAAGATATTATCAGAGAAGCTGCACATGCTCACCTTGTATTGGAACAAGCTATATTGTTTGAACTTGTAAACAAAAGGAAAAATGGGGAAGAACTTGAGTTTGTAAAAGAGTATGTCAATATGCTTAAGACTATAAAAAAGCCGCAGAATGAATATGATATGCTGATGCTTGAATGGGGATTTTATAATGCTTTGGCTAAAGAGAGCAGTAGGGAGTATGCATATTCTTTTTTGAATAAATTAGATGCTGATATGTATAGACTTGGTTTTTAAAGTATAGTACATACAATTATAATACATATAACTCTTCATTAAATGCATGGGAAAATACAATGATGGAAATAAAGCTTATGTCTGAGCAGCTGGAGAACTGCCAGATTGAACTTCTTACCATGATCTGTTCAAACAGATATAACAGCATTTTATCTACTGTTGATTTTCTTGAAGGTATTTACACCGATGGAGTAAAGCAGGAAGATGATAGTTTAGAAAATATTGTACATGATTTTTCCGGTTTATATATCGGGGAGTAAGATATAATTTTATTAAGCCATAGTGAGGAAGGAGGTAAGCTATGGAGCAGGGTTAACCTGTAAAAGATTTATTAACTTTTGTTTTTGGAGGAAATTATGGAATATATTATTGGTATAATTCTAATATTAACTTTTTTCGGATTAGCATGGTATTGTATATCCGGTAACAACCTTATGATTGGTTTCTTAATCATAACTATTATTTGGACTGTCTTGTCATTTGCAGGAACTCTTGGTGCAAGTGCTGATTTCCTTGCACAGAATGAAGCACTACAGTTTAGTGGACTAAAAGGTGTTATGACAGCTTTAAACAAGATTTTCCAAAGCGCACCTGAAGGTTGGGGTACAACTTTGGTTAATGTTTGTTGGGGTGCATGGTTTGGTCGTGTACTTATGGAGACAGGAATCGCTTCTACACTTATAAGAAAAACTGTAGAACTTGGTGGTGACAAGCCAATGGTAACTATAACACTTCTAAATATTGTAACAGCAATTATCTTTACTGCAATGACCGGAGCAGGTCCTGTAATTGCTATAGGTGTTATTGTTTTACCAATTCTTATGTCACTTGGTGTACCAAAGGCTATTGCGATGTTCTCTTTTATGGGTTCTGTAGCTGCCGGAATATATATAAATCCTGTGAATTTTGCACAGTATAGAGCTTTCTTTATCACACCTGAGCAAATGCCTGAGTTTACTCTCGGATGGTATGCTGCAAAGTGGGGATATGTGGCGCTTATTATACTTCTGTTAACTACAACTATTTTGTCAGGAGTTTATCTTGCAAAATCAAAAACGTCACATGCGTGGGCGGCTACAACAAATAAGGGTGTTCAGCAGAAAAATGCACCATTCTACACACTTATACTTCCTATAGTACCTGTTGTATTGAAGATTTGGCTTGATTTTTTTCAGTTATTGGTGGATTTGTTATTGCAGGATTTGCTGCATTATTTCTCTGCGGAAAAATGAAGGAAGCTTCAAAGAGAATTGTCAGCTTGTAAATAAATTATATTATGATGGTGTAGATACAGCACCGCTTGTAGGTTTCCTTTTGACATTGCCTATGTTCAATCAGGTTGCATCATATGCAGCGCCTTATTTTAAGGTTGTACTGGGTGGCGTGTTCCCAAAGAATGAGCTTGTACTTTGTATAGTTTTTGCAGTACTGCTTTTCATGGGACTTTTCAGAGGACCAATGACACTTGTAGGTTGTGGTGCTGCAACTCTGGGAGTTGTAATGCATATTGGTGATTTCTCAGTACCTTTCTTATATGCAATATTTGCAATTCCAACAATTACAGTAAATATAGGATCATGTATTACACAGTCATGGGTAGCGTGGGGACTTGCATATACAAAGGTAGAATCTAAAGATTTCTTGAAGTTATCTATTCCAAATGCATACTTTGCAGGCGTGTTACAATATGTAGCTACATTTATATTACTTGGAAGTCTTGGTGCTACATGGTTAATGTCAGCTGTTAAATATTTTAGTGAGATGCCAATATATTGGCATCTCATGGACTATAAATATATAGAAGGGTAGAAGCAATGGGAAACAGAAAAGTCCGTATGGGCATTGATGTAGGCGGAACACATACAAAATGTGTGGCCATGGATAATGAGACACATGAGATTATTGGTAAAGACCAGGTTAAAACAACACATGATGATAAGGATGGCGTAGCGGCCGGAGTTGTAGAAAGTTTTAGAAATTGTCTGAAAAACTTTAATATAGATCCTTCAGATGTGGTTTTCGTAGCCCATTCTACTACTCAGGCTACTAATGCATTTATAGAAGGCGATGTTGCAAATGTCGGTATCATAGGTATTGCAGGTGGAGGTCTTGAAGGCTTTTTGGCTAAAAGACAGCTCAGACTTAAAGATATTGTACTTGATGAGAAGGTTGGAAGAGTTATAAAGGTATTTAATACTTTTATCAAGAAGAAACAACTTACAGATGATGTAATCAATCAAAACATAAATGAGCTTGTAAATCAGGGTACAAATGTTATTGTAGCTTCTATGGCTTTTGGTGTAGACAGCATGGAAGAAGAACAGAAAATACATGATTTAGCTTCTAAAAAGAATGTACCTGTTACAATGGCTTCCAGATATTACAAAGCTTTATGGTCTTACAAGAAGAACAAGAACGGCAGCTATAAATGCATCAATTTTGCCTAAGATGATGGGAACGGCAAATGCTACAGAGTCATCAGTCAGAGAGGCAGGTGTATCAGTACCTCTTATGATAATGCGTGGTGACGGTGGTGTCATGGAAATAAATGAAATGAGAAAACGTCCTATTTTGACAGCACTTTCAGGACCTGCGGCTTCTGTAATGGGTTCACTCATGTATCTTAGAGCATCAAATGCTATATACTTTGAAGTTGGTGGAACTACTACAAATATAGGAGTAATTAAAAACGGTAGACCGGGTGTGGATTATGCAAAAATTGGTGGACATGATACATATATCAACTCACTTGATGTTAGAATCCTGGGTTGTGCCGGTGGATCAATGGTTAGAATCAGTGACAAAGATGTTGTTGATGTAGGTCCACGTTCAGCACATATTGCCGGATGTGAATATGCTTGCTTTACTCCGGAAGAAGAGATTGTGAACCCACAGATTGAACTTGTAAGTCCGAAGAAGGGAGACCCTGCTGATTACTGTGTTATAAAGCTTGCAAGTGGAAAGAAGATTTGCTTTACAAATACTTGTGCCGCCAATGTACTTGGACTCGTAGATAAAAAGTTCTTTGCATTCGGTAATGCAAATGCGGCAAGAAAGGCTATGCAACCGGTTGCAGATAAACTTGGAATCACAGTAGAGCAGCTTGCAACAAAGATACTGGATAAGGATTATGAAAAAGTATCTGCATGTATTAATGCTTTAGCAGAAAAATATCAGCTTGATCATGATACTATGAAGCTTGTAGGCTGCGGAGGTGGTGCAGCTGCATTGGTTCCATACTGTGCCGCAAAGCTTGGACTTGATTACGATATTCTGAAAACGCTGAAGTTATTTCCTCAATAGGCGTTGCTCTTGCAATGGTAAGAGATGTAGTGGAAAGAGTTATACCGAACCCGTCACAGGAAGATATTAGAGAACTTAAGAAAGAGGCTATTGACAGTGCAATTAATTCGGGTGCAGATCCTGATTCTATAGAGGTGCATGTGGAGATAGATTCTCAAACCGGAAAGGTTACGGCAATAGCTACAGGTTCAACAGAGGTAAAATCTACAGATCTGTTAAAGGAATGTGACGAAGTTGAAGCTACAGAGTTGGTGACAAGAGATTTCGGTAAGGATGCTACAGATATAAGATTAGCAGATAAAACTGATAAATTCTTTGTTTTTGAGGCGACAAAGAAAGAGAAAAATGCTGTAAGAATAGTGGATAAAAAAGGATTTATAAAGGTACAATGTTCTACAGGTTCTGTAAGAAGGTGTAGAGTCGAGAACTATAAAAGAAGTTGTAGAAGAACTTTTGGAAGGAACAAGCTGAGTTTAAAACAGATTCAGTTATAAGGCCGGATTATTTTGTTTGCTACGGACCTAGAGTAAGTGATTATTCTGCAGTAGACTTAGAACAGATTTATTTACTGATGGATTTGGATCTTGGTGATAGAGATATGAATGAAGAGATAATTATTGTAGCCTCGACAACAAGTGTTTAATTTATGTAAAGAAACTTTGGAGGATATATGGGCGAACAACCTATGGATTTAAAACCACTATTTGACGGTATATTTGGCAAACAACGAACTGTTCTTTATGAAAGGCCGAATTTTGAAAAGAGAGAATTGGTGGATATGCTAAGGAATTTGGCTGATATTCCTCTTTTACATTGGGATAGGTATGCTTTTTCAAGAGACCCTCTTGAGGGTAAAGTTTCTGATGAACAAAGAAAATTTACATGAAAAAGCTTGGGATTGTGGGGCTGAATGGGCTGACAAGTCAAAAAAGGAGTATGGGAATATATCACCTGAAAAATTGGCAAATGCACTTGGAATGGAAGTGGAATACCCTACTTTACCGGAAAACACAGACAGAGTATTATTTGCTGAGTTTAGAGAGCCCAGAATCATATAAGAATTTATATGGATGCTATAAATAAGGTAGAAGAATTTATAAAGGAAGATGATATAAAAGATATATTAGGTTCTGTAAATATTGCTGACGTTTTATTGCTTTCATGAACTGTTTCACAGTATCGAGGAAAAATATAAGAATGAAATTTATACTAAAACTGAAAAATCAGACTTTGGTCATTAGGGTTTTATTCACTATAATTCATGTTTAATTGCACTCAGTGAGATAGCTGCTATGTCTTTTGCATTCAGTTACTCCCGGAATTAAATTTTCACCATACCTTTTAGATGTATTGCTTGTTTACGGATATTCTGACTAACGAAGCTTCAGGACTTTATGAGGAGATGATAGGTTATTCTGTAAACAGATGAGAGGAAAGTACTGTATGAGCATAAAGATTGATTTTGAAATTTTGATGAAAACAATAAAAAGCTTTGATAAATGCCGGAATGAATGAGGTTAAAGCTGATATTTGTGCCAGAGTACATACTGAATCGAGTGCTGACGGTGTAGAAAGCCATGGTGCAAACAGAGTTCCACGATTTGTAGATTATATTCAAAAAGGCTGGGTAAACCCAGATGGAGATCCTATATTGATAAGACAAAGAGGATTTGCAGAAAATTATGATGGAAATCTTGGCCCTGGAATAAGTAATGCTATTTTTTGTGCGGATAGAGCAGCTGAACTTGCAAAAGAACATGGAATTGGATTAGTAACATTAAAAAATGCGACGCACTGGATGCGTGGTGGAACATATGCATGGAAGATTGCGGAACATGGTAAAATAGGTATGTGCTGGATAGCTACAGAAAGCTGTATGCCTATGTGGGGAAGTGATGAGCCAAGTATAGGAAATAATCCGTTTTGCGTTGCTGTACCGAGAGAAGACGGTGAAATAGTGCTTGATATGGCAATGAGTCAGTATGCATTCGGTAAGCTGGGTGTTTATAGGCTGGCCGGAAAAAATTTACCTTATCCGGGAGGCTTTGATGAACAAGGCAATCTGACATATGATCCGGGTTCTATAGAAAACAAAAGAATTTTGCCCACAGGGTATTGGAAAAGGATCATCAATGGCATTGATACTTGATTTGCTTGCATCTGCACTGGCAAACGGAAAAACAGGTGCCGATTTGGATGATGAAAAGAGAGGTAGCTGTACAGGCTGTTCTCAGGTGTTTATTGCTATTGATCCTTATCTGTTTGGTGAAAAAGAAGATATACAAAATAAATGGAATACAAGAGTTAAAAAGAGCTGACAGTGCACATCCTATCGATCCGGATTCACCCGTACAATCACCCGGTGAGAATACAATGAAGAGAAGAATGGAAAGTATGAAAAACGGAGTCAATATTGATGAACAAATCTGGGCTCAAATTCAGTCCATAGCAGACGGAAACCTGGATGTGACTGATATTTCATAATATATTTGTGTAAGAGGTGAATATGTTTTATTCAGAGATTAAAATAGCTGAAAAATATAATTATTTGGAAGAAAAATTTTCAGTAGCCTATAAATGGCTAAAAGAACAGGATTTAAAAGACATTGCCTGCAGGTAAATATCCTATTTTAGGTGATATTGTAGTTGCCAATATTCAGGAATATACTACCTTGCCTGTAGAGGAAAAAAGATTCGAAACTCATGACCTATACTTTGATATTCAATATCTTGTAGAAGGTATTGAGCTCTTTGGAATATGTAAAAGAGAAGGGTTAAAATGAAAACAGCTTTTAATCCTGAAAAAGATGTTAGATTCTATGATATGCCAAAGAACTACGGCTATATTATTTTAAATCCGGGTGACTTTTATAGTAGTGGCACCGGAAGATGCACATATGCCGGGGTGTCGGTAGAAGATTCTATTCCTGTTAAAAAGGTAGTTATTAAAGAAGATATAATAGCATATATAAAAACTGATCAATTCAGGTTTTATTATAAATTTATTGTTAGTGGAATGACCACAAGAAAGGAAAAATTATGGAAAAAGTATTTAATTTGGGTAATGGACTCAGACTTATAGATTTATCAAAGATCTTGGATCCGGAGACAGAAAAGAGAAGATGTCATTTATTCCGCTTTAATACAGGAGGACCGATCTCTGACTTTCATACTAATATAGATATTATGAGCCATTTAGGAACACATTGTGAATGTCCATATCATCATGATGACAATTGGCCAAGTGTAGCAGAGTTACCACTTTCAACATTCCTTGGAAGGGCTGTTTATGTAGATTTTAAGGAGACTGTTGCTCCTAATTCACATATTACAGCTGCAGATCTTGATAGAGAAGCAAGTATGGTAAGAGAGGGAGATATTGTTATCATTGATTCTTCATATAAGCTTTACACCATTTACAAAGGATACAAATACAGAGATTGATAAGAGGTTATTTGTAAACGGAGAGACTGCAAAGTGGTTTAGTGATCACAAGGTAAAATGTGTAGGATTTGGAGATGGTGTTTCTATTGAGAACTGTAATGAGGATGTTAAGCCGTTCCATGATATATTATTGGCTGAGAATATTGTGTTCCTTGAAGTTTTAAGAAACCTTGAGTTACTTGAAAAGAATATATTCTTTATGTCACACTCACCACTTCCTATAATCGGGCTTGATTCAAGTCCAGTACGTGCTTATGCTATTGAGGGACTCGCAGAGTTTAGCTAATTTAAACTTTTGAAAGGAATACTCTTTTATGAAAATAGCTATAATCGGAGCAGGAGCTATGGGCTCAATTTATGGTGGTCATCTTTCATTAAATAATGAGGTTTACTTAATAGATACAAATGAAACTATTATAAACTATATAAATGAGAATGGTCTTACATTGGATGAGGATGGAAAGAGCAATATTTACAAACCAAAGGCAGTAACAAATAGTAATGAAATGCCTGCTATGGATCTTGTAATCTTGTTTGTGAAATCTTTATATTCAAGAGCAGCACTCGAAGAGAATAAAAATATAATAGGAAAAGATACATACCTAATGACACTTCAAAACGGTTCTGGACATGAAGATATACTTGAAGAGTTCGTAGATAAAAGTCATATAATTATTGGAACTACCGAAGATAACGGTGCTGTACTAGGTGCAGGACATATTAGAAGAGGTGGTGTTGGTAATACTAATATAGGTATGCTTATAGATGATAATGTAGGATTTTTAAATCAGGTAAAATCAGCTTTTTGATTGTTGTGGATTTAATGTAAAGATTCATAATAATATACAGCAGCTTTATATGGAATAAACTTTTACAAAATGTATCTTTAAGTGCAGTTACAGGTATATTACAGGTTAAGATTGGATATATCAGATCAAATGAATATGCTTTGGAATATGACTAAGACTTTGATTCATGAGGCTGTAGAGGTTGCACATAAACTTGGGCTTGATGCTGATAAAGAAAAATAACACAGGATGTAGAAAATGTAACTGTAAAAATCTCCTGAAGGTATCACATCCATATGTGCCGATTTGTGTGCCGGAAGAAAAAAACAGAGGTTGATACAATAAGCGGTTCTGTAGTAAGAGCGGCAAAAAGCAGGTATTAAAGTTCTAAGCATGAATTTGTTGTAAATATGATTCATGCTATGGAAGGCAGAGAGAATAAATAGAATTTATGATTACGACAGCTTTCATTACTTAAAAAGGTATGAAAGCTGTTTTTATAAGAAATTAAATTTTAAAAATATAAATGTAAGTAAAACACAA
>BNJV01002935.1_pt1 | contig 16917 bp, 19 predicted proteins | sample 8540591 | NCBI WGS metagenome assembly BNJV01 (sample SAMD00202457, study PRJDB9452) | human saliva metagenome | host: Homo sapiens
TCGAGCCCAGCTGCCGGAGCCAAATTAGTTTTTCTATGAAGCTGTCCTTAATAGGGCAGTTTTATGTAGGTTATTTAACGGATATATTTTTATGGGAAAAAAACTTTCAAATATTACGATATTATTTTTAGCTGTATTTGCTGCTATATTATTAATCTCTAATTTAGCAGGGACTAAATTAATTGCTTTTTGGTCCGATTATTACAGATGGCGGAGCTATTTTTTATTCCCAATATCTTATATTCTTGGCGATGTTTTAACTGAGATTTATGGCTATAAATATGCTCGACGAGCAATTTGGGTGGGGCTAGGCGTTATGCTTTTGGCAGTGCTGTGCTTTACAATTGTGCGTTATATGCCACCGGCGCCGGAGTATGCGGATCAGGCTGCATATGAAGCGGTTTTAGGATTCTTCCCGAGGATTGTTGCAGCTAGCTTAGCCGCATTTTTGACTGGATCATTTTTAAATTCGTTTGTATTGGCGAAATTGAAAGTTAAAACTAAGGGCAAAAAACTATGGTTACGATTAATTGGATCGACAGTCGTTGGTGAATTATGTGATACTGTAGTATTCGCCTTTGTTGCGTTCGGTGGAATACTTCAGGGAATGAACATGCTGACGTATATTTTGATTGGCTGGATATTTAAGACTGTAGTGGAGATTGTTTTCTTGCCTATTACATATCGCGTAATAGATAAGATGAAACAGATCGAAAAAGTTGATGCTTATGACGATAAGACTAACTTTACGCCGTTTAGTGTTGACTTGAAATAGTCTGGCTTATCTTTAAAGCATTTTTTTACAGAACACTTGTTTATAGTGGTTTGCATGAGAGCAATAACCACACCCCAACCATTAGCTAGGTCGCGACTTGTTACGTCCGATTCTAGTCCATCGCCGTTTCGAGCGATAGTTAATCCATTTGTCGACATAGTCGTGCCGGTGCTGAACGAGGAGAAAATTCTTCAAAGCAGCATTGAAACGCTTGACGAATATATGATGGAAAATTTGCCATATCGCTATCAAATAACGATCGCGGATAACGGCAGTCAAGATAACACCTTAAAAAAATAGCAAAAAGCTTGGCGCAAAATCATCAATCAGTTCGTGTCGTAAGGCTGGCTGAACGCGGTCTCGCGGGCGAGCATTAAAGCAAGTTTGGCAAAGCAGCCAGGCGGATATTCTGACGTATATGGATGTCGATTTGTCCACTAGCTTGGACGATTTTTCTGCCGATGATTCAGCCGCTTGTGGCGGGCGAAGCTGGCGTAGCGATTGGTTCTCGATTGATGAAAAAATCAAAGACCAGCCGCGGTTTTAAGCGGGAGTTTATTTCACGGTGTTATAACAAGATTATAAAATTGACGTCGCGAACCAAATTTAGCGATGCGCAGTGCGGGTTTAAGGCAATTCGTCGTGACGTGGCGAAGAGATTTTTTGCCAAAAAAATTAAGGACAATGAGTGGTTCTTTGACACTGAGCTTTTGATTAAAACGGAGCGCGCGGGCGTACCGATTCACGAGCAACCCGTTACTTGGATTGAAGATACTGATAGTCGTGTGAAGATTGTAAAAACTGCGGTCGATGATTTAAAAGGACTGCATCGAGTTAATAAGGAATTGGACAATCGTTCGTGGCTTGAGAAAATGACTCTTCCGATTCTGCTGATTGCGACGGGCGCGTTGTATATGTTTGGCGCGATGCATAATGGCATGGCAAATAGTTATTACGCGGCGGCAGTGCAGGGCAGCAAGCCAAAACTGGACGGCGTGGCTGTTTGGCAGTTTGGACGCGGCGAATTATGTTTCGATCGACAAGCCTCCGCTGGCGACGATGATAATGGGACTTAGTGCTCGACTGTTTGGTTTTTCCAGCTTTTCAATGTTACTACCAAGCGTATTAGCGGGCGTCGGTTCGGTTTGGCTATTATATTCGGCAGTGAAACGACAATTCGGCTTTTGCTAGTGCGACAATCTCCGCAGTTACACTAATGTTAACTCCTGTTGCAGCGTTGATGTTCGGATTTAATAATCCAGATGCTATTTTGACATTCATGCTCACCGCCAGCGGTTACGCATTTCTCAGATCATTAGAGGGCAGGCGACCGCTTTTATGGCTCGGTCTGGCGGGACTGTTTACGGGACTAGCGTTTAACACGAAAATGCTCCAGGGCTTGATGGTTTTGCCTGCGATGGTAATTGTCTATCTAGCGTTCGCCAAGCCGCCAATTGTTACGCGATTTCTACATTTAATGTTTGCGGGCGTAATTACGACAGTGTCGACTTTATGGTGGAGCGTGCTTGTTTGGCTGACGCCGTCTGGCAATCGACCGCGGGTTGGTAGTACGAATGACAATAGTATTTGGAGTTTGATTTTTGGCTATAACGGATTTGGTCGGCTATTAGGAAACCGCGGCGGCGGAGGTGGCGGAACTCCTCCGAGTGGTGGAATGACAATAGCAAGTCCTGGCGGAATGGGCGGCGCTCCCAGTGGCGGTCATGGTCCTGGAGGTACTGGATTTGGCGGGCAAACGGGAATATTTAGGATATTCAATAATGATTTCGGACCGAACATTGCATGGTTGTTAGTCTTAGCATTAGCGAGCGGCGGACTACTCTTATGGATTTTACGCAAGACTCCGCGGACTAATCGTGGACGAGCGGCGGTAATATTCTGGATACTTTGGCTGATCATTCACATCGTAATATTTAGTATGACTAGCGGCGTGATTCATCCGTACTACGTGGTGGTTATGGCACCAGCTGTGGCGGCTTTGGTTGGAATTGGCGTACCGTTTCTGTGGGGCGCGTACGTCAGACGAAAGTCGTATGCTTGGATTTACCGATGTTGGTTGGCGTGACGGCGGCGATTGCGATGATTATCCTTAGCTACGCTGGTACGATGACTTGGCTAATGTGGACGGTTGGTGCTTTGGGGGCTATCGGTATGATTGGACTATTGGTCAATCTATATACGCCGAAACGTTGGCTTCAGAACTTGGCAATTATCACCTCTGTGGCTGCGTGTATGACGGCTCCGGTTGTTTACACGCTGTCGACTATCAACGTTACGCATACGGGCAGCATTCCGACGGCAGGTCCAAGTTCGACGGCGATGCAAGGAAGCAATAATGAAAAATCTCAGGCAGATAGTGCGTTGGTTCAGTATCTTTTACAAAACCAAAATAGTGCGACTTGGTTGGTGGCGGTGGATAGCGCTAATGAATCAGCGGCAATTCAGCTAACCAGCGGTCAACCAGTTATGGCAATTGGTGGCTTTAACGGTAGCGATACACCACTCACGCTTGAACAATTTAAGCAGTTGGTGGCGGACGGCAAATTGAAATATTATGCCGCTAGCTCGCACGGTCATGGCGGTGGTCCAAATGGTGGAAATAGCGAAATCACAAATTGGATTAAGAAAAACGGTAAAGTCGTTAATTATGGAGGTAGTGATGTAACATTATACGAACTATCTGCATAGGAAATAAATTTAACCAAAGGAGAAATATTATGAGGAAATTAGATCAAGAATCTCAAACAACACCAGAAAATATCTTTAACAATCCAGAATACGCTTCGAGCGAAAAACGCTCAATTGGCGTCGGCGCGGCAATGGGAATAGCAATTGGTGGCGTGGTTTTGTGTGGACTGGGATTTGTTGCGGGCATGCAAGTTGGCGGCTCAAGCGGAAGCCAAATAGGCGGGCAAGCTGGCGGTCCTCCAGGAATGAGCCAATCTCAAGGCGGCCCTGGCGGAAATAGCAGCACGCCTCAAGCTCAATCTGATCAATCGGGACAATCGGGCTCATCTTCGGCTGGACAAACTCCGTCAACTCAAAATAACACAACTAACACGCCGCCATCAGACGCTTCACAGTCTGGCGTAGCGCCGCAACCAACTTCTCAATCCTCTCGACAATAAAAACCAACTTCTCAATAAAAAATTACCACCTCATCACGGGGTGGTAATTTTATGTAGTTGCAGGTTAGCGTAGAATGAATAGTCCTGCGGCAACTAATGCTAGGGTGGCTATAACACCTAAGAAGACATTAAATCCTGTGTTTGCGAGTAGACCGCTTACAGCATTCTGAGGCTTATTAGCTGGATTATGAGCGGCAGCTGACGGATTTCCAGGCTGAGGCTGTGGCTGCGGTTGTACTGCCCTAGGGATTGCTGATGTGTCAATAGCCAGAGTGCCGCTAAACGTAGTTGAAACCGTTCCGATTGTTACATTTCTAGTCCAAAGAGCATTCAGGATAGGGGATACTCCGTTGGCTAGCAGTGACAGTAGCTGAATGTTTCCAGGAGTTGCCGTACTGTTAATAACGTCTGCTGAGTTGTTTATGGAAACTACGCTTCCTGTTAAATCTTTCAATGGTGAAGCAAAAGATTTGTCGTTAGGTTTAATACTAGGCTGTTGATCTTCAAGATTTAATGAAGTTAGGGGAGTCAATCCAGCTAGTGGGCTTATATCTGTAATCTTGTTCTCTTTAAGCGACAGAGTTTTTAGGGAAGTTAGTCCAGCTAACGGGCTTAGGTTTGAGATTGAGTTGTGATTTAACGACAAATTCTTAATGTTTTTGGCGGCTTCTATTCCAGCTAGGTTGGTAATATTTGAGTTGTCCAAGTTAAGATCTGTCAATTTTTTTCCAACTCTACATCAGTAATTTTTTGATTTGCTGCACGAGTTGTACCAAGTTTTTCTCCCAGTTTTTCATTGAGTAGCTTGCGTAGTTCCGTGTCTTTGACTTCAACCTCTTTGGGTTTTCGCATCTCGTATACGCGGACGTAGTCGACTGACATAGTTGCCGGGAAGCCCTCTCCATTTGCAGCTCCTACTGAGTTGATAGGATCATCCCACGGAGCGTCAATGTAGTTACCGCCAATGGCTAAGTTAAGTCGTAAGAAGAAATCCTGATCAAAGGGTCCATTAGGGCTTCCTGTGGAGTTTGAATTCTTAAATTCGGTAATTGTATGATGTAGCTCTCCGTCAATGAAGTATTCAAGTTTTCCTTCAGTCCATTTTACGCCGTACGTGTGCCACTCTGTAGTGTCATTAGTGCCGAACTTACTTGATGGAATAACTCCTTGGCGATTTCTGTGACTTCCAGTTTGACCGGTTGGCGTATTCTTATCTCGCCAGTGTGCGTCAGAAGCAGCGAATTGGCGATTAGAGCCTTTTGCCTCTACAATGTCGATCTCGCCCCAATCAGGCCAACCAGGACCGTACGGAGAGTTATTAGGACTCATCCAAAAACCAGGCCAGGTACTCTTATTCTTTGGCATTTTTATGCGAGCTTCGATGTATCCATATTTAAAATATGCCTTATTTTTCGTCTGTACGAATCCGGAAGTGAAGTTGCCAGTTTTAGTGTTACCACCAGTACAGGTTGCTCCTGGTTTGTATAGTCCAATTAGATTTAAGCTACCGCCACTGACATTAATGTTCTCATCTGATCTCGTGTAGCAGTTTCGAACTTGTTGGTTCTCATCTTTCCATCCGCCATTAAGAGCTGTCCATTTGGTCCCATCTAACGAATTTCCGTCAAACTCATCACGCCAAACAGGTTCTGGATTCCAGTTCTCACTATCTGTTGGCGGATATGGACTTCCTGCACTTTTGGCATTATCTATAGGCATAGTAAACAACACCCCACCAACAATAACACCGACAGTCATTATAATAGCTAATGTTTTTAAGCTTTTTTTATTTAAAAAAAACGTTTTTTTATTAACATTTTTTTGTTTTCTCCCAATATTTCTTTATCCATTATTAGTATAACAATAAGCGGAATAAAAAGTAAAATTTATTATATAGTTATTTTTAACAGCATGATTACAGAGATGTTGGTTACTGAAGCTTCGGTTGAAATAAAAAAATTGCCACCCCATAATGAGATGACAATTTTTCTGTAAACGCCTAAGCTAATTAGCGATTAATAGTTAGGTTTACTGATTTTAGAGATTTGATGTTGGAAACCGCTCTTAGGTCGAAGACAGAGTTGTTCTTAAGAGATAAAGTCTTAAGGTTTTTAGCTGCTTCTAATCCTGTTAGATCGTGAATCTTTTCTGCTTCTGATGCGTTGTCGGCTGCATCTAGGTTAAGATCTGTCAATTTTTCCAACTCTACGTCAGTAATTTTTTGATCGTCTTTACGATTAGTGTTGAGTGCTGTTGACAATTTTTTATTAAGTTGGGTGCGCAAATTGTTATCTGGCACGTTGATTTCCTTAACTGTTCGTCTTTCGTATACGCGGACATAGTCGATTGACATAGTTGCCGGGAATGACTTTGGATATTTAGCTAGGGCGTTGTAGGCGTTTGACCATTTGCTGCCTTTACCGTCAATGTAGTCACCGCCGATTGCCAAGTTAAGACGCAAGAAGAATGGCTTGTCGAATGGGCCGTAAGGTGTGTTTGCTGCGTTTGGTTGACTGAACCCGTTGACGGTGTGGAACTTTACGCCATCAATGTAATATTCCAATTTTCCCTCAGTCCATTTTACGCCGTATGTGTGCCATTGAGTGGTGTCTTTAAATCCAGCTGGCAAATCTCTACCTTGAGCATGTTTTTTATTGCCTGTTGAAAGTCCCCAGTGAGCGTCTGCCGCCGCGTAATTTAAGTTAGAACCTTTAGTCTCTACGATGTCAATTTCACCGCTGCGAGGCCAACTGCCATATGTAGGTTTATCAGGACTCATCCAAAAACCAGGCCAGGTGCTCTTATTATTTGGCATTTTTATGCGAGCCTCAATATAGCCGTAAGTCCAAAATTTTTTGCCCTTCGTTTCTACGAATCCAGAGGTGAAGTTGCCGCTTTTTTCATTTCCTTTGCAACGCGCGCCAGGCTTATATAGTCCTACTAAGTTTAGACTGCCGTTTTTAACATTCACATTCTCTTCGCTCCTACTGTAGCAACTCTGGACGTTATTAGCGCCCCATCCGCTGGTGTATATATTCCAAGAATCTTTATCTAATGACGCGCCGTTAAATTCATCACGCCAAACAGGATTTAAATTCCAGTTAATACTATCGTTCAACGGATAATCATCGCTAACGACACTCTTAGCTTGTGCAGTTGGTAAGGTAAGTAGTGATCCACCAATGAATAGTCCAGTAGCCATTACTCCAGTTAATATTTTTAACTTTTGTATTTAAAAAAAGCGTTTCTTTATTAACATACACCCTCCTAAAAATTAATGGTAAAAGTCATTATAACAATAAGCATTGTAAAAAAATAAAAAGTAGAATAGTTAATTTTACAGCAAAAATTAAAGAATGCTCGTTTATCATAATAACTATCACTAACCAGATAAAGGAATATTATGAATAAAGCTCAATCAAAAGAAGTTAATTTAACAACGAATGAGGCGTTAATTTTACAACAAATCTATGAAGATGGCGGCGATGACGTCGTAGTTTTAGCCGGGCAAGTTGGATTATCGCGTCGAACAGTAATGAATATTTTGGCGGATTTGCGTCGTAAAGGTTTGATGGCGATTGATCAAATATATGGTGACGCGTGGGTACGATTAACGGCACGCGGCAAACGGTTAGTTCAGAAAATTTGGCCAGAAGCACAAATGATAGCGATGTATTAGTATGTGAAATTGTTGAGATATAAAGGTATAATATATCTGTGAGAGTTTTACTGATTGAAGATGACATTACGATTGCTCGACTATTAAAAGAAGGGTTGGAAGACGAGTCGTATGCGGTTGATGTGGCGAATGATGGCAGCGAAGGCTATCGAACTGCTGCGGCCGATGATTATGATGTTATTATTTTGGACATAATGTTGCCAGAAATGAACGGCTATGAAGTTTGTCGAGCCCTGAGGAATGACTGTGATAAAACGCCGATTTTAATGTTGACTGCGCGTGATACAGAACGTGATATTGTTGAAGGTTTGGATACGGGGGCGGATGATTATTTAGCTAAGCCGTTTAGCTTTGACGTGTTATTGGCTCGCATAAGGGCGTTGCTTCGTAGGCCGAATGAGAAATTGGAGGAAATTCTTCAAGTGGGCGATTTGAAACTTGATCCAAGCTCAAAAAAAGTAACGCGAGCTTCGCAGAAAATTAACTTGACCGCTAAGGAATATGGTGTTCTGGAATATTTGATGCGAAATAAAGGTAAGGTTTTATCAAAAGAACAGATTATATCGCACGTTTGGGATTTTGACGCGGACGTATTACCGAATAATGTTGAGCTATTTATTATGTTTTTGCGCCGAAAAATTGATAAGCCATTTAAATCGAAATTAATTCACACGGTTTCGGGTTTTGGCTATAAATTAGAGGAAAAATCATGAAACAGCAACGCGTCAGACGACTAGCACTGAGTTATTTGGCTGTGATTATGACGTTGTCACTGGTGTTTAGCGTGATTATTTATGCTGTTACCTCGACCCAACTTAACCGAGAATTGCCGCCTGATGACCATATTAAGCAATCAGCGGATATCGAAGATCAATTTCATCATCGATTAGAGCGACGTGACAATGAAACGCGCGAAATGGTGGTGATATCTTTAATTGTGTTAAATGGTGCGATGTTGGTGTTTGGTTATTGGTTGAGTCTAGTGTTAGCGCGAAGAACGCTGGCGCCAATTGAACGGTCAATTGAACAGCAAGCCCAATTTGTGTCTAATGCCAGCCACGAGCTAAGAACTCCGTTGGCGGCGTTGCTTTTGAGTAATGAAATAGCGATGCGTAAGCGTGTGTTGACTGACGAAAAAGCTCGTCAGGTTTTGAGCCAAAACGTTGAGGAAATTAAAAAACTGGCTAATCTTAGTAATTCGCTATTGGATTTGGCGAAGTCGGAAAACGCTTTGAATGATCCAGAGCTAATTGATGTGTCTAATATTATTGGTGAGGTCGTAGATCAATATTCTTCAATTGCAAAAAGCAAAGCAGATTAAGATTTTTTTCATAATATTCCAGATGGTCAAAAAGTAACTTTGCAAGTAAATGCGGTTCGTCAGATTTTATCAATTTTGGTGGACAATGCTATTAAGTACGCGCCGCAAAAAGTCGGCGAAGTGAAGATTCGGGTTGGTTTGAATAAAAATTCTGTGGAATTTATAGTTAAAGATAATGGGCCAGGCATTTCGTCAAATGATCAAAAACACATTTTCGAGAGATTTTATCGTGCAGACGCGGCGCGGACTCGAACCGACGCGTCGGGCTATGGTTTGGGGCTGGCAATTGCTAAAACTCTGGCGGATCGCTGTGGTTATATTATTCGCATCAAAAGCAAGCCGTCAGCTGGCGCGGAATTTATACTAGTTATTCCAAACTAATAACAGATAGAATATGCTATAATTTACGCATGAAAACATTGCCGGATCACGATAAATTATTAACCGACAGAGCCTTGCAATGTGCGGCGACGGAGCTGAATGTTAATTCATCCGAATTACGGATCACGCCAGTAAGTGGTGGCTTTTCACTTAATCGTCGAGCACTAGTGTCGTCTGGTGATCGAACGATTTTCGTTAAAGAAGTTGATGCTAATTTATTGTCGGATGAGGGTGAGCGGGAATTAGGCTGGCTAAAAAAAGATTATGCAGTAACACGCTTGTTACAGAAAACTTATCCGCAATATGTTGCTGATTGGACTAAATTGGCCGATGATGGTCACGTGCTAATGACGAGCAGTTACGCTTCGTCAGATGAGTGGTTGTGGCAACCTCCGACGGATAACTCTGTCGCGGAACGTTATATTTCGACGGTGATAACCGCGGTTCGCGAGTTGGAAAAAATAAAATTGCCGCAGGAGCTGATTGAAGAATTGCAATTGCAACCGTTTGTGGCAAGAGAACTTGGATTAGATGATGGGATTGATCAGATTATTGCTGACGCTGATATTCGTCGTCGGTTGATTGATAACTATCAAAAACTATTGCCGAGTCAGTTGGAGATTAATCAGCGGTGTTGTCGGAATATAATTGAGCTACTAAAAAAGCGCGATGAGTTGATTGATATTTCGACGCGCGCTAAAGAATTTGCCAAGCAGACGGAAGATTGCTTTAATCATTCGGATGTTCGTAGTGATAATCTGGCATTTAATCCGCAAACTGGCGAGTTGAAGTTGGTTGACTGGAACTGGGCTTCCTATGCGCCCCAGGGATCTGGTGCGACAGAATTTCTGGTTGATATGGCGCGCCATGGTCGTGACGTAATGCCGTGGCTAGGTGAGTTGAACGCGGAAATGCTGGCATCATTTGTCGGATTTTTCCTTATACGTAGCCTCAAGCCACCGCTTAAGCCGGGTGATAATCTTCGTCAAATGCAGGCGTTATCAGCGGCTGTTGCTTATGATTTACTGGAGCGTATGTGACGGCCTCTCATCCGCTAATCATTCTCCGCGGTAATTCTGGTTGCGGCAAAACCAGCACGGCGCGCTTACTCCAGTGTCAACTAGGTTACGGCACGATGTTGGTGTCACAGGATGTGGTGCGCCGGGAAATACTGCGCGTGAAAGATAGCGAAAGCAATCCGGCGATTCAGCTGATTTACGATCTATGCATGTATGGCAATAATGTTAGCTATACGGTGATTTTGGAGGGTATTTTGAGTAATAAAAAATACGGCGCGATGCTGCGCCGGCTGCTGGATGATTTTCAGGGTGAAAAACTGATTTATTATTTTGACGTATCGTTTGAAGAAACGGTGCGCCGCCACGCTACTAAGCCAAACGCTCATGAATTTGGCGAATCAGAAATGCGCCAGTGGTGGAAAGATCAAGATGTTTTGAATGTATCAGGCGAGCAGCGAATCGGTGAACAGTTGTCTCAGGCAGAAATTGTTGATCTGATTCACCGCGACGTTTTGGTATTATCAGAGGGAGCAAATACTTCCGCATCTCGTATGTAAATAATACAATGTACTTTCATTGACAGACGCTATATATCGCGTGTATATTCGATATTAAGCACTACATATGGTGTTTTAGAAAATAAATAACGTTTTTTGCAACATGTACCCACTGGAGAGGTTGGGCTAGTTTGCTATTTTTATAAACAAGGAGGGGGAATGTATAAATCAATTAAAAAACGCGATGGTCGAACTGCTAAATTTGATCGGAAAAAAATTGAAAAAGCAATTGAAAAGGCGGGACTGGAAACTGGTGAATTTGACGCCGCTCAAGCAGTTGAATTGACCGACAAAGTTTTGGGTGTTTTGGAAACTCGTAACCAAAAGCGTCTACCAAGCGTTGAAGATATTCAGGATATTGTTGAGGATGCGTTGATTGAATCTAAGTTTAAGAAGACAGCAAAGGCATACATTATTTACCGTGATCAGCATAAAAAATTGCGCGAAATTACCTCTAATGCGCACGTTGATTTGATTGATAAATATCTGGAAAATTTGGACTGGAAAGTTAATGAAAACTCTAATATGGGCTACAGTCTTCAGGGTTTGAATAACTATGTTTCAGCAGAAATTACGAAGACTTACTGGCTGGATAAAATTTATACATCGAAGATTGGGCAAGCTCATAAAGAAGGCGACTTGCACATTCACGACCTTAACTTGCTAAGCGTTTATTGTGTTGGTTGGGACTTGACTGACTTATTACAAGAAGGATTTACTGGCGTGGCTGGTAAGGTTGCTTCTAAGCCAGCTAAGCATTTCCGATCAGCGCTTGGTCAAGTCGTAAACTTCTTTTATACATTACAGGGTGAAGCGGCTGGTGCACAGGCTTTCTCTGATTTTGATACGCTATTAGCGCCGTTTATTCGTGCCGACAAATTGAGCTATAAAGAAGTAAAACAGGCTATTCAAGAATTCGTCTTTAATGTTAATGTGCCGACTCGTGTTGGTTTCCAGACGCCGTTTACCAACATTACACTTGACCTTGAATGTCCAAAACACATGGCAGATAATCCAGTGATTATTGGTGGCGAAATGCAGGACACGACTTATGGCGAATATCAAGAAGAAATGAATATGCTAAACAAGGCGCTGCTGGAGGTTCTTTCTGAAGGCGACGCTAATGGTCGAGTCTTTACCTTCCCAATCCCAACGGTTAATATCACCAAGGACTTCAATTGGGACAATCCGGTGATTGAAAGTTTGTGGGAAGCAAGCGCCAAATACGGCATTCCGTACTTCTCAAACTTCATTAATTCCGACATGGATCCAGAAGATGCGCGCTCGATGTGTTGTCGATTGCGTATTGACAATCGTCAATTGGAATATCGTGGCGGCGGTTTGTTCGGTTCAAATCCAATGACTGGTTCGGTTGGTGTGGTAACAATAAACTTGCCACGACTGGCGCTAAAATCTAAGAACGAAAAAGAGTTCTTTAAGGGGTTGGCTGAACTTATGGATATGGCAAAGGACAGCCTGGAAACCAAGCGTAAAGTTTTGGAGCGATTGACTGACGCCAATTTGTATCCGTACACCAAGTTTTATTTGCGAAACATTAAGCAACGCTTCAATCAATATTGGAAGAACCATTTTTCAACTATCGGTTTGATCGGCACGAACGAGGCGGCACTTAATTTACTGGGCGTTGATATTGGCACGGAAAAAGGTAAGGTTTTTGCTGAGAAAACACTTGATTTTATGCGCGATCGTTTGGTGGAATATCAGAAGGAAACTGGCAATAATTACAATCTTGAGGCAACGCCAGCTGAAGGTACGACTTATCGATTAGCACAACTTGATAAAGCTAGCTTCCCAGATCGAGCGCATTTTGCTAACGGAATTGGCGCGGAAGTTAAATGTCCGTTCTATACCAACTCTAGCCACTTGCCAGTTAATTACACAGACGATTTGTTTGAATTGATGGATCTTCAGGACAATTTGCAAAACCAAGTACACGGGCGGCACGGTGATTCACTTCTTCTTGGGCGAGCGCATGGACGATCCGCAAACTTTGAAAAAATTGGTGAAAACGATTTGTGAAAATTACAAATTGCCATACTTCACGTTCAGTCCGAGCTTTTCAATTTGTAAGAATCACGGCTATATTGTTGGTGAGCATCCAGAATGTCCAAAGTGTGGCGAATCGACAGAAGTTTACTCGCGTGTGGTTGGTTTCTTGCGTCCAGTTTCTCAATGGAATAAGGGCAAGCAAGCGGAATTTGAAATGAGGGAACATTATGACAATGCCGCCGAACACCAGCGACTTAGCGCCGTCGCGGCAGCTTAAAGTGTCAATTGGTGGAATTCAGAAGCTGTCGCTCGTGGACTATCCAGGGCATGTGGCGGCAGCTCTGTTTCTCTCTGGTTGCAATATGCGGTGCGGTTATTGCCATAATCCTGAATTGGTATTGCCTGAACGGTTGGCGCCGAGTCTTCCGGTTGATGAAGCGATGATATTTCTAAAGTCGCGAGTTGGTCGACTGGACGGCGTGGTGATTTCTGGCGGTGAGCCAACGGTAAATGAAGATTTGCCGGAGTTATGTCGGATGATTAAGAAACTTGGTTTTGATATTAAATTGGATACCAACGGTACGCATCCAGATATAGTTCGCGGAATGGTCGAAGAAGGGCTGATCGACTTTATTGCGATGGATGTAAAAGGTCCGCTGGGAAAATATATTGAGATTGCGGCGCGACCGATTGATTTGGAAGCAATTAAGGAGAATGTTCGGTTGATGATTGATTCGGGAATTGATCACGAATTCCGTACGACAATTGTCCGCGAGCAATTGGAAATTAGCGATTTTGAGAAGATTGGCGAGTTGGTTAAGGGCGCGAAGAGATTTGCCTTGCAACATTTTCGCACTGGCACGACAATTAGTCCAAAGTTTGCGAATTACCACACTTTTACTGACGAAGAATTTAGAGAAGCTCAGAAAATAATGGAAAGGTACGTTGGAGAATGTGTGATTCATTAGAGGTTGAAATTGTGCGCGTCCGTCAGGAAAATCCTGAGGTGAAGACGTTATATTTTGCGCGACCGTTCGACTTTACCGCCGGACAATATATTACGGTTTTTATTGATGGTAGTAGCGTGCGTGAAGGGAAGGCTTATAGTATTTCTTCTACTCCTGATGATGAGCTAATGTCGATTACCGTGAAGAATGTTGGCGGTGAATTTTCTAGCTATTTATGTTCACGGAATGTTGGCGATAAATTACAAATTAGCCACGCTTATGGCGATTTTAATCCGCAAACAGAAAGTCCTTTGGTTGGAATTGCTGCGGGCTGCGGACTTAGTCCAATTTGGAGCGTTATGGCAAGTTCTAGCCAGCCGACGTTTTTATATTTTAGCCAAAAATCGCCAGAATATATGGTTTTTGAAAATGAGCTAGCGGCGTCAAATATTAAAGTGAAGAAGTTCAGTACTCGCCAGCAGATCGAGGAAAAAAAGATGGTTGGTTTAACGGTCGATTTGATGTAGAAAAAATTGTTCATGAAACGCCAGAAGATGCGCATTTTTTGGTCTGTGGCAGTTTGCCGTTCGTTAGAGATGTTTGGCAAAAATTATCCGCTGCCGGCGTAAGTGAATTGAAAATTTCAACGGAGACGTTTTTTGAGCAATGAACGAAGGTTTGGCAGATGGAGCGGGCGATTTTAATGTTTTCTCGGCGTTGAATGGCGATGTTAATTTTTCAGGATCTATCTTCAGAAATTGATGATGATGCGACTGAATTAAATTTGGTAGAAGCGGTTGCTAGCGGTGATAAAATTGATACGTCATTTGCCGAAGAAAATGAAGCGGAAACAACAGAAGAATATTTGAGTGACGAAAGGCGATCGGAAATTTGCCAAAACGTAGCCAGTGCAGCGTGCGCCAGTTGCGCTGCGGCGGGAACTTGCCCAATACTAAGAATGCGAAATTTTGCGGAAGAGAATTTGCGTCCGGCGACAGAAGAGCCAGAGAGTTATTTGTCTGCCTTAATGGATGATGGTTGTGATTTGTTGTTGCTGGATATGTCAGTGCTGATAATGAAGAGAAGGCATCCGAGTCAATTGAAAAAGATAGTCCATCAGAAAATGAAAAACCTGAATCCGTAACAGAAAAACCTGCGGTTAAGTCGGAAGCGAGCGATGATGATGCGTCGATGCGCGTGTCGGCGGAAAATGATGAAGCGAACAAATCGACGGATGATGAATGTTTGAATAGTGAAAGTGCGTCGTCGGAAAATATTCCAAGCGCGAAAATAATCAAAGAAAATATCCCGCCGAAAATTAACGAAGAGTCGGACGAGACTGAGGCGGCTAGTCAAATTAACTTGATGGACTCGAAAGACGTCGATAAAAAAGTAGACATTCATAAAGGAGATATCTCTTCTGAGAATCAAGCTCCGGCTGTTGATGAAGAGGATAAATTGCCGAGAGAATTACCTATAAAGAAAGATAACTATATAGGGACTGAAAATAATATAAGCTCTGCACCGATTTTGGAAGATTCTACTCCAAGGGAAGATCTGGTTGAGAAAGTTATTCCTAATGAGTCAAATTCCTTGCCTGTGCGTGATTTTATTCAAGTCAATAATGAAATTGATGTGGCGATGGATGACAATAATAATGCGCTAGCTGAGGCGGAGTTGAACAATGAGGTTGTATGTGAAAGAATTGAATCTGTTGAGTTGATAGAGAATAAGGATAATTCGCCAACTTTACCGCAACGCGATTTTGAAGAGCGTGAAGTATATTTTGAAGATTCAGAGAATGTTGCTGTGGCTGAGATTTCTGACGATCGTGCGGTTGTGAGTAAAACGGATAATGCGGTGGATGATTTGGGTGACTGCGCAGAATTGAGCGAAGAAATTACGCGTGAGTTGGAAGAATTGCCGACAAATAAGCCTGAAGTAATAGGACAATTTACTCCCGATTTGAAATTAGCCGATGATGAAATCGATCAGAATAATATTGTCGATAAGGTTGTAAAAAAAGTCGCGGAAAAAACTGAATTGGCTGAAGAATGCGGTGAATCGATTGTTGCAGATGATTGCGATGAAATAAAATGCTCTGTAAAAATTGAAGGATCGAGCGATTGTTGTGATGACATTGATAATGTTTTGAAAGAGGATTTAAATATTCCAGTTCCTCAGGAAATTCCTATTTTACCAGATAATTCATCGGAGGAAAAAAAGCTAATTATAATTGTGACGAAGATGACGCCAATGATACAAATATATCCAGCGTTTATCCGGGGGTTTGGGCTGATGATAGCCCGTTGAATCCGGAAGATAATAAGACTTCGAACGTTAGTTATAATTCTAGTGTACTTTTTCAGCTGATAGCATTAGTTGGTTCGTTGGCGGTTAGAATTGTCTTCAAGAAACAAGAAGAATTGTGTAAATAGATATATAATAAGCGTATGAATGATAAAGAAAATATTATTAGTGTCGCTCGTGCCATTATTCGCATTGGTGACGCCGCTGAAAAAGCCAAAGATTATGGTTTGTTGAAGTCGCTAGAGGAAATGGTTAGTCAATTAGCTCGACATAACGTTAAAGACGCTGAGGTTGATATTCAGTTGCTATTGGAATATGTTAAGTCATTGAACGATTGTGAATATTGTCGAGCGTCTAACGGCGAGATGAGCACTGCTGATTTGGTGAATGAAATAAATCGACAATTGGCGCGTCTTAGTCAGGAGCAAGTGGATAATTCTAGTAAATCGGCTTTGGAATTTGAGCCGACAGTTTATTTAGTGACTGCGAATTATGCCAAGGATGAGAATGGGACGACTTCTGGTATATCAATAGCTTTGGTTTTTAATAAAGATGGCTCGGTAAGTGCGCCGCGTGATCATTTCTTAAATACGGAATTGCTAAATTATTTTAACGATAACCATCAGGTCGATTATCAATTTATTGAAGATGATTTACCGCCGAAACTTCAGGATTATCAATTAGTTGCGGGAACGGCGGAAGCGAGAGAAATCTTGCCACGGGAATTGGAAGTGATAGATTTTTAAGAATTTATGAAAGTCTCCGTACG
>BNJV01000248.1_pt1 | contig 16896 bp, 33 predicted proteins | sample 8540591 | NCBI WGS metagenome assembly BNJV01 (sample SAMD00202457, study PRJDB9452) | human saliva metagenome | host: Homo sapiens
TGCGCAGGATCCGGTTTTTATGATTACGGTAGGGATAAAGTCCCTAGAAAAATTGCAAAAATGAAAAAGTCACTAGAAAAAGTTGCAAATGTCAATAAAAAGTCGCTTGAAAAAGCTGCATAAAAATTACAAAACTCCCTTGAAAAAGTTGCTTTTTACTTCTATCATTAGCATAAATCATCCTTTCGGGAGGAGAGTATGCTAAAAAGAAAGATAGAAAAACAACTTTTAGACTGGAAGAATCTTAGGAGAGGAATCCCTAATTCTGAAAGGATGTGAGCAATGCAGGGAAGACATGGTCTGTGAATGCCTTTGCCAAAGAGCAATATAAAAATGTGATTTATCTGAATTTCTTTGAAAATCCCAATTATAAGGAGATTTTTCCGGAGCCTTAGAAGTGGATCATCTCACGATGATGATGAGTGTATTTCTGGGGCCGGAGATCTCTTTTGAAGCAGAATGAAACGATTATCATTCTGGATGAAATCCGAGAATGCCCCGGATGCCAGAACAGCTCTAAAATTCTTCAAGCTGGATGGACGCTATGATGTACTGTGTACCGGCTCTTTGCTGGGCGTAAAGGGTTATGGAGAAAGACTGGCCTCCATCCCGGTGGGATATGAAAAGTATCTTGAAATGTATCCCTTGGACTTTGAAGAGTTTTTGTGGGCAAATGGGATTAGGGAAGAGATAATCACCATGCTGCAAGGCTATTTGCAAAGGGAAGAAAAATTCCGGAAGCTCTACATCAAAGACTGCGAGAGCTTTTGTTCCAGTATATTGTTGTGGGAGGAATGCCCCATGTGGTCCAAACCTTTGTGGATTCCAAGCAAATGAACCTGGTGTTGCAGATGCAAAGAGACATCCTTCATTCCTACCAGGATGATATGTTGAAGTATGCGGAAAAGGCGGATAAGGGAAGGATTCGAGACTGTTTTAGCTCTATTCCGAAACAGCTCAGTAAGGAAAATAAAAAAATTTCAGTATTCTCTTGTGAAAAGGAAGCACTGCCTCTCAGTATCTTGGCAGCTTACAATGGATAGAAGATGCAGGAATAATCAGTCGCTGCTACAATCTGACTGCTCCGGAATTTCCCTTGTCCGGAAATGCCATACCGGATATTTTCAAAGTATATATGAATGATACAGGTCTATTTGTAGCGATGCTGGATGACGGTACGCAATTCGATATTTTACAGGGAAATCTCTATAGTTACAAAGGTGCAATTTTTGAAAATCTGATTGCCGGAATATTCCAAAAAATGGGAAGAAAACTGTATTATTTTCTATAAAGACACCGGTCTGGAAGTGGATTTTTGTGATTCGCTACTGGGGAGGGCAACCTTAGTTGAAGTGAAAGCCTCCAACGGCAATACAGAAAAAGCACGAAGACGATTCTAAAAACAAAGACAAGTATCATGTGGATCAGGCGATTAAAATCGGCGATTATAATCTGGGGCGAGAAGGTGAGATATTGATAGTACCGCATTATATGGCATTTTTACTGCAAGAGCCGTGAGGAAAGAAATACAAATAAAATCAGGCGCAGATGAAGCAATCCGGGCATGCAACAGCTGTAGAAATTTAGCCACCAAATTCTCTACACTTCTCCACAAATCTGCGGATCAAGGCGGGATTGGATTCATAGTAGAGATGAGGAAAGCCGGCAAGCAGGTTTTTGTAGGAAACCATGCAGTCCCAACTGCGCCCGCCAACCGGCTTTTCGGCGGTGCAGCTGTCTCCGTTGGCATCTGTGTCATAATAATGGAATTCGTGCCCTCTGATCTTTTCGCCGGGCGTGAGTAGAGGAAGATCCTGCCCGGCTTTTGCAGTGAGTTCCAGATAACCGAGATCGTACCAACCGACTGTTCTTATGGGCGGAACCCGGAAGAACGTTTACAAGGGAAAGACTGTCCACCCATGTCTTGCACACTTTTTTGCAGGTAAAGGAAGCCACCGCATTCGGCAAGCGTCGGCATACCGGATTCAATGGCGGCACGAATCTCGCGCAGGAGAGGTGTTTTCCGAAAGTTCCTGCAGGTGCAATTCCGGATAGCCACGGGAAGAATCAGACCGGAAGTCTTCGGAAGATGGGCATCTTTCATCGGGGAAAAGAAAACAGGGCTTTGCGCCACATTCCATTAGCAGTCTTAAATTTTCTTCGTAAAAAGAAAAAAAGAGGCGTCCCTTGCGATGGCGATCGGTACCTTTTTGCAAGAAAAAAGGGCGAGCAGGTTCTTCTCTTTGATCCGGAGAAAGTAGGGTAGATTCTTCCCTAAGAGCTGTGACTTTAGAGGGAGAAGGGATGGTTTTGCATAGGAAGAGGAGCTCCTGGAAGGAAGGGGAAGCGGAGGTGCCGATTGTGCAAGAGAAAGCAAAAGCCTCCAGATCCAGTGTTTCTTCCAGTTGATTTGCAAGTGCGTCGATCTGGTTTTGGAAAAGAGGAATTTCTTCCGGCTGAATCAGGCCCAGTGCCTGCTGCCCCAAGAAGCCTCCCTTGCGCTCGGGAGATATCCCAATGCCTTTACCTAGGGGATTTCTTCCATGCATTTCGTGAGAATCCGATAGGCAGAAGAGGAGACCCGGTTAAAAATAACGCCACGAATCCAACTTTCTTCTGTGTAGGAGAGAAGTCCCTTGATAAGAGGAACAACTGTCCTACTCATCCCCTTGGCGTTTATGACAAGAATGACGGGAGTTTTCGTGATGCGCGCAAGATCATAGGACGAGGCGGTGAGCGCACGTCCACCCAGTCCCGTCATAACCCATCACGCCTTCCATCACGCTCAGGTCGCACCCTTCCGCTCCCTTGGTCGAAAAAGGGCAAGCGTTTGCGCCTCATCGGTAAAAAGAATCCGAGGTTACCGGAAGGAATCCCAAGAACCTGCTTGTGGAACAGGGGATCAATAAAAATCCGGACCGCATTTAAAAGCATGTAACCTGCGACCGCTCTGGATAACAGGCGGAGCAGGCCACAGGTGAGATGGGTTTTGCCGCTCCCGCTCTGGGGGCGGCAATCAAGATCGAGGGAAAGGATTTTTGCATGGTACGGCGCAGACTCGTGTTCTGCTTTGCGCGATTTATTCAGTGTCAGAAGCAGGGCCATCTTGAAGCGCTTCGTAGCCTTGACGCTGTGGAGCCTTAGCAAAATGGAAATTCTCCCTGCTTTTGATCGTGAAGTTTTTCCCTCATAACCGATTTCCGCCTCCCCATCCAGAGCGAATACAAGAGCCTCGCCCCGAGCGGCATGCTCCGATAAACCGGTTCCTTCATCAAATGCCATCAAAACAAACTTCATTTTTATCGTTATGGACGAGTCCATTTACGATTTTTCCTCCTGATAGGGAACAAGGGCTGCCAGTTGAAATACTTCTCCAGCTTTGATTGCTGCGTTCATCATATCCTCCTTTTAAAAATCATCTGTTCTGTAAAGACGGCGCCGTTTGAGTCCGCATGCCAACCGGGCGATCCGCCTGTGTCAGCATACCGTCTCCGCGTGACAACTGCACGGAGAAACCCTCGTCTCCGTAAACTTCCAAATTTCCTTCACAGAGAAATAGAGTTTGTAATAGGGAAAGACTTCCGCGCTGATATCGGTTTCGGGAGCCATGGAAAAACAAATGACGGGATTTTTCCCTCGGTAATCTGCTTGGAAATCGCACCCGGCTACCGGCGGATTGTCCTGGCAATGGAAAAGACACTACCGATTTTTCACGCATCTTGCTCCTCCTCGTATGGAAAAAGAGTATTTCCTGCATTTCGATTTACTCCAGAAATGCCCTTGTCAGCACCGATCAACGCATTTGGTTAAAAATCTGCTGGTGATACAATCACAGGATGTTTTATATCAGCTTCTAGAAAATCCTTATCGCCCGTGAGCAAAAAAATCGGCTTTAGAGGCTATGGCAGCCCGCAATATAGGGACGATCATTCGCATCTCTAATTTGAGTTTCTTCTAAACTCAGTTCCACTGGAACAGGCACAGAGTTCTAAAGTCATGAGCGCCAACGAAAGAAAACGATCTAATGCATTTTTGTCGATCTGGAAATTTTTATTAAAGATGCGCTTCATTTCATCCACATTTTTGTTCACTGATCAAACCTCGATTCGGATAGGTCGATGCCATCACAAATGCCTGATATGGAACACCCCCAAAATTCAGTGCGGCAGATATGAGGACATTGGTATCTATTAAAACCCTCATTGATCAGCATCCTCATCCCGTAGTTCTTTGACTAAAGCCACCACATCTTCATCTGTGTTCAGACCGGCTTTTTGAGCCTGTCCGATCATTTTCTTTCTGCAGCATCTGCATAGCATAAATTGCAGAGTTCACGATACGAACCTCATTATCTTCCACAATAAAGGTTACTCGATCGCCACTACTTACTTTTAAAATGTGACGAATATCTTTGGGAAGGGTGATTTGTCCTTTGGCCATAACCTTTGCATTGTCTATAAAGGCTTGTGAGAACATAAGAACCTCCCTCTTCTAAAATGTTGTTTGCAATTACTGTAGGAATTTCCTTACTTTGATTATATACAGTGCTAAGAAATTGTAAAGTTGAGAGGAATAGCAAAGATAAAACCGGACAACTGTCAAACCATTGAGATGCTCTCATGTTGACTCTAAGTGGGATTGTCAACAGGCACAAAGAATAGATATAATGAAAATATATAAAATCCTAAAAAGTTCTATCAATACAAAACTTTGTGAAATATAAACAAAAATTACAAGGATAAGCTGTGGGATTTCAGAAGAAAACCAAGAAAGAGGTGCTTCCTTTGAAAAATACAAAGAAAAGAAAAATCATTCAGCTGATCGGTGAAAAACAGAATGGTAAAAGCAGGGCAGCTGGCGGAGATCTTTCAGGTATCGTCGGAGACCATCAGACGGGATCTTGAGGAATTGGAGGCACGAAACTGATTCGCAGGATTCATGGAGGGCGATCTTAAATACAACCTACAATCCGGAGCCTGACTATTCGTGCCGTGAAATGATAAATTATGAGATCCTGATTGGAAGAAAAGGCTGCCGATTTGGTAAAAGACGGGGATTCTATTGTAATTGATATTGGAACAACGACCTTGGAATTTGCCAAATTTTTGAAGGGAAAAAAAGATAACCGTCTTTACCAACTCACTGAAAATCGCATATGAACTGATGGATGAAAGCACCATGTCTGTCATCATTCTTGGAGGCAGAGTGCAGCATGGAGAGGGACAACGTCCGGTTACTGGAGTGAAGAAATGATTGATCACATCTATGCGGATAAACTTTTCCTTGGTGTCGGCGCAATGCAGCCGGGTCAGGGAATCATGGATTATCACATGGAAGAAACGAATTTAAGGCGACATTATTTGAAGCATTGTAGAGAAGTCATTGCACTCTCGGACTACAGTAAATTTGGAATTTCAGCCTTGAATCTGGTCTGTGAAACAGACAAAAATTGACTATCTTGTAACGGACGAGCAGATAGATAAAAAGATCTTGAAAGAGCTTCGGGAAAGGGGAGTCAGAGTGCTAGTGGCTTAAGGAAAATAACGAAAAAGAATCGAGTAAACATGTGGGAAAATGTGTAAAAGTACTGCCTTTACACATTTTTTTTTGTAAATATTTTGCAATATGCACAAAAATTTACGAAAAATCGAGTTCGCATAAAGCAAGGTGTTGTGATACAGTTCGAAACATAGATGATAGAAATGAGGATATGGGTAACAAGTGCAAACGTTTTAAACAGAAAGGGGGCAGGGAAAGGAAATGAGTTTTGATCAAATGATTTTTATGGGTAATGGCAGTCGGAGTCTTGATTGGAGCCGGAGATAAGATTGCAGGAAATCATCTGGGGACTTAGCGAGAAATTCGATGAAGGCTTTTCAAGCTATGGGCTCCACGGCACTGGGAATGGTTGGAATCGTCTGTCTGGCGCCAGTGATTTCAAAAATTGTTGGGACCGCTGATTATCCCTGCCTGTAAGGCAATTGGTGCAGATCCAGCCCTTTTCGGGTCCATCTTGGCGAATGATATGGGAGGCTATTCGCTGGCAATGGAATTGGCACAGGATGAAAGGGCAGGATTATTTGCAGGAAATATTGTTGCATCCATGCTCGGATGTACTCTGGTTTTTCTATTCCTGTCGGTTTGGGACTCATTGAAAAAGAGGACGAGACCGATATTTTTCCAAGGGGCTTTTAATTGGTTTAATTACAATTCCAATCGGTTGCCTGGTCGGGGGCGTGATTGCAGGGTTTCCGGCCGGAATGATTCTGCAAAATACGTTCCCGATTCTCATCATCGCAGCATTGCTGTCACTGGGTTTAAAATGTATCCCTGAAAAAATGATGCAGGGCTGTACCATCTTTGGACAGTTTATCACGATCATCATTTATATTGGATTGGCGTGTGCAGCATTTGAACATATCACAGGAGTCGTGATTATCAGGGGATGGCTCCGATCATGGAGGGATGGATGCAATTGCGGGAATTGCAATTGTGCTGCTTGGAACCCTTCAGGGTGCTGACGATTTTAACAAAAGTACTGGATCGCCCGTTGAATGCAGTCGGGATCGGCATGGATTCCACCAGTGCGGCAGGGAATGTATTTACACTGGCAAATTCGGTACCTGTATACACCATGATGAAGGATATGAATAAACGGGGATTATCATCAATACGGCGTGGCTGGTGCCGGCAACGCAGCACTGGGGATCACACAGGGATTTACCGCCGGTGTCCAGCCTTCCATGATCACACCGGTCGTGATTGGAAAAATTGCAGCGGGAATCTTTGCAATCGCATTGTCATATCTTTTGACCAGAAATATGGAGCAGGAACAAGCAGTAGCAAAGCAGAAATAAAACAGGGGAAAAATAGGATGAGCAGGTATTATATGGAATTGATCAGGGAACAACAGGAACGACCGTTTTGATTCTGGATGAAGAATGGAATCAGTTATCTAGGGGATATAAAGAGCATACGCAAATTTATCCGAAGCGGGCTGGGTCGAGCATGATCCGCTGGAAATTTGGGGAAAAAAATCAAGGAAGCAGTAAAGGATGCTGCGGCTCAGGCAGATATAAAAAGCATGAACGAGATCGCCTGTATCGGATTGGATAATCAGGGAGAGACGGTTGTCCTTTGGGACAAGGAGACAGGAGAACCTGTACACAATGCAATCGTCTGGCAAGACAGAAGAACTGCAAAAAGAAGCGGATGCCATTGCGGAAAAATATGGAAAGATGATCCGTGAAAAACCGGGCTTGTCGTAGATGCGTATTTTAGTGCGACGAAAATAAAATGGGTCATCGACCATGTTGCGGAGTGTCAAAGAAGATTGCAGAAAATCGTATCCTTGCCGGAACGCTGGACACATGGATGATATGGAAGATGACGCATGGAAGAGCATTCGTGACAGATCCGTCCACAGCATCCCTACCATGTTATTTAATATTCATACAGGTCAATGGGATGATGAAATCCTGCAGGCGCTGGAGATTCCGAAATCCATTCTTCCGGAAATAAAAACAGTGCAGAAATTTATGGAACAACAGATCCGGAAGATTTTTGCGGTGCGGCAATACCGATATCCGGTTCTGTCGTAGATCAACAGGCAGCCTTATTCGGACAAACTTGTTTTGATTCCGGGACAGTAAAGACAACCTATGGCACAGGATGCTTTATGTTGATGAACACCGGCGAAAAACCTATTTTTCCGAAAACGGGCTATGTGACAACAGTCGGATGGGGCTTGATGGCGGCAAGATGACCTTCGCACTGGACGGAGGTGTTTATATTGCGGGTGCCGCGATTCAATGGCTGCGGGACAAGTTGAAGATTATTACGAAGGCGGCGGAAACGGAGGAGATGGCAAAGAGCGTTCCCGATACGGGCGGGGTTTACTTTGTTCCGGCATTCTCGGGTCTGGCAGCGCCGCACTGGGATCAGTATGCAAGGGGAACGATGGTAGGATTGACGGGCGGGACAACCAGAGAACAGATTGTCAGGGCGACTCTGGAAAGCATTGCCTATCAGGTGAAGGATAATCTGGATGTCATGATAGGAGATTCCGGCATTGACATCAGGTGATGAGAGTAGACGGCGGTGCATGTGTCAATGAATTTCTGATGCAGTTTCCAAGCGGATATTCTCGGGATTCGGTAGATGTTCCGGTCATCAATGAAACAACTGCCACGGGGGCGGCATATCTGGCGGCGTATGGAATCGGGGAGTTTCGTCAATTGGATGATATTAAAGGAAAGTGGAAGCTGAAAAAGAGGTATGAGCCAAAGATGGATCATGAAACCAGAGAAAAACTTTTTGCGAAAATGGCATAAGGCGGTAGAGCGCGCGAAAAAATTGGGAAGAGGAATAAAGGAGGCATAAACGATGAAAAACCGATGTGGTAATCATTGGTGCCGGTGCGGTTGGCTGCGCGGTTGCCAGGAGAATTATCAAAATACCAGATAGATGTGCTGGTGGTGGATCAGAGAGATGATATTGGAGGAAATGCATCAAAATCCAATAGTGCCATTATTCATACGGGCTATGATGCCACCAGGGGACTTTTGGAATCCCAGCTTGTCGTTGCCGCGAATCCGATGTGTGACGAGCTGACCCGAGGATCTGGAGATTCCGTTTCGGAGAATCGGAGCGATTCTGCCGGCATTTACAGAGGAACAGTTTGAAAAGTTGCCGGCAATCAAGGAAAAAGGCATTTCAGAATCACGTGTATGATGTGGAATACCTTTCTAAGAGGAACTTCTGGAAAGAGAGCCGGAGTTGAACAGGGAAGTGAAGGGAGGTCTGTTTATCCCTAGGGAAAGTATTATCGATCCGTTTATTCATGTGCAGGCACTGGCGGAAAATGCGAATGAAAACGGGGTGGAATTTCTTCTGAATACGGAAGTGACCGACATCATAGTGGAAGCGGGAGAAATCAAGGCAGTGGAAACAAGTGCCGGAACCATTGAAACGGACTATGTAGTAAATGCCGCTGCTCTTCAATGTGATGAAATTGCGGCAATGGTTGGAAAGGCGGAGTACAAGGTTGTAGCAAGAAGGGGACAATTTTATATTTTAGACAAAAATACCAGCTGTAAGGTGAACCATATCGTGCTGCCCATTCCGACCAAGGTAACAAAGGGAAAATTAATGACACCGACAATTCACGGTAATATGTTAGTAGGCCCCACGGCAGAGGATTTGGATAATAGGTAGATGTATCGGTTACGACAGAAGGCCTAGACAGTATTTATGCGGACGTCAGTAAAATGATACCGAGGGTGAATGTCAGAGATACCATTACACAGTACAGCGGCCTGCGCCCGAACCGGAACCCGGAAGGGTTGCATGTCGATGTCTATGATGATTTGAAAGGATATGTCAATCTGTCGGGCGTCAGATCCACAGGGCTTACCTTGTCCGTAGCCATGGGAAAAGTACGTTGTCGAGAAATTAAAAAGGAAATCGGATGTCCGCTGGCGCTGAAGGAAAACTTTAAAGCAACCAGAAAGGGAATACCGATTTTTCCACAAGATGTCCAGAGAAGAGCAGGAAGAGATGATTCAAAAGAAATCCATTGTACGGGACGGTTGTTGCCGCTGCAGAGACCATTACAGAGGGAGAAATTGTGGATGCCATCAGGCGACCGCTGGGAGCAAAGACGGTTGACGCGGTGAAGAGGCGCGTGCGTGCGGGAATGGGTCGCTGTCAGGCCGGCTTTTGCGGGCCCGGGGTTCTGGAAATTCTGGCAAGAGAGCTTAAGGTTTCTCCGGAGCAAATCAACAAAAACTTGAAAGGCTCTTACATGGTTGTCGGAAAAATAAATAGAAAGGATGGGAAGAGCAATGTATCGTTTGGAATGCGATGTCGCCATCGTTGGCGGCGGTCCGGCAGGTTTATCGGCGGCTGTAGCGGCAAAAAAAGAAGAGCAGAAAAAGTCCTGATTATAGAAAGAGATGAGAGCATCGGAGGTATTTTGCAGCAGTGCATCCATCCCGGATTCGGACTGACTTATTTTAAGGAGGAATTGACCGGACCGGAGTACGCAGGGAGGTTTGCAGAGGAAGCAAAAGGAGTTGGGGGTGGATTTTCTCCTGAACTCAATGGTTCTGGAAGTGAACGCAACAGAGAACTGTGTGATTTGTGTCAATAGTGATTTTGGACTGACACAGATACAGGCAGAAAGCATGATTTTTGGCGATGGGATGCAGGGAGAGAACCAGAGCGAACATTATGATTCCCCGGAGCACGACCTGCGGGGGTATATACGGCAGGATCCGCACAAAGACTGGTGAACCGTCAGAATGAAATGGTCGGGAAAAAGATTGTGATTCTCGGATCGGGCGATATCGGAATGATCATGGCCAGGAGAATGACGTTAGAAGGAGCAGAGGTTCTGGCTGTGATTGAGTTGATGGATTATCTGGCAGGACTGACCAGAAATAAGGTCCAGTGTCTGGATGATTTTGGAATACCGTTGTACTTATCTCACACCATTACAAAAATCGAAGGCTATCAGAGAGTGCAGGGGGTATATTTTTGCAAAAGTGGATGAAAAACAAAAAGCCGGTCAAGGAAACAGAGAGATTCATCGCGTGTGATACCGTACTGCTTTCCGTAGGTCTGATTCCGGAAAATGAACTGACCAGGAAAGCAGAAATAGAGATCAATCCGGTGACAGGCGGACCGAAGGTCAATCAGTATATGCAAACATCCGAACCAAATGTGTTTGCCTGTGGCAATGTCGTACACGTCAATGATCTGGTAGATAATGTCAGTGTAGAAAGCATTAGAGCCGGAAAATTTGCAGCGCAGTATGCAAAAAAGACCTTACCCAAAGGGGAGAAGACAGTAGAGAATATTGCCGGGGAAAATGTCCGCTATCTTTGCCCTCAGTTGCTTAGTATCGCGGAAGAAAACGAGAAAATAAACTTATATTTCCGTGTTCTGCATCCGGATGCACAGGGTGACGATTCGTGTAAAGTGTGGAGAAAAAAATACTCGTGTCTCGGAAAGCTGCTCGAATCAACCCGGGAGAAATGGAGCATATTGATTTCAATTCAGCAGATATCTGTGGGGACCATGTAACCGTAGAGGCTGTCAGGGAGGCGTAAAAAGCATGAAAAAGGAAGTTATTTGTACCGTTTGTCCGATGGGATGCCGTATTGCAGTGGAGGGGAGGGAGAAAATATTCTTTCCGTCACAGGGAATGCATGTAAAAGAGGGAGCAGTATGCATCTTCCGAATTTTGCCATCCGGTCAGAATACTGACGACGACAATACGAACAGATCGTGAGCAGAAGCCTCTGGTTCCTGTCCGCTCAGACAAGCCGATCCCTAAGGAAAAAATATTTGACTGTATGGAGATGATTCGTCAACAGAGGGTCAAGACACCGATCCACACATATGATATTCTGGTGGAGAATATCTGTGGGACAGGAAGTAATATTGTGGCCACGGGAACAATTGAATAGATCAAGGTACGATAGATATTCGTGGGCCCGGTGGTGGAATTTTGGATGTTCTGGATAGGGAGGGTGGCAGATGCCTGTTGTCGGCGTATTGATGAAACCGGCTTCCGGATTATGCAATATGCATTGTGATTATTGCTTTTATTGCGATGAATCGGTAAAGAGGAAGACGGCTTCGTATGGTTATATGACAGAACATACGCTAAAGAATGTAATCAAAAGAACGCTTTTTGCAATCAGAAGGAGGATATACACTCGCTTTTCAGGGGAGAGCCTACGCTTTGCGGATTAGATTTTTCGTCAGGCCATCCGGTACATCCATCAATATAATAAAAATCATTGTCATATCCAAATTGCATTGCAGACAAACGGGTATGGGATCACCGAGGAGTGGGCGCGGTTTTTTGCCGGAAACCATTTTCTTCTTGGTGTTTCTGTAGACGGATTGAAAGAAATTCATAATACCTATCGTCATGCGGTCGATGGAGGTGACAGCTATCAGCACTGCATGAAAACCATACGCCTTTTTGAGAAGTATGGGTGGAATATAATATTCTGACGGTGGTACACCGGGAGATTGCGGAAAACATTCGGAATATATACAGGGAGTATAAAAACAACGGATGGAAATATCTGCAGTTTATCACCTGTCTGGATCCGCTCGGAGTGCCTCGCGGACAGGAGAAATATTCTTTATTGCCCGAAATGTATGGTAGGTTTTTGGTGGACCTTTTTACGTTATGGTTTGAGGATTTGAAAAGGGGAGTCAGCCCTATATTCGTCAATTTGAAAATTATATAGGGATCTTATTGGGATATGAGCCGGAGTCGTGTGAACAACGAGGTTTTTGTGAGATTCAGAATGTCGTAGAAGCGGATGGTAGCGTTTATCCGTGCGACTTCTATGTACTGGACGAGTACAAACTCGGCAATCTGAATGAGGATCTGCTCCCCACCATACATGAAAACCGCAGGAAGATAGGATATCTGGAACGATCGCGCCATCAGGCGTGGACAGACGGAAGATATACCTATTTTTCGTGCGGCAAAAGAGGAAACGAGCCAACCTTTATATATCTACACGGCAATGCCAACCGTACTGCGGCAGGTGTATGGTGGAAATGATGCTGTAAACACTGAAGATTATAAACGAATTGAAATGGGGCGTTTCCTGCCCTAGACGAGACTATCCGGTATACCGCTTTCCGGCGGATATCATTCATTGGGGAAATGATTCACAACAGTTTGTCGGACGTTCACCATATAATGAAGATACTTTGCTGTTTGACATCGAAGAGGACTACGAGCAGGAGAAGCCACTTCAGGATAAAAGAATTGGAGGAACGTTGCTCGGAGCAGATGAAGCGCTGTATGAAGTTACATGATGCTCTGCCCGAACAGTACGAGCGTCTTGGTATCTGAAAAATGGATAAAATGCACATTCTGATGGGAAAGAAGGGATGTGCATTTTTCATCTTTTGATAAAAAGGGGACAATGTCCGAACCGGAGTTCAGTAAGCGGTAACAGGCAAGGTGAGAAAGGCAAAAAGTGGGGAGTGAAGTCCATGCAGTTTTGCAGAGGAAAGCGCTGCAAAATATCGCGAGTATGATTGCAACAAGCCTGATATGCGTATTTATTTCCGTGGTGATCGCCATGTGGCGATCGCCTACTTTACCTTTCAACTGATTGTGGAGGAAAAGGGAAAAGCGCGTGTAGATGTATTGCAGTAGATCAGTGACAGCAATTCGGTCAACTGCACCAATATGGTAAAGGCAATGGATGCGCTGTATGGATGAACCGTATGGGCAGTTGGATATTGATCTGCGTTTCAAACTCGAAGATGAGTTGATCAAGTTATGGAAGAAGACCGGCACGACGGTTCTTTTTATTACCCATAATATAGAAGAGGCCGTATATCTTAGTCAGAAAAATCATGGTGCTGACCAATAAACCGACCTCGGTAAAAACCGTGTTGGACAATCCGTTGCCCATGCCGCGCGATGTGGTTTCGTCGGAGTTTGTCGAACTGCGCAATCAGGTCACCGATTTGATTAAATGGTGGTAATGACAGCAGTGTGAGAGGGAGGGCCTTGCCCTCCCTCCCGGCTTCTAAACCGAATTTAGAACAGCAGGTGCATGAAGAGGGCGCTGATCGGAATGGCAATCAGTGTCCTTTTCGAAGAAGCAGATGATAAGCTCCTTCAGCTTCACGGGAATCCTTGTGGAAAGCATCACGACGATGGTTTCCGAGAAGAAAATAATCTGTACCATGGATACGGTCACGACCATGTAACGTGCCCCCTCGGAAAGCATTGATACCTTATCTGAAATCAGCAGAACCGGAAGAAACATTTCCGCGATACCGACAGGGAGAGAAGGTGCAATGATGGCGGCATCCGGCACACGGCAAAGGAATAAGAGAGGTTCAAATAATTTGCCGAGCCAGTTAAACAGCGGCGTATAGGTAGCGATCATCATGGCGGTGACACCGGCGGCGGTTAAGAGCGAAATCACCTTGGGGAGTACGAAGCAGCTGTCCTTAAGACTTCCTGCGATTTCCTTAAAAAGATTGGGGAGCAGTGGCCGCTTTCTTGACGGCTCTGCTGCTGCCGATTTTCAGCATATCCCTGACGGGAATTTTTTTCAGCCGCAATTTCCTCCGGCGTCTGGGTATGACCGTCCAGGTAGACGGACTCTTTTTTGGAAAGAGGCGGAATCCGGCACATGAAAAAACTGATGAGCAGCGTGACAAGCATCGCAATAAAATAAATCGGCAAAAAGTATCTGGAAAGGTCGGCGGTTTCAATGACTTTGTAGAGCAAAAGCCGACGCTGACGGCGCTGAATCCGGTGGCGATTAAGGCGGCTTCCTTTTTGGTATAAATACCTCTCGGTACTGTTTGCTCGTAATCAGAACGCCGACCGAGGCGGAACTGACAAAGGCGGCAATGGCATTGACGGCGCTTCTGCGAGAACCTTGAATACCGGCCGCATGAGGGGCTCCATCAGACTGCCGATAAAATCAATGATGCCGTAATTTAACAGGAAGGGCATAAAAATTCCGCTGACGGGAATAATCAGAGCCACATCCATGGCAATCGAATAAACGGTTCCTCCGATATCGTCGCTAACGATACATTCCGGCCCCTGGAAGTTAGGAAGTGTTTGGTGTAGCAGGATGATGAGGGGCACAGATACTGCCGAATAAATAAAAAGACAGGATGAAGCCTCGAGATCCTCCGCATAATATTTGTAAATGGCAGAATCTTTGTCCCTTACAAAGATATTTGCCATAAACGCTGGCGATGCCGTTTCCCATAATGATCACACCGCCGATCCAAAAGCCGGCAAGACCGAGAGGGACTTGATACTTTTATACAGAATGCCGAATGGTACATCCGACTGATTGCGAAACGTAATCGGTATAAAAAGACAAAAATGGCGATGAGAGTGAAAAAGACGGCTTTCACGATGCCGTTTAGAAATTGCGTTTGATTCAGAACAAGAGCATCCAGAACGGCATTGTCATTCAAATTTTCCGTATTCAAATTCTTCGTATTCAGGTTTTCCTTTGTTTCATGCGTGTTACCCACATCATGCCCTCCCTATTTGTAAAATGATGATTTTTGGGGGATTCCTGAAAGTTTGTTCTCCACAAAGAGCAGAAGATGACCTGCTCTTTTGTGGAGAACGACGTCGGACATGGCAAGGAGATTATTTTGCCTTTTTCTTGCATGCAAGAATGGAAAGATATTCGAATACAATATTGGCAGCCAGATAAGCAGTGATTTCTCCATGGTCGTATGCAGGAGAACTTCCACGATATCAAATCCGACGAAGTTCAGATCCTTCAGCGCTCTGACCAGTTCCAGACCTTCCGGGGAGGTAAATCCGCCCACTTCAGGAGTACCGGTACTGGGGCATACGCCGGGTCGATAAAGTCGATGTCAAAGGTTAAGAAGCAGGGCTTGTCGCCGACTCTTTCGAGAGCGGTTTGAATCAGCGCAGGAAGCCCCATTTCGCGCACCTTGTGTGCCGGAATCAGCTTCATGCCAAGCTCGGCAGCCATCTTATGTTCATTCGGATCATAGAGAGCCTCTCATACCGATCTGAATCGAATGGGAAGGGTCAATCAGACCTTCTTCAATCGCTCTTCTGAAAGGCGTGCCGTGGTTGTACTTCTGACCGAAGACCTCATCGCAGAGGTCGGAATGGGGAATCGAAATGCACGAGAGCCACAGGGACCGTATTTTTGGCTACGGCGCGCAGTTCCGCCAGTGTGATGGCATGGTCACCGCCGAGAACGATGGGACAGGCATTTTTCCAGAATACCGGCGACGCCTTTTTCAATCGCATCATAGCTGGGGGTGAATATGGCTGGGGTGATGTTGAAATCGCCGATGTCTCCGCCCTTCAGGCTCTCCATGATATTGACCCTGCATGATGACGTTATTCGGCTTCATCATGGCGGAAATGTTACGGATGGCATTCGGACCGAAACGGGAGCCGGAACGGAAGGAGCTGCCGGTATCAAAGGGAGCGCCTGCAATTGCAAAATCCAGCCCCTCGGCGGAGTCCACTTTCTGCATTCTCATAAAGGTTCCCATGTTGCAAAAATCTGGGTGACGATAAAGCACTTGCAGGTTGTTTGACTTCAGACATATCCCTATCCTCCTTATGGATTGAAAAATGATTGGTAAGTGGAAACGAACGTTCGCTCTGATTGGATGGCTCAAGAATAGCATGTATTTTCGTGGCACAGATATATGAATACTTGATAGGTTATATGAAAAATAATATAATTATCGCGAAATATTCTGAAAAAAAGGTGTGAAACATGGATACAAAATGCTTTCAGTATGTGCTGGAAATCTGCGAATGTGGATCCATCAATAAGGCGGCAAATCAATTTGGAATCGCACAGTCGAATCTGAGTGTTTGCATCAAAAAAACTTTGAACAGGAACTGGGGTTTGCCATTTTCAAGCGGCACAGCAGTGGAATTCAGCTGACAAGTGAGGGCAGACTCCTGATGAAGTCCGCCAGAAAGATTGCGGACGAACTGAAGACGATCGACAATATCCCCTCACTTTTTGTCAATAAGGGGAATATTTCCCTGTCCAGCACCTATTCCTTTGACTTTATGAATCTGTTTATGAAGTTCAAGAGAAAAAATCCCGCCCCGGGGGTGGAGGATTCTTTTAGGAGACGGGACTGATCCAGACGATCCGCGATGTCATTGAGAAACGGTACCGGATGTCTCTTTTTACTGTTTCGATACGGTTGGCGAAACGTATCAGAAGCTGGCCGACCAGTATAATCTGAAGCTGGTTACGGTGGCCTGCCACATGCCACTCATCCTCTTGACCTCTAGGCGCAATCCGCTTGCGCGCAGGAGGGAGGTGGATTTTTCTAAGATCAAAAACC
>BNJV01001019.1_pt1 | contig 16892 bp, 28 predicted proteins | sample 8540591 | NCBI WGS metagenome assembly BNJV01 (sample SAMD00202457, study PRJDB9452) | human saliva metagenome | host: Homo sapiens
GCTCATGCCATTCGGAACTTGGGTGTTGTAGAAGAAATGGATACATCAAAAACCGCTCAGCAGGCGGTTTTTGATGTCTGATTACTGCCAAGATTGCAGAGAATCAGCTAGTTGCAGCCACTGCTCCAACACTAATTAAGGATTTAGTTTGACTGTTTAGCATCTTAGACCTTCTTTCTATAAAAACTAGGTCAAGCTATACCAGATAAAGCTTGGAGCTTTTATCACAAGAAAAAGACTCTGAAGAGTCTTCGCATACTTATGCAATTCCTTTATTACTCAATGTATGAAAAATCCCCCACAGAAGAATATTTACAATGATAAACAGCAATATTTCCACTAAATTAAAGTCTATCAAATTCCGTGACCGCATTGCCACCATAGCTTTGGGAGTAGGGATAGATTAAAGATAATTTATCAGATACAAAAATCATCATGAATCCTACGAGAGTACCAATAGAACCAATTCCCACAGATTTACTAAAACACGAGGTTTTAGCTGTCACAAAAAACTGTACTGCCATCATACTAATTGTTCCAAAAATCTCAATAAATCCCACTTAAAAGGTGGGTGAACAAATTAGAAAATTTCTAAATGAATTAGGTGAGCACTTACATAAAAAATACCAAACAAGAACAACTGTAAAACAGCAATAAACAAGATAATTACTATTTCTTTTGCCAATAATAATTTCCCAAGACTGACATTATTAGCTCTGAGAAATTCAATATTTTTTCTATCAAACTCTTTTCCTAACATCATGGCTACATAAAGGCTGACCAAAATCGGAAAGAAAAGCTGGCTATAATAGAAGGTCAATTGTCCCCATAAAACAGGCACTTTTTCACTTTCTGCAACCATAGAATAAGCTGCACCTAAGTAAATACCAAGACCAATCAGGCTACAAAAAGCTAAGAAGAAAATACCAATCATCAACATGGAAAATTTTTGGGTTTTCCGCCATTCTACTGATAGATAAGACATCATAGCTTGCCTCCTTTCTTTTCAACTAGATAGAGAGATAAGAAGAGATAGATTAGGGCTATTGGCAAATATGTAAAGAGTTTAAATCCTAGGTTTGTCGCCAAAACATAACTCACTTGACTGGCGACTTTCTGGTAATCCACCAGAGACAGATATGCTATACCACCAAATGGGAAAATCAGCTGTAGAAAAGCTGTTGCATGACCAAATCCAACTCCAAGAAATCCTCCGAAAATTCCTAATGCCATTATCAATGCCTGCTTTTTCAGTAAAAACTGCAAAGTCAAAAACAGACAGGTTAAGACAAAAGAGGCTAGCAAGAAAATGACGATTTGCCAGAGGATTAGGCTAACAGGCATTTCTAGACCAGAAAAGTTTGCAATCAACTGGACTACTACTCCTCCCAAAATAGCGAGAAAGGTCAAAACGAACATAGTCAGGCCAAGCTTACTCAGAAAGATATGCCGTACATTTTCACCATTTGCCAAAAGCAGTTTGAAAGTGTTGCCCTCCTTCTCGTTCTTGACAATCCGGGATACAAAGAGAGCAATCACGATAGGGAGAATCAAGCCATTTACTTCTTTTATCATATAGAAAATTAGGTTAATCTGGTGCATGTCTGGATTACTTAGGTAACGTGTAGCGGCTGCAATTGCCCAAGCAAATCCGACTCCCATAACTAGTATGCTAATGAGGAAGGAGTTTGGTTCGTTTTTCTGCCTTGAGCAATTCAATAGACAAATTATTTAACATAAGACTCACTCTTTGGTTAAGTTGAGGAAGATAGATTCCAAGGTTTCTGTTCTTGCTTCACTTCATAAATTGGAACTTTCTCGACTATTAAATCTCGTAACAAACTAGAAATCTGCTGATCGGCAAGGTTGGTCAGCTGAGCTTTATCCTCATGTATTTCTAACATCTTACGGATAACCAAATACTTGGCTAATGACTTCACGTCGACCTCTAAAATCCCCACGCACTTCCAGCCATTTATTGGACTGAATTTTACGAATTTCTCCCTCGTAAACCAGTTGACCATGATTGATAATCCCTACACGGTCAGCGATATGCTCTACTTCAGAAAGGATATGGGTAGAGATGAAGACAGTAATGCCCTGTTCTTTTGCCAACTTGATAATCAGTTCCCGAATTTCATGAATCCCTGCTGGGTCTAGCCCGTTAGTTGGTTCATCCAGTATCAACAAACGCGGTTTCTTGACTAAGGCAAAGGCTAAAGCCAAACTGTTTCATACCCAGAGAATAATCTGTAACCAATTTTTCTTTTTTTTAGGTTGATCTAACCCAACAATTTTCAAGGTTTCCTGAATATTTTTCTTATCAAATCCAAGGATTTTTTGGAAAACCAAGAGATTTTCATAGCCTGTCAAATTAGGATAATAAGACGGTTCTTCAATCATAGAGCCAATCTGATTAAGATACTGCTTGTCCGTACCTATGGATTGACCGAACACTTCAATATCCCCAGCTGTACGAGAAATCAAAGACAAAATCATCTTCATGGTGGTTGTTTTCCCAGCTCCATTTGGACCTAGAAAACCATAAATCTCACCTTGTTGAACTGATATGAACCAAGGTTAACTACCTGAGTGTCCTTAAATTCCTTTTTGTAAGTTTTTATCTGTAAAACATTACTAATCATTATGAACTTCCTCCATTAAACTAAAAATTTTCTATAATTTTGATTTTCATGAATCAAAATTATCATGAGTATCTTTGATAACATCTCTACTACTCTTATCAACAAAATGATAGAATCAACATAATTCACAATATCTAATTGGTGAGTCACTATTACCATTGTTTTGTCTGAATAAAAATGGATTTGGATTACTCCACCACCAGCACCAAGAACGATTATCAAGTTCTTCAAGAGTCAATTCTTGAAGAGAATTCATGTGCTTCAATCTCAACAGAGATTCATTTTGTTGTTTAACCATTTGAAATACCTCACTGATTAAAATTAATTTGAGAAGTATCTCTATCTAGGTTATGTCTTTATTATAGACATGCTAGATTAATTTTAAACTAAAGCCAACCTTAATTTTACATTAAGATTAAAGTATTTTTCTCACTCTTTTTAAATGGTATAATATAGATAAGCGAGGTAAGATTATGAGTTTCGAACAACAACTCTGAATAAGCACATCCTTATCACTGATGACGACAAAATTTTAAACTCTTCCATAAGAGATATTCTCACTGCTCACGGATTTTCCTAATCTAACATCAGCCTATGATATAGAATCTAGTTTGGACATGATTGAAATAGAGCAGTTGACCTTTTTCCTTTTTGGACATTATGCTACCCGATGGGATGGCTACACATTAGCAAAACATATCCGAAAAAAAGGCGATACATCTATCCTCTTTCTGACTGCCAAAAATAATCCTGAAGATGAGATAGCTGGTTTCAATGCTGGTGGTGATGATTATATCATGAAACCCTTCATTCCAAAAAATCTTATCTATCGTATTACTGGCTCTGCTCCGTAGAAGTTATAAACTCAGAACAGGAAACAATACAGATTGGACAGACTTTTGGTGAGTTTTCGAATGCAACAGTACAAAAATGGAGCAGAAATTTCTATTACATAATTGAAATTCAGATTTTTGAAAAACTTTACGATAATAAAATTACATCGTTTCAACTGAATCTTCTGTGATACGATTTGGGGAGTGGATAGCTTTGGTTATGAAAACTCTTTGACTGTACATATTCGGAAAATTCGAGAAAAAATAGAAGAAAATCCTTCAAAACCTCAATATTTAAAGACAGCTAAAGGGCTAGGATATAAATTGTTATCATGATTATGAATCAAACCAAAATTTTTAAGTATTCACTAAAGAAATTTATCTTTTTCTTCCATCATTATCTGTACCAATATTATTCCTAATTGCCAGTTTTGTTTTCTACATTAGTAAAAAGCAAACTGCTACTGAGACTGTGAAAATAATTTCTGAACACATTACCATCACAAATAATAACGTCCACATACCTGAAAATGATATTTCTAGTCTAAAAGAACAAAAGTTATGGCTCATGGTATTGGATAAGCAGACTGGAAAACAAGTGTACGAACAGTATAAACCTACAGAGTTCCTTCACACTTGACTACGGACACTTTTACAGTTTTCTCGCTATTATCTTTCAGATTATCCTGTTTTTAGTCAGATAAAAGGTGGATACATCATTGTTGTTGGTTTTCCAAAAGATAAAATTGCTCGTTATAGTTTTAATTACTTAGATATAGATAGTCTCCGCCTGTTTCCACTAATAGCATTTGGAGTATTGCTTTTCAACTGCCTTTATTTCGCTTTTCTTTACTACTATGGCGTGACGCATATCAATCGTAAAATTGTGCCTCTTGTAACTGCTATTCAGAATCTCCCGGATGGTCTGAAAAATCCAATAAATTCTATATCAGAACTAGAATATCTTACAACTGCAATTAATCAAACCGATACTCTGCTCAAAGAGAATGAAGTCTTTAAAAGAGCAATGGATTTGCGATGTGCACACGATATCAGAAACACCTCTTCTGTCATCATTTTCAACGCGTCCTTGTTAAATGATTCTGAACTAGCTACAGTTTAAAAACATATTCGTCCAATATTGACGGAATCCTAATACATCCAAAATATTTTAAATGATCTAAATATAGTAGCTCGCCTTTCATCCGGTCATCTTCAATTAAATCAGACTGAAACAAAAATTATCCCCTTCTTCAAAGACATTCTCATCCATATTTTAAATCAAGAAATCTGAATGAATTTGAATTTGAATTTGATTACGATTATTCACTTGTTAATCAATCTATCATGGATTGAGCGTTTTAATCACAAGGTTATCCATAATATCATCACAACTCTGTTTTACATAACGAAAAGGGTTGCACAATAAGAATCCACTTATACAGATACAAATGTAATTGTCGAAATCAAAAGATAATGGACGGGAGCTTCACCAGAAAATTGCTGAACTTACTGAATTATCTTTAAAAACATTGATATTTCTAAAATTAGAACAGACTGGAATTGGGCTAAAAATTTCAAAACAAATTGTTGATTTGCATCAGGTTCTATTTCGTTTGCTAGTATCCAAAATGAATTCTTTGAAAGTATCATTTCACTTCCGATTTTCAACATTACAATTAGATAAAAATGGAGAAGAAACATTAGGTCTTCTCCATTTTTATTCTCTAGCCATTGACAAAATATAATTTTGGTCAAAAATTTGGTCAAAAATTAAAAATGCTAAATTATTTTTAAAAATGAACTTGAGAAAATTGCCTTCAAAATAAACATTTTGAATTTTCTTTTGTCTTTTCTTTACATTACTAAAAATGCCCCCTGCAGGAATCGAACCTGCAACTACTCCTTAGGAGGGAGTTGTTATATCCATTGAACTAGGGAGCTAGAGAAAACTCTGCCGAATGAGCAGAGTTTTTTTCATCGAATTAACGACGGATTTCTTTGATACGAGCTGCCTTACCTTGAAGTGCACGCAAGTAGTACAATTTCGCACGACGTACTTTACCGTAACGAACAACTTCGATCTTTTCAACACGTGGAGTGTGGATTGGGAAGATACGTTCAACACCTACACCGTTAGAGATTTTACGAACTGTGTAGTTTTCTGAGATGCCAGCACCTTTACGTGCAATAACAACACCTTCAAAGATCTGAACACGTTCACGGTTTCCTTCGACAACTTTCGCGTGTACACGAACAGTGTCACCAGGACGGAATGAAGGGATATCTGTACGAAGTTGACCTTCAGTCAAGCTTTGGATTAATGGATTCATTTAATTCTCCTATCTTTGTCAATCTTGAGGAAACTTCCTCAGCGGATAAACTGTATTTTTGTGCGTCCATTACACACAAGATACAGTTTATCAAAATTCCTAGAAAAAGTAAAGAAATTTAAAGCAAAATTCCCAAAAAAATTGCAAGAAAACCAAGCAAGTAGGTTAATAATAAATAACTATAAAATGCCTTCTTGTCATTGATCAGTCTTTGGAGTTCATCATTCAAAGTTGAGAAAGTAGTCAAACCACCACAAAAACCAGTTGCAAGAATAAGATAGACTTCTTTTGACTCCACATGGTTATAGCATAATCCAATCAAAAAACAACCTAGAATATTGGCTATGAGAGTTCCTAGAGGCAGTACTGAAACCTGATTATAACGGGAAAAGAAATAACGTACAAGAGCACCCAGTCCACAAGCAAGTGCTAGATAAAATACTACCATTTCTTCCTCCCTAGACAATAAGCAAATAGAAGTCCACCACCGATACTCAAAAGTAAATAGATGACTAAGCTTAGATAGCGCCCTGTGTCCAGCAATTTCACTGCATCTAATAGTAGACTAGAAAATGTCGTTAAGCCGCCACAGAATCCTGTTCCAAGCGCTAGAATAGTACCTTTACTACTTCCCTTATAAACCAGATAACCTTTTACAAGGTAGACAAGGCAAAAAATTCCTAAATAGTTGACTACTAGTGTTCCCCCAAGGGAAGTCTGGACTAGATGGCAACCATCTCGAAAATCTGAAAACGCACAATTCCTCCCAGCATACCAGCTAGAAAGATTCCTAGAGGGTAAAATTTTTCGTTTTTCATTTGATCGTTTTATCCTGATAATCACGTGAACGTTTGAGAATATCTGAAAAAGTCTCAACAATTGTATCTTCGTATTTTTTATTGCCTACACGACTTTTGACTTTCTCAAAGATAACTTCTTCTCTTTTAGTATCTAGAATAGGTTTTTCCTGAAGCTTTTTTTATAGGCAACTACTCCTTCAACTAAATGCATCCTCTCTTCTAAAAAGTTGAACGATCTGGTCATCGATTTTTATCGATTTCTTGTCGAATATTATCTAAATCCATAGAGTCTCCTTTTTAATTGAACTATTGTACCAAAAAAGCACTAAATAGGCTAGTAAAGTCCTAATCCTGCTTAATAAAAACTGCACTGACAATTTTCATCAGTGCACTTCATGCTTATCCTACTTTAGCAGCTAATTCTTCTGCGAATTGCTCCAAGCGTTCAATATCTTCTTCCTCGGCAGAAAGGTCAACTTTAACGCACTCTGAACCCTTTTCAGCTCCAGTAGCGTTAAATACTCGGTCGAAGTCATCAACAGCTTTACAGAATTCATCGTAGAAAGTATCACCTGAACCAACTACACCATAGATTTTACCGCTCAAGTTGAGGTCTGCTAGATCTTCGTAGAAGTCCATCATCTCATCTGGTAATTCTCCATCTCCGTAGGTATAGGTTGCAACAATGGCGATGTCTGCTTCTAAAAAGTCAGAAGCGTCAACGGTTGTACACTCATCAACATCCACTTCTAAACCACATTCTCTTAATTTATCTGCTACAATATCAGCGATTTCTTCAGTATTACCGGTCATACTGGCAAATACAATTTTTTTGCTAATGCCATAAGGTCCTCCTCAATTAATCTTTCTCCATTATATCACATCTTTTTCATTTTAAAAAAATAAAAAAACTCTTGTGCTACAATGAAATGAGAAAGAATTGAGGTTCATTATGAAATTTGTCACCAAATTTTAGAAATAATTAAAGAATATGATACTATTATCATTCACCGTCATATGAAACCAGACCCTGACGCTCTGAGGGAGTCAGGTAGGTTTAAAAAGCCTTGCTTGAGCATCATTTTCCAGAAAAAAACGATAAAAAGTAGTTGGTTTTAATGAACCAACCTTAACTAGCTTGCTAAAATGGATCAGGTAGAGGACACAGACTATCAAGGTGCACTTGCCATTATCTGTGATACAGCAAACACAGCACGTATTGATGATAAACGTTATCTTAATGCTGAGACTATTATCAAAATTGACCACCATCCAAATGACGAAGTTTACGGCGATCTTGTTTGGGTAGATACGAACTCTAGTAGTGCGAGTGAGATGATTGCTCTCTTTGCTGAAGCAACTAACTTAGAATTATCCGACTACGCTGCTAAAATGCTCTGCGCTGGAATTATTGGTGATACCGGCCGTTTTCTCTACCCTTCTACTTCTGCACGTACGCTTCGTATCGCAAGTCAACTCAGAGAACATAACTTTGACTACGCTGAATTAACGCGTAAAATGGATACTATGAGCTTTAAGATTGCCAAACTCCAGGGTTATGTCTATGATCACTTAGAAGTTGATGAAAATGGTGCTGCACGTGTTATTCTCACCCAAGAAATCTTGAAGAAATACGACGTTACTGATGCGGAAACAGCAGCCATCGTTGGAGCTCCGGGCCGTATCGATACTGTTAGCCTTTGGGGAATCTTCGTCGAGCAGGCAGATGGTCACTACCGCGTACGTCTTCGCAGTAAATTTGTCCCTATAAACGGTGTCGCAAAAAGAACATGATGGCGGTGGCCATCCTCTTGCTAGTGGAGCAAATTCGTATAGTTTAGAAGAGAATGAGCTCATCTACCAAAAAAATTAAAAAAAACTTGCTGAAAAATAGATAAAAAGCTTGCCAAACTTTTCAGAATCTGATAGACTAGTATGGTAACAATCTATGGCTCGCAAAGAGACCATGGCAGAAAGGAAATATTGCAAAATGAAAAAAGATATCCATCCAGAATATCGCCCAGTTGTCTTTATGGACACAACTACCGGTTACAAATTCCTTAGCGGTTCAACAAAACGCTCTAGCGAAACTGTTGAGTTCGAAGGCGAAACTTACCCATTGATCCGTGTGGAAATTTCATCAGACTCACACCCATTCTACACTGGACGTCAAAAGTTCACTCAAGCAGATGGACGCGTGGATCGTTTCAACAAAAAATACGGTCTCAAATAATCAACCGCATTTATTGCTTAAAAACGTTGATACAAAGCCTTTTCCAAGAAATTGGAATTGGCTTTTTTTATTTTTAGTACCGGTTTTGGTACCGTCTTGGAAAACTAACTTTTTGCACTATCCAGGTAATCTACAAATTTTGTGATAGCTTTCTTCTCTCCTGCTACTGTAGAATGGCTATAAGTATCCAGGGTCATCTGACTACTTGCATGACCTAACCTTTTGGCTGCATTAACAGGATCTACACCCGTTTCAATCATCAAGGTAGCATGAGTATGTCTGAAACCATGAGGAGTTATCTTCTTCAAGCCATGTTTCCTGATAATGCGCTTCAGTACACTATTGATATAGTCCTGGTATAAAGGCTCTATCTTTCCATCTCGGTCAACAAACGTAAACATGTAATCACTATCAATCAATGGGGTAACTGACAGTTGCCCCTTTTCTCTTCTGCTCTTTTGTTTCCACTCTTTCAAAATCGAGACTGTCTCAGTATCTAAAAGGGATTTGCCGTATGGAAAACCTGTTTTTAGTGCTTTTCTCAACTGCTTTCCCTTTGATTCTACCTAGATTTTTGCTGATAGAAAGTAATTGATTATCAAAATCAATATCAGACCACCTTAAAGAATACAGCTCCCCTTTCCTTAAGCCACTATAGGCCAACAAACGAAATAAGGCATAGTTTTTATAAGGCTCTTCTGCCTTAATAATAGCTAAAAACTCATGCAACTCCTCAACGCTAAAGAAGTTATCTGACTTCTTCCGCTCTCTTTTTGGAAGTATCACTTGTTTCATTGGGTTATCTGTAATCAATTTCATTCTCAAAGCAAAATCAAACACTTGACTAGTGTAAGATTTTACCTGTTTGATATTTCTAAAAGTCTGACCTTTTTCGGTAATAAAGTCCTGGCATTGCCAAGGAGTAATTTTGGAAATTTTCATTTTTCCAAGAACTGGCAAGATATGGATTCTAAACAAGTCATCTGTACGGATGCTTGTCGTCCTCTCTACTGTGTTTTGATAAGTTTTTGAACCATTCTTCAAAAAAACTTCATCAAAACGTCTCTCAGAGGCTCTCAGAATCCCTGAGAGGTCGCCTGACGCTTTTTGTGGTAAATCATAGCTTCATACTGTCTAGCCTCTCTAAGGCTCTTAAAACCGCTTTTTAAAGAAGTCCTGACGTTTGACATCAATTACCCTGTAGATTCTGACCTTATAAAGATAACCTGATTTAGATTTTTTTAGCCTTATATTTAATAATAGACATTCTAATTTCTCCTTTATTTTTTTAAGGTTTCGGAGCTTATAAAATAAAAGAAATCATGATTGTCAGTTATTTCTTACTCTTCTTCTCTTCTTGCCGTCTCTTGTATTCGTCAGAATTTTTACCCATGCCTCCCAGACATAATGATAAGGAGAGTCTTCTGCTCCTGATTTGTTAATCAGGAAAGGAATAAGACCTTGTTTCTCATCAGCTATAAATTCCTTAATAGCTTTAACCAAAATAGGGTTAAAGTCTTTTTTGCTTGCTAAAAAATCAATGTAGTCAGACAATGCCTCTGACTGATTGAGCTCTTTAAGTATAATAGCAAGGTCATCACCAAAAGGAGTCCATTTAGTGATTTTATTTTCAATCGTACTTTTTCCCTGAAGCACTTTGGCGAAGCCTTTAAAAATTTCTTTGGCTGATCCTGGATTGACTAGTACAGGGTTATCATCAAGCCCTAGTAAGTAAGGGATAGACACTCCGAAGTATTCTGCAAGAATTTGCGCATTTTTCTTTTTAGGATTTGAATAGCCATTTTCGTAATTGGAAATAGTTGATAAACCTATACCAGTCTCCTTAGATAATTCCTTCATCGTTTTTTTGTTTTGTATTCTCAATTCTCTAACTTTATTGTCCATCTGTTCACCTCCATTTTTATGGCTTATTATATCATAAATTATTTTTTTTACAAAAAAAATTGTAATCCGTACTTGATTTTTACATTATTTTTGTAATAAAATATATCCAGTTACAAAAAAAAGTTGTAACAAGTTGATTCGGAGCTTATAAAATTAAGAAAGGGGTCAGAATATGACAGAAAACTTTACCATTCATCTCCCAAAAAGCAACAGAAAAGAAGTTGCTTGCTCGTTACGATACCATGCTTCAGAAAGCAATCGAAAAAAAGCTTTTGAGGACCAGGAGCTCTATAAACCCATGCTACGGATGGCAGGCTTGTGCCGTTGGCTTGATGTATCCACTACTACCGTTGTCAAAATGGCAACGTGAAGGCATGCCCCACATGGTTATTGACGGAGTGACCTTGTACGATAAACACAAAGTCGCTCAATGGCTACAACAATATGAAAGGTGAGAAATATGAATTACGATGACGATTATTACTTAATACCTAAAGTCTTATTTCAAGACGATTTCTATAAGGATTTAATACCTCTTGATGTTATTGTCTATTCTGTGCTAAGAAACAAACAAGAAGAGGCAATAGAGAAAGGTTGGGTAGATGACGAAGGGAATATTTACTTAGCATATAGAATTGAGGATCTAGCAAAAAAATTTTCCTGCGCCAGATCGACTATGGTAGCCGTTTTACAACGCTTGGAATCTGTCAACTTAATTGAACGTGAACGGCAATGGAATACAAGCTATTATAACCATAACTTACCATACATGACTTATATTAACGAGGTGTAAATATGATAAAGGTTTACTTTGGAAAAGATACAGCACTTAATCAGGCCCTCCAGTCACGATTGGATAGCTATCATCTTGAATATCAAGTATTCTCAAGTAAAGATATAGATACTAAAACGCTGATGGAATGGCTTTTTTTAGGTCAACTGATATATTTGAACTATTAAGTACTAAGATGTTGAAGTATAAATTAAATACACAAATTACACTTAGTCAATTTGTTAGAAAGATTTTGAAAGACGTTGATAGTTCCTTAAAACTCCCCTATTGTTGTAACAAAAGAAGCCATCTATTCGAACATGACTCCAGAATATGTTGGGACACTCTTGCCAAAAAGAATACCGTAAAAGCAGAACGAGAGAATTTATTTAGGAAATTTGAAAAGCTAGATGAGGGTAGACGTTTTTTTGGAGAAACTTCGAGGTTGTCCGTAAACAATCTGAACTACGTTGGTTTGAATTACATAAGTTGCTATTTGCTGATGTGTCTGATGATTTAGGAGAAATGAAAAAAAGCTAAGGACCGATTCTTTAAATACAAGAAAAAAACAAGCAGATTCCCCTGAAGATATCATCAAAAAAAAATACTAGAAATATTTTTTTGATTGAAAGAGTTGACCTTTTTTTCAAAAAAATCTGTTTCAGATTTACAAAAATTTTCTAGTCCTAAAACAGTTATGAAAATGACTATGAAAATATTTTGAAAACGATGTTTTGAGACTAAATTTTTGAGCTTTCTCAAAATTTATAACGCGGGCCCCTCTAACAGCCCGCTATGTTCCCATTTCGTGGGATTTTACTGCACCCATTTTTTGGCAAGTTTGACCGTAGCAAAATGAAAATGGTCCGACGAAGTCGGCTTGGGGTTGCTCCCCCAAGAATGTCATTTTACGGAGGTCTTTGCGCAGACAAAAAAGAGGCGCCGATAGGCGACCTCTAAAAGAAAGAAGGTTTTATATGAAAAACTTAACAAATAAGGTTATATCCGGATATATTATCGCTCTTGTACCTTTCGCCTTCATAATGTGGCTTTCAGGAGTACATTCACTTTTGATAGTGTTCCTAGTTCCTTTATTTATAAGTCTATTCGCTCATTTCTATATTTGTATCATGAACTATATTGAAAATCTTGCTGACAAGTATTTCAGACAAAAAAGAGGCCAATAGGTAACCCTTAAAAAAAAGGAGGTTGATTTGGAATTAAAAGTTAGCTTGGACAACATCACTATTACAGCTTATATCAAACCTATCAAACTCCTTGATCTCAAAAGTTTGATAGAAAGTCATACAGCCATTATCGTCCAGACTGCAATGACTGATATGTTTAGAGCGATCACTCGGGACGGAAGTCACGTTAGACTCCTCCTAGACTACGACAAATTAAAAGGACAAGCCTTTAATGCTCGCCCTTTCAGGATAGAGTTTAACCCCAATAAACTCCGACAGATTGATATTAATATCTTAGATACAATTATACCATATCTTGAAGATATTGCAATCTCTCGAGTCGATTTAGCTTTTGATATATTTGAAGTTGATTGTAGTGAGTTTATTCTTGAAAAGAAAGGCCGACCTACTGCTACCAAAGAGTGGAGAGATCAGATTGGAAAACTAGAAACTAAAGTATCTAGGCGCCTCCAGGTCAGAAAAAGCAAATTAGACTCTATAACAAAAAAAGTTGAACAATTAGAAAACGGCTCTGAGGAAGATAAGAAATTTGCTCAGCAGTTCCAGCATTGGTGGCGCTTAGAATTTCAGCTCCGAAGTCGCTCGGTTGAAGAAATATTTGAAGTCATTGACTCTGTTATCTTTAAGCCGTTTAACTTTGAAGGTTTAGGTATAGAAGCTCAACTTTACTTACTTGCCCTTACTCGTGATAAAGGAATCTGGAATAAAGTCAGTAAAAACACACGTACAAAATACAAGAAAATTTTACAGACCTATAAAACATCTGATATTGACTATCTGAAATTGATGAAAGATTTATTAAAACATGAACGACCAATATTAGAAAAACAGCTTGCTTATTATGGGGGAAGAGAAACAAAAAATAGCTTTCAACCATTTGGTTGAAAATCCAGTATTAACAAGGAGTTATGAGGCCTAAAATGAGAATAAAAGACTACGCTGATAGCCTGGGAGTTAGTAGTCAATCCATCTATAAACGGATACGCTCTCCAAAATATAAAGAGAGGTTGAAAGGTCATTTATACCTAGACAACCAAAAGGTTGAAAACCTTGATTTAATAGGCATTAGAATACTTGAAGATTATCATTTTGAAAATGATGTGATTAAACTTGAGAAAAGAATTAGAGGAGGCTAAAGAACAAGGCAAACAAATAGAACAAGATTTTGCAACTATTGAAAGTCTATAGGAAGAGTGATCAACAAAACTTAAAAGCTTGGGCAGATTATGCTGAACGATTAGAACAACATCGATTTTACTTAATGCTTGCACTCACTACTGTATCTATAGCTTTCCTTGTAGCTTTAGCCTTTGCCGTCTTCTGACGGCATTTGTCGGACAATGCGAAGCGTCCGACCCTGGGGCACTGATAGGGTGCCCTACTCGCTTCGGCGAGTATAGTCGAAACTCCTCTTGTGGCTCGAGAGGTGGTTCGATGTCGCTCCTGTATTTGGAGCGATGTGCCGTCTGCAAGACCCTTCGGAGAACGCACATTTACGGAGTAAAGTGTAGTGCGTTACACTTTACATGGAAGTCGTGCCGATCCTTCAGGAAAAAATCTACCCTATGGGTCACTTAGTCCTGGTGGCAATCTTCCGCCACCAGCTCGGCGACCCTTTGAGCCGAGAAAGGAGAACAAGCTATGAGTTACGCTGTAGCTAGGATGCAAAAAATGAAATCTGGAAATCTTGGTGGTGCCTATCGTCACAATGAACGAATTTTTGAAAATCACTCGAACAAGGATATTGACCCAGAAAAAACTCACCTAAACTATGAATTAACCGACCGTGACCGCTCTATCCCATACGATAGGCAGATTAAACAATACATCAACGATAATAAAATTTCCAAACGTGCTCTACGTAAAGATGCCGTTTTGTGTAATGAATGGATTATTACATCAGATAAGGCATTTTTTGAAAATATGAGTCCAGATCAGATTAAGAATTTTTTTGAAACAGCAAAAAATTTCTTTGCTGAAAGATACGGTAATAGTAATATCGCTTATGCTATGGTACATCTTGACGAGAGTACGCCACATATGCACTTAGGACTTGTGCCTATGCAAAATGGCAAGTTAAGCTCTAAAGTCATTATTTGGCAGTCGTGACCAACTGAAAAGAGATCCAGGAGGCATTTCCTAGATACCTGAACGAACATGGATATAATTTGCAACGTGGGGAGTCTGATAGCAAGAAGAAACACCTCGAAACAGCAGAATTTAAAGAAAAGCAACGCTTACTAGATGATACTGATAAAAAGATAGTTGATAAAGCCGAAAAACTAAAGCAACTAGAAAAACAGGAAAAGCAAGCTACTGAAAAAAATCAAGCAACACGAAAAAAAGAGAAAGGATGCTTTACTAGATGATATAGCTGTTTTGGAGTCTATTCAACCTTTACAGATTGAAGAAATGAAAAAAGACAAATTAGTCAGACGTACATTTGACGGAAAACTAAAAATGGATAAAGCAACCTATGACAGACTCTTTCATACAGCCTCCCAAAATGCCCTAGATAATAATAGGCTAAGGCACGAAAACAGCAAACTTGAACATCAATTACAGCAATCACTTTCTAAACAGAATAACTTAGCTAAAGAACTGATGAAGAGTGATCATATATTGTCTGAAAATCGTACGCTAAAATCAGAAGTCGATAAACTAAAACACGCAAATAAAAAACTCAATGAAAGTATAAAACGATTAGGTGAGCAATTAAATGCCGTAAATAAAAAACTTGCACTTTGGCGCAAAACAGCAAGAAATTACATGCATCCTAAAGAATTCAGCAGAATGTTACATGTCATAAATCAAATACGTCCACCAAGAATAACCATTATGTCAGTCGCTCGAAGTGTTAAAAAAATATGATTGAAAAAAATATATTTTAAGCACTTTATGCCGTGAAAGTCTCTTGATAACAAGCTAGTCGACTTTAGACTAAAGTCAGTCGAGTCGTCAGGCTGAAAAGCTGACGACCGATTGCCAAAGGCTAAAAAAGACTAGGTTACTTGTTGTCAAGAGAACCATGGAATAAATGAACAAGGAGAAAAAGATGAACAATATTAACAAACCTTTAGTACACAAAATTAAACAACCCGGTACATTTTCCGGAAAAATATTACTGGGTTTCCTACAGTCAGTTTTTAAGGAAATCACTGGGAACTATATACCATCAGCCTATCCACTCAGCATTATTGAGCCTTATTTTACTTCAGATGAACAGGGAGAATCGTTTTGGTCAAATGCCCTGGCTATCAATGTTTTAGAAATTCGCCTCAAGGATAACTATAACATCCATCTAATACAAAAATCACCTTATATTCTTCTTGTTATTGAGGATACTGATAGCTTTAAAACTGGAGTTATTAAACTCTTTAATGACTTACTTGACCCTGAAAAAAAGTACCTGGTTTATCGTGATTTTATCAAAACATATCGCAATATGACTCCGATTGAAAAAATCGATTTTTTCAAAAAGAAGACCGTCGAGGGAATCGCAGCTAAAAAATAAGCTGTGGTAGACTATTTAGTGAGGAGGTAACGCTATGAGAAAAACACTATTTGGTTGGATGCTTGCATTTTCTGCATTACGCTTTCTTGATCGCTCAGTACGTCAGTCAACTAAAACACTTCGACGTCTATTGAAATAACTTGAGTCTGCTACATTTTCTAAGTACCATTGAGCAGCATATTGAAGATGAGAAGCATATCTGTTTAGTTTCAGCAAATCTTTGTCTGAGATAGGATGGTAGTTATCCTTATGAATTGACTTTCTATCCTCATTTTTGCTAAAATGAAATAAAGGCTGAGATCGAGTTTGGCTTGGTGACAAGTCATTCAAAGGTTGCGATATATTCGCTTCTGGTAGAGGTGCTGCCCCCTGAGTTTCTTCAGGAAAATCCCCGAGTTTTTGTCTCAGCCTTTTTGTTTTTGTTCAGAACAAAAAGCGATTATGTTACTTTGTTACAAAAAGACAATAAAAAAGCTCAAATACTTGAGACAACTTTCTTTATTTTATAAGCCCCGAAACCTTAATTTTTGGTACCCTTTTGGTACCGTCTTGGTTTAACAATACGGTATATATATAATATTTTACAGCTATATCCCCTTTAGAAACATTGATTTAATAAGGATTTAAACATTATAGAGTATATCTTTGT
>BNJV01002079.1_pt1 | contig 16887 bp, 20 predicted proteins | sample 8540591 | NCBI WGS metagenome assembly BNJV01 (sample SAMD00202457, study PRJDB9452) | human saliva metagenome | host: Homo sapiens
GACATCCTTATCTGGCGGAAACCAGCGACCATGTTGATACTGACGGCTTTCAGTTGCTTAACAGCAACATCGGCATCTTCAGGTACCAACGCAACATCATGCCGAAGAACGCATCTTCAGAAACAGCGGATGGTTGCGTGAACGCCCGTCGATACCGGATTCGCATCGAGAAGGCGATTTGCATACCAGGTTCTGTCGTCAGTATCAGCAGTCCCGCCTTCTGAAGGCCCGGCACATCGGCAGCCGACAATCGCCGTTATTCTCCAGGATACTGTTGCGCCGCCAGGATGCCCGGCACCCATCGAACACAACCGCAGCACCGCGACATTTCCACGTCGTCATGCCGTTACAGTAATCAGATGCCCGCAGCCTTGAACACCACGTCACGCACGCCAGCAAACTCAATCCAGCCAGACCGTCAATATGCCGACGCCCAGTTTCGATCCCATTAGCCGCCGTAATCATAATGAATGATAAATCGATTTGTGGCGATGCGCCATCAACTCATCTTTTGATAACGGTCACCGGCGTCTTTGCCGCAGCAACAGCGATGAGTTGCGTCACCGTCCGCCATCAATATCGTATCACGTTGATTCCTTTTCTCATATATGGCCTACTGGTTGTTGCTGTCACACCTATTATAACGATTATATTGAAGAAAATCAACATAGAGATCAATATTACAACGCGGCGATTACCCATCTGGCGATTATTTTTTGCATGCCCTTTTTGGATGGAGGTTAACGGTTTGAGAAATGTATAGTAACCAGATTTACAGATTTTTAAACACAACGGTCCCGGAAGGACCGTACGATTGTAAACAGGTTTAATTCATTCGTAAGTAACACGCCCATAGTTCGCAGTACGCAACGCGCGCAGCCTCGCAGAAACCAGGCCCACTGCACGACGACAGTTGGTCGCCTCGCGCGGGCCCCATTGGCTGAGAACAACAACAGCAAACGTCACCGGAATGAGCAAAGAACCGCCTGCCGCTGGTTTCAGAGCAATACTGGTGCTGGTCACGCGGCGACGACGTACCGTACTGCCGCAGAACATTCACAACAATACCCACGGGCAGCGAGGCCGCGTTAACGCCCATGATCGGCCCATATCGCCCGATATTGATAGTAAGAATCCAATGACGGACACGGAATATCAGGGTTCACCAAACGTTTAGTTGTCAGTTTCACAGGAATGCCAGCAGATGCGGTGAACGCAGATCAGACCGCGCAAACATTTAAACAACACGGTGAAGCGGATTGCGACCAGAAGACAACGAAGACAAACCGATCGATTGCGCCGCGAAAAACAGAGCCGCACAAAACGAGAAGCAACAATCGCCGACAGTCATTGCGCGGCCGACCGCCGCGCCCATAATAAGGGATGATCCAGCTCATCACTGCTTGAGCGAAAGATTCCACAACCTTCTTCGCATCATTGCGACACGTAAAAGTCACCCGTGACAAGCGCCGTTGAATCGTCGATATGGTGGACATCGGCCCGTGCCAGGAAACAATCATTTTTGCACCGGGCCCACCCCGCATTGCTCGAGAGGCGCCAGGTCAGCGGCATCCGGTCAGACGTGGGTCGCAGCAGGGAAGAAGAAACCACGAGCACGCCGCGGATAGAATGCACCCGTTACAGATATCCATACCGTTTTGGCCACGATGTTTCAGCCGACCCAGCGATCACAAAAATACAGCGATATGGCGATGTGCCTTAAGAAAGACCAACAAAGACCTGGTCAGCAAACATTTGTCATTCGGCGATGGCGTAGTCAATGATGTGTCCATGATAATCTGTTGACAGACCGATTCTTTGCCGATCGATTTAACAAATCGACGCGCACACCATCACTAATAAAAACAAACCCGAACATCCATCACGGACACACACAACGAACACGGACAGAACATCACAGACATCACAGTACCGATGTTGCAACACATAGTGCGGATAAACACGCTTGAGTCAATTCACGCGATGATGGTGCTCTTCTCTGCTATCCGCCCGCACTATCACGTTACAGAACAATACCGCTACTTCCGCACAGCACAGATCTTTCAGAGTTCCCATATCATGGCATACCATGCCGCTGAATTGAATATAGCCCGCGTGATCATACCCATCACCGTTAGTTTGTAACGGCTGTTGAGCCACCAGGTTGCGTTTTTCACCATTGCAAAACCGTTGATTGTCAGTCCAGCTGATCGTCACTGATGGCGCAATTCTCCGTAGCTAACGAATATTGTCCCGTGCTGATGTAGCATGGCACCTGTACATGAGCGCCACGTCAGAACCAACACCGGCAAGACAGATTTTAACCGTGCCGCGTTACCAGACCGCTGGCCCACCGCGCGACGGCTTTCACCCGCGCCGACATCACTTTGACGTGCCGGCGAGTTTCATAACGCAACGCCCAGACAGCCAAACGCTATCATCTCGAACGCGTCAGGTAAACCAGCGGAAGCAGCCGCACAACCGCGAGTCAGCACGCCTGGTTTCGTCATAGCCATCCTCACCTCCATATCACCCACAGGCAACCGCTAGCGATTAATCATCCGCATCCCGTGTCAGTCATCGCGCGAACTCCGAACGGAAAATCCTCGACGAACATTCCACCCACCGATCGCTTGTCACCCAGGTGCCAACCAGACCCATCGCAACACGGGCGACGTCATGTCTCAGAGACGAAGAACCTTCACAGGCAGCAGTTCGAGCGTCGTTTCTCATTCACAGCAACCGTTGAACTTAGTTTTCGTTGTACCACAGAAACAGCCGGGTTTGTTGCGCGCGATAACTTCAGCAGGATGACTGCTTGAACGCTTCTGTAGTTAAAGAATCGATACCGTTGATATCGCGCCTGAATGAAAGAGTTGCCGATGTCGTTATTCAGCGTCAGCGCATCGGCCGGGCCCTTTCCTGATGTTATCGCGTTGTCTTACCGTTACGCGATTGACACAAATTCCGTGTAGCTGCCTTTCTGATAATCGCTGCCGGAACATTCGATGTGAACACCTTTTGATCACCCAGATTCAGTTCACCGAGTTGTCACCGATGACACGCCAGACGCAGCAGCACATTGCAGCCTGACCAGGTCACGGCGTTGCCCGCATGTTTCGGCGTTGGCCAGAACGGTGTTGGCCCGCACTCATCTCTTCAGGTATCAAATGTGCCTGGGCGTGCCGCCGCAGTCATGTCAGAGCCAGCAGCCAGAGCCACTGCTCTCGATAACAACGCCTGAGCCACCTCAGCTCAATTGTTATCAACATTCAATCATCAATAAACAGAACTGATACGATGTCAAAGTTTCGTATTACAGTTAAGAGCCAGTACACGATTGGTTGTATAAAACAATTATTACACAAATAGTATGGTGAAGTTGCGGTGAAATGAGACCAGTTGCATTATACTGTCGCGGCCGATAATATGACAAGAAGTCAACCGAGCGACCGCCACGAGTGTAGTACTAGAAGTCAAAGAACTGTGTGCCGACACGATCTGGTCAGATGCCGTCGTCAAACAATACTGAATGGCGGTGCTAACCGCTGTCATATCTGAAACCGAATACGATAGGTAATCATCAGCATATTGAACATGGCGCCAGAGTGCGGGTTTCGCGGATGTGCCAAAACCAACCATAACCAAAGTTACTAAATGCAACGACAACAAAAACAATGAGCTATTCAACAGCTTCAAGACATTCTGGAGAGTCGGATCCCGGCTCAGACGAACGCCGGCGGCGTGCTTAACACATGCAAGTTTAGAACGAAGAGCGATGGAAGCTTGCTTTCTATCAATCTTAGTGCGAACGGGTGAGTAACGCGTAATCAACCTGCCCTTCAGAGGGGGACAACAGTTGGAAACGACTGCTAATATCGCTTTATATACGATCCACCCTCGGCATCGAGGACTGGAGAAAGGTGGCTCTCATTTATAAGCTATCACTGAAGGAGGGATTGCGTCTGATTAGCTAGTTGGAGGGCATCGCCCGAATTAAGGCGATGATCAGTAGCCGGTCGAGAGGACGAACGGCCACATTGGGACTGGAGACACGGCCCAGACTCCTACGGAGGCAGCAGTTTCCATCCCATCACGGGGTTAAGCCCCGAACTTTTAAGACAGACTGACCAATCCGCCTGCGCGCGCTTTACGCCCAATAATTCCGGACAACGCTTGCCACCTACGTATTACCGCGGCTGCTGGCACGTAGTTAGCCGTGGCTTTCTATTCCGGTACCGTCAAATCCTCTCACTATTTCGCACAAGAACCATTTCGTCCCGATTAACAGAGCTTTACAACCCGAAGGCCGTCATCACTCACGCGGCGTTGCTCCGTCAGACTTTCGTCCATTGCGGAAGATTCCCCACTGCTGCCTCCCCGTAGGAGTCTGGGCCGTGTCTCAGTCCCAATGTGGCCGTTCATCCTCTCAGACCGGCTACTGATCATCGCCTTGGTGGGCCGTTACCCCTCCAACTAGCTAATCAGACGCAATCCCTCCTTCAGTGATAGCTTATAAATAGAGGCCACCTTTTCATCCAGTCCTCGATGCCGAGATTGGATCGTATGCGGTATTAGCAGTCGTTTCCAACTGTTGTCCCCCTCTGAAGGGCAGGTTGATTACGCGTTACTCACCCGTTCGCCACTAAGATTGATAGAAGCAAGCTTCCATCGCTCTTCGTTCGACTTGCATGTGTTAAGCACGCCGCCAGCGTTCGTCCTGAGCCAGGATCAAACTCTCCAAGATATCTTGAAGCTATTTGAATAGCTCATTATTTGTTGTCGTTACATTTAAGTAACTTTGAATTATGGTTGGTTTTGACTATGTCAAAACCCGCACTCTGGCATATGTTCAATCATATGATTGATTACCTATCATTGTTCAGTTTTCAAAGATCTGTTATCAGTTAGCACCACTTCATTCAGTGTTGTCTCAACTGACGACTTGATTATACAACATGTGACCTCGTTCGTGTCAACACATTTTATAATCTTTTTGAAGTTCTTTTTGAACTTCTAAGTGTATTACTACACTCATTAAGAAACAGTCGCTCGAACGACTGTATGCATATATATAGTACAACGAAATTATAAGTGCAACCCCCCAATTCTCAATTTCACAACTTTCACCATACTTTCATAAACGCCCTGATAACCAATAATTGATTTTATACAACCAATCATGTACAATATAGCTGTAATACAGAACTTTCAGCATAAATAGTTCTATTTTTATTAGTATTAATTAATATGAATATTACATTAGTGTAAGGAGATTAAGTATGAAATTATCTAAACGTTTATTATCAAAAACAGTAGCTCTAGCTGCTATATGTGCAACTATGGCTACAGCAGCTTTTTGCTGCACCCCAAGGTACATTTGATACCTCTGAAATTCAAATTACGGGCCAAGCCTCTCGTTCTGTAGCACCAAGCTATGCAATTTTAACCTAGGTATTACAAGTCAAAACACAAATATTAATGCTAAATCTAATAACGATCGTATCATGAGTGACTTAATCAGTAGACTAGCAAATCTAGGTGTTGATAAAAGATATTTTCACATCGAATATTTCTATTAATCCAACAAGCGATTATCAAGAAGGCAAACGTATTAACACAGGTTACAATGTGTCCAATCACGTAACAGTTAAGATTAATAACCTCGATATCGTAGGAAAGGTTGTCGATGCCGCTGTTAGCGCTGGGGCTAACGACATCAACAACCTTTCATTCCAAAATGATGTGTCTCAACAATTATCTGATTCTTTAACTACAGAAGCGATTCAAAACGGTCGCCATAAAGCGGAAGTTATCGCTGCAGCTCTCGGTCGCACCTTAGGCCCAGTAAAAATCGGTTTCTATTAGTACAACAGAAACAAGTTCTATGGACTCCGGTTACTACCGTAGCGGAGTAATGCTAAAAAGCAGCACTCGAAACTGCTACCCCTGTAGAAAAGGTTCTTTAGTAGTTTCTCAAGACGCTAACATCACTTATTATTTACAATAGAATTCTCTGGTACAACGCCCTCGTGGATCGCTACAATGCCGCCTGTCAATTCATGATAGGTGGCATTTTCATATCCAAGAGATTTCCAGATTTCTAAAATTTCACTTTGGTGAGGATAACGACGCAAGGATTCTGGAAGCCATGCATAGGATGAGTTATCCTTACTTAGTTTACCTATAATAGGTAATATATAAGAGAAGTAGAAGTTATATAACTGTTTAAAACCAAACATGCTTGGCTTCGCAAGTTCCAATACAACTACTTTCCCACCTGGTTTTACAACACGTTGCATTTCAGATAATACTTGTTTAATATCTGGCACATTGCGCATTGCAAAGCCACTCATAGCCGCATCAAAAGTATTATCAGCATAAGGTAAAGCCATCGCATCACCTTGTACTAGATTAACTTGATCTAATAACCCCGCAGCTTCAATGCGAGCACGACCTTGATCAAGCATTTCACAGTTAAAATCTAATGCCTCTACTCTTAGTGTTGGTTCTTGACGTAGCGCTTCCTTTGTAAACACACAGGTACCACATGCTACATCAAGCACACGTTGGTGAGGACCAATATTCATTGCTTTTACAGAGAATTTGCGCCAAAAATAATCTTGTCCAAAGCTTAAGACTGTATTCATTAAATCATAGTTTTTTGCAATATTAGAAAAAACACCTTGTACAAATTGCTCTTTATCGGCATACGTTTTAAATTCTTTAGTATTCATTATGGTCCTTTCACTAATCAAGAACTATATTCAAGAACTGTATATGGCATAGTATACCATATTATAGGAACTCTAAAAAGAATCCTATTATATATACTATAAATAGCAAGTATGTGCTATTTACATATATGATAAAAAGTACTGATAAATTCTATAGAAAACATCATAGCATATGAGGTAAATAAACATGTTTATCACTTACTATATATTTAACATAAATACCTATGAATATCTATGATATTCTCTATTGCTACTATTACATGTTCGTTGTATAATGACATATGTCCATGATGAAAGGATATATTCATGGAGTTTTTGTTTTTATTAAGTATTGAGTGTACTATGAATCGATTTGTTAAATCAATCAACAAAGTCAGTCTAATCCAACAGATTATCATAGGTTTAATCATTGGTATTTTGACTGCACTTTACGTGCCAGATGTGGCAAATGAACTTGCTTTATTAGGTGTTCTTTTTGTTGGTGCTCTTAAAGGCATCGCACCTATCCTTGTATTTTTTTCTTGGTAATCGCTGCGATCAGTAAACATCGCTCTGGCCAAAAAACAGGTATGGGTTCTGTAATCACCTTATATCTATTAGGTACATTCCTATCCGCAGCATTAGCTGTAATCGTGAGTTTCTTCTTCCCTACTACATTACATCTAGTAGCAGGTGCCGCTGATGCAGCGCCTCCTCAAGGTATTGCTGAGGTTATGACCACATTACTTAAAAATGTAGTTGATAACCCTGTAAAAGCGTTGATGTCCGCTAACTATATCGGTATTCTAGCTTGGGCACTTATCCTAGGTGGCGCTTTACGTCATGCACCAATGAATGCAAAAGAGGTTATGGAATCTTTTGCTCAAGCAATTACTACAGTAGTAGGCTGGATCATCCGCTTTGCTCCTCTTGGTATTATGGGCCTTGTAGCGGAATCCATTGCTACTAACGGTATCGAAGCTTTGATTGGTTACTTCCAACTACTCGTTTTATTACTTGGCTCTATGATTTTCGTAGCACTAGTAATCAATCCAATTTTGTCCTTCGTTTATCTTCGTCGCAATCCATACCCATTGGTATTTAAATGTTTACGCGAATCTGCAATCTACGCATTCTTCACACGTAGCTCTGCTGCTAACATTCCTGTAAACCTTGACTTAGCTAAACGTTTGAAACTGAACCCTGATATGTATTCCGTATCCATTCCATTAGGTGCTACTATCAATATGGGCGGTGCTGCGATTACAATTACAATCATGACATTAGCAGCAGCTCATACATTAGGTATTATTGTAGATATTCCTACAGCAATCCTGTTATCTATCATCGCCACTATTGGTGCCTGTGGTGCTTCTGGTGTAGCAGGTGGTTCTTTACTACTCATTCCATTGGCTTGTTCCCTATTCGGTATTTCCAACGACGTAGCAATGCAAGTTGTAGGCGTTGGCTTTATCATCGGTGTGTTACAAGACTCTACGGAAACTGCACTTAACTCTAGCACAGACATTCTCTTCACAGCTACTGCAGACTATGCAAAACGTGGCTACCACGAAGATTGGAATTAAATATAATTTTACAATCATACTAAAGACGGTCCTTCGGGACCGTTTTTTGTATTTAAAAGTCTATAAATACTAGATTACTATACGACTTATAAATATATTCATTGTATAATATAAAGAACATACTTTTAAAAATCAATATAGGAATCGATATTAATCATATACGTTTATATTAATTACAATCTCCTATATTGATTTTTCTTCAATATAGTGTTATAATAGAGTTAATGATAATAACTATTAGTAGGTATATATAGAAAGGAATCAACATGAAACAATACGATATTATTGTAGTTGGTACAGGCGGCGCAACCATCGTAGCTGACGCTGCGATAAAAAAAGGCCTTAAAGTGGCCATTATAGAAAAAGGTAAATTTGGTGGCACATGCCTAAATCGCGGTTGTATTCCTACGAAGGTTATGGTTACAGCAGCTAATGCGATCCAAGAAGTAGAAGAGTTCAAAAATAGGCGTCAATATTGGCGATGCAACTATGGATTGGGACACTGTAGCTAAACGTACATGGCATATGATTGACAAGAATGCAGGCATCTATGATTACTATAACGCTTATGACAACGTAGATGTATATCGCGGTGCTGCAAGTTTTTGTGTCCGATAAGGTTATGAACATCCACCTTAACGATGGTTCTAGCATTGTAGAAATCACAGCACCAACAATTATCCTAGGTACTGGCGGTTATAGTAATGTACCGAATGTACCAGGCCTTCAAGAGGCAGGTTTCCTTACTAGTGAAAGTCTCTTTGGCGATAAATTCCCTAAACAACCATACAAATCCCTTGCTGTACTCGGTGCAGGTCCAATCGGTGTTGAATTCGGTCACGTATTTGCATCCGCTGGTACAGAGGTAACAATTCTTCAACATAATGTACGTTTAGTACCTAAAGAAGATGCCGATGTATCTGAACACTTGTTAAACAACTATAGAGAACGTGGTATCAACGTAGTGCTAAATCAAGACACTGTTGAAATCCGCCAAGAAGATGGTCTTAAAGTTGTAGTTACTAAAGATCGTAGTACTGGCGAAATTTTTAGAAACTAAAGTTGAAGAAATCCTAGTAGCTGCAGGCATTCGTCCTGCTGTAGAAGAGCTCCATCTTGAAAATACTGGTATTGAAACATGGCCAAAGGGCTGGATTAAAACAAACGAGTTCCTTGAAACATCTGTTGATGGCATCTATGCCTTAGGCGATGTAAATGGTGAACCAGCATTCCGTCATCGTGCGAACTATGAAGCTGATATTATCGCTCACAACCTATACTTTGCTAAAAACGAAGAAGATTACCGTTGGGCACGCTATGATACATTGCCTAAGGTTACATTCTCCTACCCTGAAATTGGTAGCGTAGGTCTTACTGAAGCAGAAGCTATTAAAGCTGGTTATAATGTAGGTGTAGGCAAAAACTACTACCCTCCACAGCTAAAGGCTGATGCAATGGGTATCAACCCTGGCGATGTAAAATGACGGCTTTGTTAAAATCGTGGTAGACAAAGATACTAATCATATCCTTGGTATGCACGTAACAGGTCCTCAAGCGTCTATCCTCTTCCAACCATATGTAAACCTTATGAACAGTGGTGTAACTCCATTAACAGCAATTAATGAAGAAATCGCTTCTGAACGTACTAAACGCTTACGTGAAAAAGGTATTACTCGCGAAATGGACCCCTAAATCCGTTATCACTGTAGGGTGAAACTATGAGCCCACATCCGTCCTTAATCGAGGTTATTATGTGGACACAAGTATACTACGAAAACCGTTGGTAATAACTATTAAACTAGGGGCTGTAACAAAACAGCCCCTTTATATTAAAAATAGCTATTAGCTGATTATATAATCAACTAATAGCTATTTTTTTCTATATTTTTATATGAAAAAGGGTCCCGAAGGACCCATTCCATTAGTATAATTAAATTATGAACAAAAAAACCACACCAATGAATTTAATTATACCAAACTAGTAATACCTCGCCAACTAGTTTTTACCATTGGAATATGGTCTTTTGATAAAAAGAAACAGCCCCTGTGCGGTTACTCGATGCTGTATTGGAGGAATTAGACTATACAGAGTTACAGCATTTGTATTCTCCTAACGGGAGAAAAATCTAAAAGTTCCACCGCACATTCTGTTTAAGATTTTTTTGTCTATGCTATGTCCAACGGTGCTATATTCTACACGTATGATCCAACAACAATGCGAGGAAAATATTAACTATATGTGGCTACTACAAGGCTATGTTGCACCCAGTCATATGACGTTTCAACGATTTTTTGCACGTTGTACACTAGATGTACTAATGAATCTATTTTCACAATTAATGGAGGCCATTAGTAGACGTGATACCTTAACATTCAATGAAGTATTTATTGACGGGACTAAGCTAGAGGCTAATGCCAACAAATATACATTTGTATGGCGTAAAGCGGTAGAGAAAAAGCTATCTATGTTACCTACTAAATTAGCTGTACTCAAGCAAGATATATGGAATGAATTAGGTTTAGATACATTTTGTATGAACGATGAGTTTGTATATACCTTTTTGGCTAAGGAAATTGAAGTACAGCATATGGTTTTGGTACAAGGAAAAGGTAAGCATAAAACACCGTTACAACGCTTGTACGAACGAGCAGAATCCTTATATGAGAAACGAAAAGAGTATGTACAGCAATTGCATATTATGGGTGAACGTAACAGTTATTCCAAAACGGATCATGAGGCTACATTTATGCGTATGAAAGAAGACCATATGTGTAATGGGCAGCTTAAGCCTGCTTACAATGTACAATTGGCTGTTCATTCTGAATATATTATGGGCGTTGGTGTATTCCCTAATCCTAATGATACCAATACATTAATTCCATTTGTACAACAATTAGAACGACTTCATACACAACGTTTCAAATATGTAGTAGCTGATGCCGGCTATGATAGCCATGAAAATCTAACCTGGTTGAAACACAACCAGTATCTATCTTGTATAAAGCCACAGTATTATGAAAGACAAAAGACTAAGGCATGGACTACCGATATTAGTAAAGCTCGTAATATGCAATATATACCAGAAAAGGATTTGTTTATATGTGCTAAAGGTCGCCAATTAAGATATGCCCATACACGTAACATTAAAAAGAAAACAGGTTTTGTATCTGAACGAAAGGTATATATTTGTGAATCCTGTAACCGATGTGGATACAAAAAAGAGTGCCAACCGCATGCAAAACAAACAACAGCACATCCTGTAAAACGAATTGAGATTACCCCTGCTTATGATGCTATATTGGCAGAAAACCAACATAGACTGCTTAGTGATGTAGGTGTTCAATTGCGAATTAATCGCTCCATTCAAGTGGAAGGTACATTTGGTGTCTTAAAACAGGATTTTGGATTTAGACGGTTTTTGCATCGAGGGACTGGTAAAGTACATAAAATCTTGTACCTATTAGCAATGGGATTCAATCTTGCAAAACTACATAACCGAATACAAGCAGGACGAATTCATACAGCATTATTCACCGCAAAAGAAACTGCTTAAATTAAGAAGTTTTTAAATAGGCCTAAAGGTCTATTTAAGTACGCCTAAAATAAAAAAAGACCAAGAAAACATAGGGTTTTACAAACCTAATTTTTCTTGGTCTTTTCTTATATTTTTAAAGGGGTCGTAACTCAGAATGCGGTAAAAACCGCATTCTGTTACAGCCCTTTTATTTGATTATCAATCAATAGATTAACGACCCATGTCGATGCCACTACCAAAGATAAGATTTGTTTTTGCGACCATCGAAACCTTGATCTGGTTCAGGTGGTAATTTATAAGATTTAGATTGCTCTACGTAAGCACCTGTTTCAGCATCTACTGTAACAACTACTTTTTTTACCATCTTGATGCATTGTTACATAGTACAAGATTTTGCCGTCATGAGCTTCAATTTTTCCAGCCCTTCATAACAGCATCAGCACCAAGTTGCTGTTTAGCAACACGTTCTGCTTGAGCAGACTCAATTACGCGATCTTTATTGAAGATTTCACCGATAATTTTTTTAGGTTTGCCACCTTCTTCCATATTGGAAGTATTACCAGTGATTACGTCGATTTTCATCTTGTATTGATGATATTTACTATACCCAACAACTTTGTAACCATAGTTCAAATCGTTAGAGTTAAGCTCTACGGAGTGAAGGGCAGCATTCGGGAAGCGATTTTGGAAAATAGTACCAATTTTGCTCATAGTCATAACCATGGACTCGCCTGGTGCACGTTGTACAGAAATATCAGTACTTGTTTCTGGCTTTGTTTTACGTGCATCTGCCACACTTGGTGTAGCAACAGACAATACACCTACTGCCAATACACCAGTTAATGCCATAGAAATTAACTTTTTATTCATTACAAATCCTCCTACTATATGCGATACTTTTAACAATAGTAAAAGTAATTCACATACTAGAATTACTATAAGTCTGTGCCATACTCAACAGCACACAAAACATACATTAAAGAATCATATTATTTAGACAATATACTATAAACCTTCATTTTGATGCAAGTCGTTCCTCTACATCTCTCATGAGCAGTTTATAGCATGTAGCTACTAAAGGTACACCAATCAACATGCCAGTGACACCCCATCAAGCTACCACCAACGATAACCGCAGCAAACACCCATAAATCCGGGTAAACCAACTGAGTCACCTACGATTTTTAGGGATAGATGAAAGTTGCTTTCAATTTGATGAAGCACTTCTAAAATAATTACATAAATTAGATGCATCCATAGGGCTAACAGTGAGCAACATAACCGCACCGATGACACCACCTACATAGATACCAAGTAGTGGAATCAAACCAGTAAGGCCAATTACAGGCAATAGTTGTAGCGTATTCAATATTGAAATAGCCATAAAGGTAATGCCTACCATAACGCCTAAAAATCAAGGCGTCAATAAACTGACCTACAAAGAAATTACTAAATGTTTGTACTGCCACACGGGTTACATAACTAACACGATTTAACCATTCATCAGATGCATAGGCTTTTACAATGCGTTTGCCTTGCATCATAAGGCGTTCTTTATCAAGGAGCATATAAATAGCAAAGATCAATCCAAGACCGATATTTAACGTCCAAGATAACACTGTGCCCATTGCATTAACAATGTATGTACCGCCTTTAGTCCCCCATTCACGAGTATACTTAACGATACTTTCACCACTCAACGTGTCCATAAGTGTCTGGTTAGACGCCATTGGAATCGCCTCTGTAAGATGCTGCATCCAAATTTGGAAAATCTGCATACAGTTGAGGCGAAGACGCCACAATGATCGACATAGAATGAACTAATTGTGGTAGCGCCATACGAGCAATGAAATACACGATTACGCTAATTGTCACAAAAGATAATACAAGACTGAGAGGTCTTCGTATCTTATACCTCCATCCAGATTCACTCTTAGGCCATAGCCATCGCTCACAGCGCACTACTAAAAATATCTAGTACAAAAGCAATACAGGCACCTACGATAAGTGGAATAAATGCTGTAATAATAGCATCAATAGCACTAGCAATATCACTTATTCTAAGGGCCATCATAATCATAATACCAGCTAGTATGATAGCACCTATGAGTGGTTTGTAATATTTGAATTTTTTCATATATAACCTACTTTACTATACTCACACCGCATACATTATCAAATTTTAATGAACATTGTATGACCTACGATTGTATGCAAGTTTAGTATAACATAAAAGTCCACCTTATCACATGCTCGGTCCCCCGATGAACACGAGAGCATGATAGAAGGTGGACTTTATTGTATGTCTAATCTAAATTAGTTTAGAGATTAGCGGTGAATGTAAACGTCTGCACGACGGTTTTCAGCTTTACCTGCTGCAGTGGAGTTAGTTGCCACTGGTTTAGTGTCGCCATTAGCGATACCAATTAAGCGATCAGCAGATACACCATTGTTTACTAAGTATTGAGCTACATATTGTACGCGGCGTTCGGACAAACCAACGTTGTATTGAGCGGTAGCATCAGTATCAGCATTACCTAACAATTTAACTTGGTCTTGAGAGTATGCGAGCAGCGTTTACAGCAGCTGTTAAGTTTTGGATATTGGTCTGCACGAGCAACATCTTGATCGGAATCGAAGTAGATAGATTCTACATAGTAATCCAATTTAGAGAGTTTTTGTACTATAGGGAGCTTCTACTACAGGAGCTGGAGCTGGAGGTATACAGGGAGCAGGAGCTGGAGCTGGAGTGTATACAGGAGCTACGGATTTTTGACCACCGAAACGGTAGGACAAGCCAACTACTGGACCTTGGAAGGAGATGTTGGAATCGCCATCTTGTTTAGTGTTGATATAACGGTAACCAGCATTGATATCCCAGTCTTCGTTAACTTTGTAGCCTAAGCTCAGCTTCCCAAGTGGAAGTTTCTTAGTACCTACACCAGCTTTACTCGTAAACTTCTACTTTGGAGCCAAGGTTAGCTTTACCAATTACACCTACTTGTGCAATGTTGTTTGCTTTAGCGAAGTCATCGCCAGAAATGTGTGCATAACCACCATATACTGCGAAGTTTTTGTTCAAGGATTGAACCACGTTCACTTCGTGCATTTTGTCACTGTAGCTATGACCGTTCAATTTGTCATTTTAAACCATGGTATTGAGTATTGCAATGCAGTTTTATCAGTGAAGCTCGTATGTTACAGCACCATCAAAAATTCCATTTTGCATCAGCATTGAAGCTATCAGTTTTTGCTTTTAGAATGAGCTGCACCAAGATCAACTTGGAATTCACCTTTTGTTAAATTGAGTTTGTGGAGTTGCACCTGCTACGGATACGCCTACAGCAGCAACTGCCAATAAAGCTAATAATTTTTTTGTTCATTATAATTCCCTCCATAATAGCCTTTCACAATACGCAGGCCTTTGGTAATAATATACTTTTATTTTACACAACTTTTCGATAAATTTCAATATCTTTTATGAACTTTCATCATGAATTTTTCGAAATTTATCTATATACAAATGTGAACTAAAAAGGTATAAGAGGGTTATAGGACAAAAAGTGTTGCTATTTCAGTCCCAAGATTGGTAAATAGGCGATCATAATTATGTAAATCACTCCAAACAATAGCATCACCCCAAGTCGGAATAGAGGCCTCTAATCTAGATTGTTCATGTATGGTATGATATATATCAGAAATACTCTTGTTGGTCGGCATAACCTTAAGTATTTCTCAGCATTAGAAAGCGGGTTCGGTAGTGCATATAGACCACCAGAACACCGCTTTTTATTCGTCTTTCAATAGACATTCCTCTATGATTACGTAACATAGCGCGTAACTGAGCATTTACGCCACCTTCTATACGATTATTAGTAGCTGGACAGGTACATGTTAACGATGTATCTAAGTAAGTAAACAAACATCTTTTATTGATTAATTTAACTAAGGAATTTTTCTGCTTTTATAAGTCGTTCGTGTTTTGGTCGTATCAGTACCATTTTCATCAACGGTCATTTCAGATAGAAATACTCTATGTCGTACTTCTTCCATGACATAACGTTTTGTACCCATTAACGGCACATGATCTTGCGTGTGTATCGTTAATAAATCCTTGCAATTCCCATATAATTTCACAGCCAGCAATCGTTTTAGGACGTATTGTTGTATAGCGTTTTACTTGTTGGAAATGCGTGAAATAAGTCATCTTTGTAGTTTGGCTTTCGGCCAAACTTTTTAATGCCTTTTTGAAAGCCAGTACCACCATCGGATACAACTACTGTAGGTGATGAAATACGTCGTAATAAAGCCTCCCAAGCCTTAGAATGTTCACATATCTACAAACATACCATCCCTAAGACATGCGTCTCATTACAACAGATTAAAAATGCAAGCATTTCTAGCTAAATAAATACCATCAACAAATGCTACGCTACTTGATGATTCAACTTTTGGTGGTAACGGCCAAAAGCTCCCCAAAACTGTGATGTTTTTTCCCGAAATGAACGTCCATTACCAGCTCATATCTAACTGTGTGTGTTTACCAAATAACCAATCCAAAAACATCTGTAAATTATTGTTAGTTTTATTCACTTTTATTTGTGAATGAGCAAGAACATTGATTACAATACCAACGTTGAGAACCCGCATTTGTTTTACCATTTTTTTCTTACAAAACGAAACCACAACTAGGGCATCTGACTAGTTTCATAATTATACTCCTTCTAAAAATATATCTTTCTAGAAAGATAAAACCTTATTTGAGTCAGTAAAATCAAGGGGTTCAGATTTTTTTAGCAACACTTTTTGTCCTATATTTAAAAAGTTACTCAAAAGATAAAATGCCGATAGAGCTAGTATTTAACTAGTTCCATCGGCATTAACAGCAACACGTTTTGTCCTATAACCCGTATAAGATCCTCTCTATGGAAAAATGAATAAAAGCCCCTTAGTATCCACTAAGGAGGCTTTTTATCGTTTCTTATATATATCCCTTACATATATACGTGAAATCAGAAGTTTCTGGTCAGACGACACATTCCCCAATGT
>BNJV01000221.1_pt1 | contig 16879 bp, 29 predicted proteins | sample 8540591 | NCBI WGS metagenome assembly BNJV01 (sample SAMD00202457, study PRJDB9452) | human saliva metagenome | host: Homo sapiens
CCATAATCATGAAGAAATATACTATTCCTCCTGAAATTAAAGGAAGTATAAGATTATTTTTCTTATTTATTTTCCTTTAAAATTTAGCTAAATATTCTTCAAGTTTTCTTCACTTAATACATCACATTTATATAGAATTTCTTGTTATTTTCTTTTAATTCTAAATAGGATCTATACCAGTTATTGAATAACGACCATATTTATTTTTTAATGAAGAATCTAAGAAAAGCAATTTTGTTATTATTTTCTTTCTTTAATATTCTAAAAATATCATAAATATCAATATATTTCTCTAATTTTTAAGCTCTATTTTGCATTTTAACCCTCCATTCTCTAGCTAAATCTAAAAATTTCTAAGCATTTCCTCTGACCATATTCAGTCAAAAACTGCTTCTGGGTGAAATTGGCCTGAGTATAGGGGATATTTTTATGAGAAAAGAGCCATAAGAACTCCATCTTCAGTTTCAACATCAACATTAAATTCTTCAAGTAGGTGTTCTTTTCAACACTAAAGAATGATATCTTGTTACATTTAATTCTTTAGGAAGATCATAAAAATATTTGAAGAACTAGTCTTAATTTTGCTTTTCTATAGACAGGACTTTTACCTTTTTCACTTCTGCGCAAAGGTATAACTATTATTTGATCATCCCTGAACAAACTTCCAAATATAGGGACTTGTTTGTGAAATTTTAACTATTTCATTACAAAGTCCACAATCTTTTAGACTTTAGATATGGAGGTATTATTCCTTCAACTTATCTTGTTTAATTAAATCTTCAATAATAACACAAATCTACTAGAGCATTACGAATAATTTCCATCTCTATATTCTCTTCTAGAAATAACTCACAAGATTATACAAAGGAATCGTAGTTATCAATCATAAGAAACATTTAACCTCTTTCCTTTTCTATACACCTTACCTTCTGCCACAATTTCCAACAGAACCATCTATGTATATCTCATCATTTTCAATATATATGTCCTGGCCGACCATTGGGTTGAACAATCTTAGCTTCTGTCTAAGATTTTATACTTTTAAATAATATCCCAATGCTGTCAGTTCTGTTAGCTGTATTTTCAAATATTCACTATCAACTTCTTTGACATGAGACATAGGGTTTCATAGAAAGATTTTGCTCTATCAAAGAACATTATACCAGCAGAAAAGTGTCTGATAGATAATTTTTAACTAGATCTATGGCTTTTCAAAATTATCTTCCTTATTTTCAGCTGTCATCAAGAAAGCAAAGTGGTCTATACCAGAAAATTTAACAAGACCTAATTTATGAGTGTCTATTTTAGGATTCTTCGACTTTTAAATTTGGGCATTTAATTTAGCTACAAAGTAGCTTTTCGAGTCGAATGACATTCTGCTAACATCTGCAGCTAGAACTTCCATCTTCACCAGAACAAGTTGTCTTTGTAGATGCTTTTGAGTCCTTGTCCTAAAGGCCCGAAGAGAGCAAAGCAGACTCTACTTGCATTGCACAAAATTCTCCGCCCATCATTTGAAAGATGAGTTGTCTTTAATAAAACCAACTTGCTCTGCCTGGAGGTTGTCTTCTCTCATAAGTTCCTCGAGATATCTTAGCTATGTCCTTATCATGAGATGTTAAAGATTATCTATAGAGTATAGTAATAATATATTTCCAGCAGGATTATTTTGATAAAATCTGTCTCATTTACAAATTTCACCTCTTTCTAATATATTTTCATTAATATTATAGCATTTATAGCCATCTGAATAGAGATTTTGATTTTTGATTTCAATTATATCTCTCAAAAGCTTCAAGTCATGAGATCAGAATACTCTTACAGCTCTCATGAGGATTGTGTTCAACCATTGTTGTCGAGTTCCTGGTGGAAGCCGTTTTTCGGCTGGCATTGTGAAATAATTCGAGATATGAAATAGAGTGAAACCATCTATTAGAACATATACAACAGCTCTTCCCACACTTGTTCTTTTCAATAGTGTGATGATACTTAACAACGGTATGTTCCATTCTGAGTTTCAGTAAAAATAGCTTTGATTGGTTGGCTTTCACAACAGACTTTAGAAAGTCCTTTGAGTGTATGCCAGAAATCTGGATTTTGGTCTCCATACGAGCCATCATTGCAGTTTCATCACGTTTGTAATAATAAAACATAGAAAAGCAAAGTCCGAAATAAAAGTTTCTTCATAAAAACACCCTTATTAAATTTATTGTATTTATATAATACTATATAGCAACTTGTATTTTAATCGACTATTTCTAAATATGGGAATTAATGAAGTCATAAGGCATAGACAAAACTACACTACCATCAGGTCCAAATCTGGAATCATATCCATTTCTTTAGCTGTTATATAGTAAAACATACCAAAATGTATTGAGAACAATAAAAACCTTCTATATTTTTCTCTATTTGTTGTTATTTTATAATTTTTCCAAAAATATTTTTCCATATTTCTTACTAATCTTTTTTAAATTCATCAGTCATATTCTTATATCTAAGAACTAATATATCTCTACCTTCTTCTAAATAACTTAGTATCAATAGTATATGATTTATTTCAAAATTTTTGGATAGTCAACCACTGATTCTATCATTTTTCATTATAGCAACATGACTAAACATTCCAAATAGGATTTACTGTTTTTCTTTTATAATGATATCTCCTGCTTCAAGAGGTAAAACTATAACAGATCCTTCATTTTTCTCCATCAGCTCTTTCCTCTTTCATTTTGGAGTTGTTTGAACACTTGAACAAGCTGATACTAGACTGACTAAAAGTAATATTTGATTTTAAAATTTTTCATTCTGCACCCTCTTCTTTCAATAGAAAATTCCTATTATATTTTATGGATTACTCCATCTTGACTAAAATTAGAATGATCCCATAGATAAAACATATTTAGAAATTATCTGTTACCAAATTATAAGTTTCAAAAATTCTTTCTCTTGTCTATCTCTTATTTTATACGAAATTTGATAATAAGATAAGTCTTTTTCTTTTTGCTATAAAATTAATTTCTTTTGTCCTTTTACCTTTCCAACTTTTAACTTCATATCACCTCTGGAAAGGAAGCTCAATATATACTATATTTTCTAGTATTCTTTTCAATATCTTGTAATAGGAAAGCCTGTTGCTTTGTCTCAAAACCATGATTCGTCAGATAATATTTTTCATCTACTTTTTAAAGTACTTAGGACATCTATATCTAGGAACTTTTAATTAGAAAAGCTACATTACAATATTCTAAATAATTTAAAAATAGTATCCTAAGAAATGTTTTTGTTTTTATTTTTAAATATGTTTTATACTGCTAGCTGAAAAGCTTCTGTCCCACATTTGCAATGACATAAGAAAAATATGGTTGAATAAGTCAACATCACGAATATTATTATATTGTAAGACATCTTTTACTAATACAGTGTTATAGATATCATTAAGATATTCAAAACTAGGTGTTTCATCTAAGTCAAAAATACTTTTAAGAATGGTAGTCCACCTAATTGTATAAATTTATAGAATAGTTTTTCTTTGATAGCTCCATATTTTCAAAAAGTCTTTTTAAATTCACTAAAAAGTAAATGGCTGAATTTCAAACTCAACATATTCTTCAGATAGAGAAGTATTTGAAATTAACTTTGCATTTGAACTTGTTAGGATAGAAATCACAATCTCTATTAAGTTTTAAATCACTAATAACTTGCTCCCAACCATCAATAACTTGAATTTCATCAAAGAAGAAATAGACTTTACTCTTAACTTCTTCTAACAAAAGCTTTTAAATATTCCAATAAAGAGTAAGCATTATTAATGCCAAGAAGCATTGAAGTTTCAAAATTGATATATATTTTATTTTCATCAGCTACATCTTTTAAAATTTTCATCTTTTTATTATATGAAGAAGAAACGATTTTCCAACTCTTCTCATTCCAGTTAATATTTTTAAAAACAGGTTTATTTATAAGTGCTTTTAATTTTATTAATATATTTCTCTCACTAATATAATCCATATTTTCACCTCGTTTCTATTATGTCGAAATTAAAAATAAAAATCAAGATTAGTTTTCGAGTATAATCGAAATAGATTTTAATTAAAAATATGGTCGTATACTATGGCTCTAGCACTCGTAGGGTGTCATTCGTGGGAGGTTCAGTAGTTCTTTAAATATTGTTTCTTTCAATTATCATATTAAACCTCCACAACAATTTTATATATTTTCATGTAATTTTTGTCTGAGTATAAAATAGATAAATTTTAAGATATTTCAAATATAGAAAATAAAAAGAGGTTGTTGCAAAAAATGTACTGACCCCAAAAAGTTGGACAAATTAATTTAACTTACTAATAAGGATTGACTTCTGTAAGAAGCAGGAGTTAATCCTTTTAATTTTTCCTTTATTCTTTTGTTATTGTAATAATATATATAATCTTCTATTGCTTCTTTCAATTCTTCTAATGTCTTGTACTTTTTCTTCTTGTTCATAAAAACTACTTCTGTTTTAACAACCCAAAAGAAACTTTCCATTAATCCATTATCTAAACTATTTCCTTTTCTTGACATGCTTTTGAGTTATCTCTTCTCTTTCAATTTTTCTTGATATGAATAATGCTGATATTGCCATCCTTGGTCACTATGAAATATCAAATTTTTCATAACTTTTCATTTTTCTTTAAATGCTAAACTTAACATATGATTTATCTGCTCCAAGTTAGCACTGCGAAATATCATATGAAACTATATATCTTCCATAAGCATCTAATATTGGAGATAAGTATAACTTTTTCTCCTCTTAAATTAAATTCTGTTACATCTGTAAACCATTTTTGATTTGGAGCTGTTAGCTTCAAAAATCTCTTTTAATATGGTTATCAGCTATCTTTCCTATGCGACCTTTGTATGAAGAATATTTTCTTTTTACGGATAATACTTTTGTAAATTAAACTTTTTCATAAGTCTTTGAACTTTTTATGATTAATATTAAAACCTTGATTTTTAATTCTAATGTTACTCTGCGATAACCATACCTTTCCTTTATTCGCATAGTAAATTTCTTTGATTTTTCAATGATATCTTTATTCTTCTCATCAATATCTTTTTTTATCAATATAGTAATAATATACTGATCTTGATATTCCAGCAATCTTTAATAGCATTTTGAAAGGATATTTAGCTCTAAGTTCGGCTATTACTCTTACTTTTTCTTCTCTTTTAGCTCCCTTTCTTGAACTAGAGCTCTCAATTTTTAAGTATTCATTCTCAGCTTTTAGATAAAGTATTTTCATCTTCTAATTGTTTAATTTTCTCTTTTTCAGATAATGTCTTTATCATTTTTCTTAAGTTTAGTCATAGATTTAGGTTTCCTTCCTTTTTTTCTTTTCTACAACATTATACCCATTTTCTTTAAATTTTTGAAAGCCAATTATGTAAAATACCAGGAGATACTAAACCAATATCAAGAGCAACAAAATTAACAGACTCATGAGTTAATTAAAATTCTATTAATTATTTGTAGTTTAAAATCTTTAGAATAAGCTCTATTTTTATCTTTTCTTAAAATATCATATCCATATTTTTCAATTAAAAGCAATTAAATATTTAATATTAGATTCCTGAACATCAAAAGCTTTTAGCTAAAGAAGGAATAGTTTCACCATTTTTCTTCTTTCAAATATTTCAATTTTATCTTCTCTTGTTAATTTACTCACAAAAACTGCACCTCAATCTTGTGTCCAAGATTTTGGGTGCAGCTCAAATTCAATCCAAAAGTAAAAATAAGAAATTTACTCAGTAACGAAACTATACTTTTTGTTAATTTGCAACAGCCTCTATTAAATTACACAGACAATTTTTGCACCTAGGTGCATTTTTGTCTGACTATTATCTTCTATTTTTATTCCATTTAAATAAGCAAATTTAATTGTACTTGCTCCAGAAAAACTCATCTACATTAATATCTATAGATTCCTTTAGCTACATTCTCTAAAGAATGATATAATCCTTTAAATCTTTTTTCAAATTGCTTTGATTGATAAATTTATTTAAATATTGTTCAACACTATCTTTTTTCCATCATATATATATAGTAAAATAAATCTATACTTTTTGCATTTTCCATTCAATATATTTTGAATATTCGTTTTTGTATCTTCAAAGTTTTCACAAATAGGAAGAATATATTTTTCTAATAATTCTATAACTCTTATTAACAGAATGTTGGTAACTAGCACCTGTAAGAGGAAACACAAACGAAAAATTCTACCTCTATCAATAAGAGATTCTAGTTCACCACCATAGATGAAAGCCATTATTTATGTTAGCTTTTTGCCATTGATTTAGAATGTATTGAAAAATGCACACTAAATTCAGCACTACAAGAATAATTATGTCGACTAGCTTGAAAAAGAATTTCAAAAAGTAAGGTCTTTATTTTTAGAAATCTTTTTCAAGTTTTGTCCCTTTTTAGTAACTTGAAAATCTAGGGGAAAATGACTTGCAATTTCTTGCCATGCTTTTTCACAAAGTTCTCTAGGTTCATAAAATCTCCTAAAAATGAAATTAATTTATCTTCTCTATCAATCCCACACACCTCAATATACTAACCATTTTACTAGAGATATCTTCTTCAGATATCAAAACTTCCATTTGACGCTCTTGTTTTTCATACCAATACCCTGATTTATATGATCACTTAAAAATGAATTTTCTGATTTTTGATCCAACCCAATCTCGTTCTGTATCATATTCTTCCTGAATAAATAAACCATCAACAAAGTAAGTCTGTATTTGCAAGTAATTTGTTAATACTTTTATTATTCAATGCTTGTAGTTCACTATACAAATAACCAGAAAATGAAAAGTACTGTGAGCCCAACAGAATGCACATTACGCAATTTTAATAAGTCCTTCAGCTTGTAGGATAGGTTCACCACCCATAAAAGATAATCCTTTCAATTTTCATTTATTGACTTTCAGACTCTGAATAAGTTCAATTAAATCAGCTGTATTCATCTATTATATATATTTCTTGCATATCTGGATTACAAATATCCTGTACATCTTTTTGTACATCTGAACTTAAATAGCAAATCTTTTCCTATTCTCAGACTCAGTACACATTCTAATAGAGTAAGATTTAGATAAGCTATAAATTCACCTACTAATTCAAAAATCAAAAAGACATAATTTGGTTTATCTGAGATATCCGTTTTAATTATATTTTTCTTTCAACATATCAGAACGTTCAAATATAAATTTGATAATGGATTGATAATGATAGTTTTCCATAACATTCAAAAAGCCCTCTTCCACTATTTTGTTTTTCCAGCTCCAATAGAAGCAAATATTTTTGTCTTCTCCTCAAAATCAATTTTAGCTGTATCTTTCTTCAACAAAGTTCTCCATTGTCTTAAATTTAAGTTTTGCAATTTTGTGCAAATACATCTGGATCATCACAAAGTTGAATGCAACGTCTATCTCCAATACGATTTAGCAATTCAGGTCTTCCGTGCATTTTTAATAGATCTTGAACTTTTTTCAACAAATTGTTTTTGACTTCTTTTAGGATTTATATTGGAGTCAACTTCACTGCAAACTTATATTAGAAGTAAAAATGATAATTGTTTTATGAGAAATAGACAGTTTCACCTTTTTCCATCAGTAAGTCTACTATCTTCAATATTTGTAAGAACTTATCTAAAATTTCACCTATGTGCCTTTTTCTATTTCATCAAATAACAAAAATCAGAAAGGTTTTTCTTTCACAGCATTTGTTAATTGCCCCTGCTTCATATTCAACATATCCAGGAGGAGCACCAACTAATCTTTGATCGATGCGCTTATGGTTATACTCAGACTATGTCAAAACGAATACTGATTTTTATCACCAAATACAAAGCTAGCTAAGATGTAAGCTCTGTCTTACCAACTCCTCATGGTCCAACAAAATAAAAGTTCCTTTGGTGTTTAGAAGAATGTTGTAAAACCTGAAAAGCCAGTGTATGCTCTTATGATTACATCTTTAACTTTTGAGAGATTGCAGTATCTTGTCCTTTTACTCTTTTTCCAAGTTCTTCTTCTATACGTTCTATTTTATCCTTTGATAATTTCTTCTCAAAGGACTTACTTTCACCATATTTAAATAAGTTTATAAGTTTTTCAAATGTCATTCTTTCACTATTTGACGTATAATTTCACTATTGTGCAATATCTTTTAGTGAAAAACCATCTAATGCATCAATAAGATCATCTTTTTGCTGTTTTATCTGAAATAATATCTTGAGTAATATTTAAACAGGTCTATTTGTATCAATGAAATGTTCTCTTTCATTGTGTCCAGGCATTGGAATACTTACAGAACAACCATAGAGTTATTCAAAATAATATGCTGGAGGAATCATTGCATTATTGTGTGCAACAATCAACTACAATATTTCCTATATTAGCAAAATTAGAGTCTAGCATATTATATGATTGACTTACTCAAGAGTTTTCCTAAAATTGCTAGATAGTCTCTTTCTTTTTCTGATAGTGAATTTGCATTTCCAAATATATAATCAGAATAATCTAGAACAAAAGGCAGTTTTCTGATAACTATTTTTCATAACATTTAACAGTGTATGAGAAAAATTATCAGGTGATTTATAGCAATTTCCATTTTGAGTTGTATTATCACTAGTATTAAAATCTCCTAAGTCATAATCTATTTGCTGTAGTTTCTTGAGAATTTTTCATTGTCAACATCAGTAACTTTATTCTGAAACAGTATAATCTATTCCATCAATACGATCCCATTTATAATTTGTTTAAATCCTTTATCCTGCATAAGAACTAAGTGATTAATTACAGAATCATATTTTGCAGAATTTTTAGGATTAAGCATTATATCAGCTGTATTTTCCAGAAAACAATAATAGAAGATTTATAACCTATGTCCTACTAAAAACGTTCAATCCAAAGATTTAACTCTCATCTGCCATTATGCTTTTTCTCCTTCATTAGTTGGTAAAGATGTTGGTATCCATTGAAAGTTTATCAGGATTTTTCCCATCAAAAACTCTTTCATCAGATAGTTTTATAGAATATACTTTTTCAAGGTCAACATTAAATTTTTCAATATCTTTTTAAACATGTCATTCCTCATAATTGTCAAATTTATATGCAATTTTTCCACATAAATCTACATTACATATTGCACAGCTTCCAGACGGTTGCTTAGCAACAATCTTTACATAATCCATCTGTTTGTACTAGTTGAGGTTTTTCAACTGTAAATTCTTGTTTTTAAGTTGTTTTATAATAGATATTACAGTTTCTCTACGAGTTTCTTCAGAAATAAGGGTTTCATCCACTTCATTTTCAAGTTCAACTACTTTTTTCAACAGTATTTTGAGTCTCATTATCCCACTTTTCAAGAGCCGATCTAAGTTTATTTATTTTTATTTAGAATTCCTGTGTTTTTCTTGATTTTCAATTTTTCTGATTTTAAACGACTTTCAGCCTCATTAATAGCTTGAGCCATCATCCTTTTTCGATGTTTTTATAGTATTTTCTTTCCATTCAGAAGCTTTTTCAGCTTCCCAAAAATAATGGAAGCTGATATTTTTTAAACTCTATAGAAGAGGATAGTTTTCCACTTTCAATATCTTTTTCTAAGTTGTTGCATTTCTGGTATAGAATAGTTAACAACAATTGGATTTTTAATTGTCTGACAGTACTTTGAAATATTCATTCATTAACTCACTTTGTTGCTGCTCTCTTCAGCACATAGAGTAGCGACTCTCATACGTTCAGAGCGATCAAATTCTTCACGGGCTTTCCAGTTGCTAATGATGACATAGTTCTAATATACGCTCCAACATCAAAGCTTATATCTCTAGCACTTTCAGGGATCTGACACTACTAACTCTCTAATCCTAGCAAGATCTGATTCTAATCTACTCATTTCAGATGGGATATAGGCTGCAAGTCCACGACTTAGCATTTCTCTGTATTGTTGCTCATAACGACGATAAAATTCTTCTGTTGTTGCAGCAATTCTATTTAAATAAATTTGTCTCTACGTTCAGCTTCTAACCGATAAGAATATTCATATGAACTACTCATAGCTCCTCCTTATTTCTCTTGTTTTTCTTTTTACTATTTTTATTTGTTGTTTTTCAGCTTGTTTTTATAGTTAAATATGACTCAAGATTCATAGTTTCAATATTATTGTAATAGCAAATATTTCCAAAGTTAGTATCATCAGTTAAAAAGTATAGGTTTCTTTTGTACAATATTTAATTGCAATTGAAAAGAATTTTATTATCATTTCTTCCTTTATCTAAATCTTTTTGATATTAAGTCTGGATAACTTGATTCTTTAATATTTAACCAGTCAAAATTGCTATATTTACTTATATTTCTAATTATCTCTCTAGCTTTCTTAGCTATTTCCTCATCCTCTGAATTTTTAAGTCCATCCAATTCATCCAATACAACTCATTGGATAACTAACAAAGTTTTCTTTCCATCTAAACTCATGAAATTAGATTAGGTTCAGTCAGTATAGATAGTACTGCTATATAGACTTCATTAAATTTCATAAAAGAATCATCAAAGAATGTAAGAGCATTTCTTAAACCATCTATATTCTTTTTAACATTCATGAGATGGATTGTCTGTTTTGAGAATTTCATCTAAACCAATTACTTTATTTATAAATTCTTCTTCCTCTTTTTCCATTGCCTAACATTTTCATAGAGTTCTTTAAAATATTCTTATGTGCAAAGTACTATCTCATTATATTTTTCATTACTTACTGTTTGATATAAATTTAATTCAGGAATTAATTTTTCAACTTGAATAGATATTCTTTTTAAATTGAGAATAGTTTTCTCTACAACTGTGTATTCATCTATTTTCAAAAGATTCTCCGCTTTAAATCTATTAAAGAAATTAAGAATACTTTTTCAGAGTACAAATATTTGTGTAATTCCATTTTTGAAATCCAATTTATATGAGCTTTTTAGTAGATGCAATTACTTTCCAGAAACTCCAAATATTTTCTAATGAACTGTATTCAACATCATTTAATCAAAAATTTGCATCATTTTTGAAATAAAGAATCATCTTGCTTAAAAAGCATTAATTTCAAAGTATTCACTTATTATGCATTTTCTATATTTTTACTGTGCTTAATAATATAGTCTTCATCAATGAGAAATTTTTTCTTTATCTGTAGCTAAAATTACATTTTTCCATAAAAATCTTTACTCTTTTTCATTAAATGATTCAATAATTTTAGCTTTATCAGCAAGCTCTTTATTTTCAGAGATTATGTTAGTGACATATTCTAAAAATAAGTCTTTTTAAACCAATTTCATAAAGTGCAAAATAATATAATATTATCTTGAGTGTAATATTTATCTACTGTAGTTACTATGGCATTAGATAAATTATTTTTATATTCTTTTTGGAATATATGCAATTGCGATATCTTTAGACACTTCTCCAGCTGATACAGTTGTTATACAAGCTTTTACTGAGTTGCTAGTATTAAAAATATAAACCTTTGATTATTTAACTCACAATCTGGGATACGAATAATTAATTGCATTTTGATTTTTAACTTCAAATTTATCAGCACCAAATACTATTCCTATTCTAATATTTTTGTTTAGTTGAGTAATTTTTACATCTTGATAATATTTTGCTTTCAACACAAAATAAATCATCATTTTTATAAATTCTCCTATAAGATTATATATCTCATCAATTGATACTACTTAATTTCATCATCGGATTTTTATCTCAATAGATGGTAAATTTTTAATTCCTCTGGATAGGCATATCAAATAGACTTATTTCATCTATATTTTTGATCTTCCATACCAGAAATTTTTCCATTTCATTCCATCAATAAGTTCAACTTTTCTAATAATATTCTTCCAATATAACTCAGAATCCAAAGGATAAATAGTTTCTATTTTAGTAGTAGGTGTAAGCCAATTAAATTTACTTTGTTTTTATTATTTTTGAATTTTTGAAAACCATTCTCTTATTCTCCTTCTGAAATTTATACTCATTTGGATTATCAATGATAGAAATACCTGTAGATTTTTCTTATAAAGATTTATTTCTTCCTTTAAGACTCCTTCTACAAGATCGTAGTAAATAGAAAAATTTCTTGAGAAGAAACTCAGGTAATAATCCTAGGGATTGCATTTTACGTCCCGTTGAGTTAATCTTAAATTACTCATAGCAACTGTATTAAGTTCAGTATCATCATCAATTCCATAAATAACAATTGCTCCAATATCTTGAAGTGAAATTAATACTGGACGAATTAACAAATCAGCATCAGAAATTGTAAATAGTTTTTCAAAAATTAGCAATAGAAATTCCAGAATAATCTGGTAATTTTTCACACTTATTAATAGCTTCTAAAAATAACCCACTCAATAGCAGTAGATTTTCTAGAAGTAAAATAGAAAACCTCAGCTCTATATTTTATACAGGGATATGATAGTGTTACTTCTGTAAAAATTCATAATTTACCACCTATTTCTTTATATTTAGTAATAATTTCTTTCTCAAGTTCAGGACTAATCAATTTTTATTACAGTCCTTGAAAGCCCCTTATATATGTAAATCATCCATAATATTTTTATATACTGGCACAGTTTTAAATCCAGGCATATCCATATTAGGGAGTTGTACATCTTGATTCTCATACTATGTTTTGCTCCTACAATAAAAGAAGTTCTTGAGCCCGTGAAAATGCCACATTAATACGTTCAAATGCAACCACATCTTTACTAGCTCTTCCTTTTTCGTTATTTCTTACTAAAGCTTGTAATGATAATATCTTTACCTTGAAATCTATCAACAGTGTTTATATCTACATTAATAGCTGAGAAATCATAAGTTTTTAGCATGTACGAAAAGGCCTCTCTAATTTCATTAACCTGCATTTGATAAAAACTAATAACTCCAACTGTTTTTGATTATTCTTATTATACCCTTGTTCTTTAGTAGGCATCAGCTATTTTTCTTTAATAGCTCTATTACAATATATTTTTCTAAAAATATTATAATTAGAAGTACTGTTATTAGGTCTTATTTCATAAATAGGTTTATTATTTGGAGTAGAAGAAGAATCAATCCAATGAGCATGTATCTCTGGTTTTATAAATGTACTTCCATCTATGCCTTTGATGGTTAAATTATGATCTAATTCTTCTATTGCTTCTGAATTTCCACGATGAGACGGTGTTCATAGAATCTATTAATTATATCCATAATATCTGTGTGCATACGATATTGCACAAGTAGTAGTGTTTTATGCCTTCATCTGCTTGTTCAAAATAGTCCCTAAACAAAGATGAAGTAACCATTTTTAAATCTTCTAAAAATTTTTCTTGAGTAAGTAAGTCTCTTATTTCTTCAGGTATATTATCTTGATTTATAGTTATTTCTTTTATATGATTCCTCATAGCTCTTTAAACATTGGTGGTAACTGTCTATGATCTCCTACTAATATGGCTTTACGTGCCTTCATTAATGGAATAAGTAATTCTGGTGGAGTTGCTTTACTAACTTCATCAATAATTACAACATCAAAATCATTATATCCATTGTCAGAAAGATTTCTCATATTATCAGTACAAAGAAATACCCACAACATTACATGCATTTATATAAATTTGTTGATAATGTTCTTGATCATATTTAAAAAGAATCAACATCATCTAAACGTTCTTTAAAACTTCTAATTGTTTTTCCCAATCACTTCTAATAATACTTTGTTCTCTAAGTAGTTCTATATTTTTTCTTTTTGTGACTCAATATGTTCTATAATATCATTATCTGATGTTGCTTCTATTTGATATTTTTCCCGCAATTCAAGTAGTATCTTTTTAGAACGAATCTGACTTATAGTTTCTTCTATATCACTTTTTATTTTATTTATTATTTTTGAGAAATCTCTCTCTATGATATCAGAAACATCAACCTTATCTAAAGAATCTATAGCTTTCTTTGTAGCAATCAAAGTAATATCTAACGCTTGTTCCCATTTTTATTAATTCTTCAAATATTTTAAGCCATTTATCTGTATCACCAGATTCAATATCATTAATTATTTCTGTCTGCAAAATGGCACGTTCTATATCAGAGATAGTAATTATAGAAGAAGAAAAAGTTAAGTTTATCAATCTGAAGAGTTTTTCATCTCTTTTGTATGCTGCAATGGTATCTGTATCATCATTTTTGTATGCTATCAAGTAATTTCTCCTTTACTTCAACTAGTTGAGACTCAAAATTATTACTTCTCCATTATTACTGCTGTCTTTTCCTTTAGCATTTTTAATTTTTCGCATAATTCCTTAATAGTTTTTAGCTTTTTGATATCATATATATGCAAGCTTGCTCTGTACCAAGCCCCATTATATCAAGATCAAGTTTATCTGAGTCAAGAAAAATTCCTTTTTATTGTATCATCAATAAGTTCATTTAAAATTTTTCCTCAAAAATTTTAAGTAAATACTCTGATAGATAAAACTGAGAGTCAGATTTGCCTTTTTAAGCAGTCTACTGCTAAAAATACTGATGTTTATCTTCTTCAATTTTAGTATTTCTATCATTTGCATTTTCTAATTCTTCAGTTAAAAGGTTAAATTTTTATTTTTCTTCATAAAGTTTTTGATATAATTTTTGATAAATCATCATTTAGTTTTTGCAATATCCTCATAAAATAGACTTGCATCGCGAATATCTGTATCGTATTGAACAGCATTACTTTCAAGAGAATCCCATAAAGTCAAAGCCAATTTTTGATACCTGAGCTGATAAAGCACGATAATAATACTTAAGTGCTTCATCTTCAGCGAATTTACTTAGTATTTAAATCTTCAGACTTTCTTCTTTTTTCTGCCTTTTTTTGCCCCAATCTAATAGCTCTAATTTCTGGAGAATCAATAAGTCTTTCAAGGCGTTATCTACAGCATCATTTGATTGAGAGGCAATTAGTACTCTATTCCCTTACAAACAAATTGATAAATAGCTTCTGCTATAACAGTTGTTTTCCCAGTTCCAGGAGAGCGTGAGATTAAACAAAGATCAGGTGCTTTTAGCATCTTATAAACGACTTCTTTTTGATTTTCATCAATTTTAGGATTAAGCCACTTATTTATAGCTACATCATAATTCTCAGGAGTTCTTGCACATCTAACATTAAATAGCCACATTGCAAGATTAGGAGAATAACATTGATCTCTTTCTAGTTGTTCAATTGCTTGTTGAAATCTTCTAATAAGAACAAAATCTCCAATAGCAGATAAAGCTAAAAATCCATCTTTATAATAATTGTCTAAAACATTTGTCATATACATACTGAATTATTTCTTCATCATCCAAATTACGTTGATTTATCTCATCAAGGTCACGAGAATTAAGATCATATGCTCACTTGTACTATATAAGGGTTTCAAAAATATTGTAAATCTTTCTTTCAATACTATTTTCCTCATAATTATCTTCATTATAATCTTCACTCATAAGATCATCTTCTTTAACAAGATATTCATCTTCAAAATATTCAGTATTATCTTTTAAGGTAATATTCTTTAATCACTCCTCTATAACGACCAACATCTATACTATTAAATCTTTTTATTTTTTTATTATTTACATCACCTATAAAATCAAAAATACCATTTATTCTTGGAATAATTATTATCAAAAACTTGAATATCTCTATTTAGATATTTTTGAAGTTTTTAAAGTCTTCTTGATTTTTAAATATAAGACAAAAACAAGTCTTTTCTTTTCTCTATCAAATCCAACTTTAAAGTACTTTACATCCATAAATTTGACGGCTAGCTAATTCTCTTTTCAAGCAAGATACTTTTTCCATTCTTCAAGTTTTTCACCTGTATATTTAGTAACAGAATTAGCATTAACTAAAATATCATAGAGAAAATTAGCACGAATTCTTTCAGGTGTCCGATATGGAGTAGCAATAGCACCTACTTCAAAAACTTAGCAGTTCAGTATCCATAATTTCAAATACAGAATCAACTATAAACTCTTTACTAACAACACGTCCTTTAAACAATAAAGATACTTCATCAGGTAAATAATCCTCCATAAAATCTCCGGGGTTCTTTTTTGGTCGAATTCTAGCAACTTTTTATTCTCTCCATTTTCATTAGTAAAAGTTAAGTTTCTAATATACATCTGTTTTTTTCAAAAACCTTCTGGAAACATTCCTTCCAAGATTAGTTGCATTCTATTGTCTGTAGGTAATTCTTTTAATTTAGGAAATTTTTTAGTAGGGTCTCTTCACTTTTTCAATCTTTCATTTTTCAATATTATTATTTAATCTAATACAGATATTTTTATTATAAAAAAATCAAATTAGAATTATCAATTACATCTGTGTTATCATAATACTCATCATATTCTTCGCTATATTCATCAATTTCATCATAGTATTCTTCCTCATACAAGCTATTAAATTTTTGTTGCATCCATATAAATATTCTCCCTTTTTAAAATAAAATAAAAAGCCAAAATATCAAACTCCTCAATTACGATATTTGGTATAAAAACCCTATTAAATCCCTATTAAAAAATTTTTAAATATTTTATTTTAATATCAACTTAAGTAGTGATATATATCATCATTCGTACAATGTCAATAATAAATATACACTTTAAATTATTTACGAATATCTAATATTCTTTTTAAGTTATTTTTATATCATATTAAAAATATTTAATCAATAGTATAAAAAGAGAAATTTTAAGTCATTATTCTCAAAAATTCTCTTAATTCTCTTAGCTTATAGTCAAATCTTTTCTATCAATCCCACACATTCAATATGACTAGTTTGAG